>OLXA01001183.1_pt1 | contig 9967 bp, 8 predicted proteins | sample 1644551 | NCBI WGS metagenome assembly OLXA01 (sample SAMEA103958150, study PRJEB25191) | human gut metagenome | biome: human-associated habitat [ENVO:00009003]; feature: intestine environment [ENVO:2100002]; material: feces | place: Germany | collected 2013/2015 | reverse complement strand
GCAGATTGCTTGGTTCCGTGCCGGCTCTGCCTTGAATGCCAGATAATTAAAATGATAGAAATGAACAAAATAACCATGCAAAAAGATGGTACGCTGTCGGTGCCCGATGTGCCTGTCGTACCTTATATTACCGGAGACGGAGTAGGAGCGGAAGTAACTCCGTCGATGCAAGCCGTTGTGAACGCGGCTGTTCAGAAAGCATATGGCGGCAAACGCCGGATTGAATGGAAAGAAGTGCTGGCAGGTTCGTGGTTGCCGGATGAAACGATGAAGGCTTTCCAAGAATATTTGATCGGCATCAAGGGTCCGCTGACGACCCCTGTCGGCGGTGGAATCCGTTCTTTGAACGTGGCTTTGCGCCAAACTCTGGATTTATATGTTTGTCTGCGTCCGGTTCGTTGGTATCAAGGCGTTCATTCTCCGGTGAAAGCACCGGAAAAAGTGAACATGTGCGTGTTCCGTGAAAATACGGAGGATATATATGCAGGAATCGAGTGGGAGGCAGGTACTCCCGAAGCCGAGAAGTTCTATCAATTCCTGAAAAACGAGATGGGAGTGACGAAAGTCCGCTTCCCCGAGACCTCTTCTTTTGGAGTGAAACCTGTTTCCCGTGAGGGCACGGAACGTCTTGTGCGGGCTGCCTGCCAGTATGCCCTCGACCATCATCTGCCTTCCGTGACACTGGTGCACAAAGGAAACATCATGAAGTTCACCGAAGGAGGCTTCAAGAAATGGGGCTATGAGCTGGCGCAACGTGAGTTTGGCGACGCGCTGGCAGACGGCCGGCTGGTGATAAAGGACTGCATCGCCGATGCTTTCCTGCAAAATACATTACTGATTCCCGAAGAGTATTCCGTGATTGCCACGCTGAACCTGAACGGAGACTATGTTTCCGACCAGTTGGCGGCAATGGTAGGCGGCATCGGCATTGCTCCGGGAGCAAATATTAACTACAAGACGGGGCACGCCATTTTTGAAGCGACTCATGGAACCGCCCCCAACATTGCCGGAAAGGATGTCGTGAATCCATGTTCTATCATTCTTTCAGCGGTGATGATGCTTGAACATCTGGGCTGGAAAGAAGCGGCTTTGCTAATAGAGAAAGCATTGGAGAATAGTTTTACGGAAGGTCGTGCCACTGCCGATTTAGCTCGCTTTATGCAGGGTGGTGTCTCATTGTCTACATCTGCTTTTACACGGGAAATTGTGGAAAGAATCGAAAAGTAAATGTAACGATTAAAAACGAAGTATTATGAAGAAAGAGTATTTGATTTACAAGCTCTCCGAGGAGATGAAAGAGGCAACCCGGATTGACAATGAATTGTTCCCCAAGTTTGACGTGAAGCGTGGACTGCGTAATGAAGACGGCACCGGTGTATTGGTAGGTCTGACAAAGATTGGTAATGTGGTAGGTTACGAACGTATCCCCGGCGGTGGTCTGAAGCCTATTCCGGGAAAATTGTTCTATCGGGGCTACGATGTGGAAGACATTTCCCACGCCATCATCAAGGAAAAACGTTTCGGCTTCGAAGAAGTGGCTTATCTGCTGCTTTCCGGTCGCCTGCCGGACAAGGAAGAACTGGCTTCTTTCCGCGAACTGATCAATGACAATATGGCGCTCGAACAGAAGACGAAAATGAATATTATCGAGCTGGAGGGAAATAATATCATGAATATTCTTTCGCGCAGCGTACTCGAAATGTATCGTTTCGATCCCGATGCCGACGATACTTCCCGCGATAATCTGATGCGCCAGAGTATCGATCTTATCTCCAAGTTTCCGACCATCATTGCGTATGCTTATAATATGCTCCGCCATGCTACATTCGGCCGTTCCCTGCACATCCGTCATCCGCAGGAGAAACTCTCTATTGCCGAGAATTTCCTCTATATGCTCAAAAAAGATTATACGGAACTGGATGCTCGTACGCTCGACTTGCTATTGATTTTGCAGGCAGAACACGGCGGTGGTAACAACTCGACTTTCACGGTTCGTGTGACTTCTTCCACCGGAACAGATACATATTCGGCCATCGCCGCAGGTATCGGTTCGTTGAAAGGCCCGCTTCACGGAGGCGCGAATATCCAGGTGGCCGATATGTTCCATCACTTGCAGGAGAACATCAAGGACTGGACAAATGTTGATGAGATTGACACCTACTTTACTCGTATGCTGAATAAAGAGGTTTATAATAAGACCGGATTGATTTATGGTATTGGTCATGCCGTTTACACGATTTCCGACCCGCGTGCACTTTTACTAAAAGAATTGGCACGTGATCTGGCACGTGAAAAAGGCAAGGAACGTGAGTTTGCCTTCCTCGAACTTTTGGAAGAACGGGCGATCGCGACTTTCGGACGCATCAAGAATAACGGCAAGACAGTATCGAGCAACATTGACTTCTATTCGGGCTTTGTGTATGAAATGATCGGATTGCCGCAGGAAATCTTCACTCCTTTGTTTGCAATGGCACGTATCGTAGGCTGGTGTGCCCACCGCAATGAAGAATTGAACTTCGAAGGCAAACGTATTATCCGTCCGGCTTATAAGAACGTGCTTGATGATCTGGCTTATATCCCCATCAAGAAACGCTGATAAGAACAAATCCTTTTATGCAATAATAACTAACCTCAGACGTACATCTCGGTAATCCCTGCATGTACGTCTTGGTAATCCCCAGTTGTACATCTTGGTAGTACCCGGTTGTACGTCTGGGGTGACTTGTTTCAGGAAGAACATCCGATGTTCATTTAACATTTAACACTTTGCGGTTGCTGTATTTTTCATCCGATGGAGGCTAAGGCATTTATCGTTGGTAGAAAGGGCACAGCCTGGCAGGTAGAAACGCCCTTTTAACGCTACGTTAAAAGGGCGTTTCTACAACCGATGAATTATACATTCTATTTCTTTGGATATCAGTGAACTATGATCTTTCCCTTTGCTGGAGGAGAGATTATGGACAGGTGACCTGTTGAGAACAAACTTGTTATTTTAATAATTACCGTCGATTGCGTCTTTGCTGCTATTATTGGGATAAGGTATAATGTCTATTAAATCAAAATACATTAAGCGTGTTTTTAGATGCGTTCCGGTTTCAAAGCCTGTATATTCCACTTCTTGCGCTTCCGTAGAGAAAAGGTATTTGAAACCGTTTTTCAGATAATAGTTCAGAGGAATATTTTCATTGTAAGCGTCAACAATTAAAAAGCGACACCCTGTTTTGTTTCCCGCATCAATGAACCATGATTTTATGAAAGTCATCAGATCACTGCCTATGCCCTGATGCTTGTATTCTTTATTGATTCCAAGTCTGCCGATTAATACACCCGGATAGCGGCGCATTTGTTTGGCTCGGGGAATGTCTTTCTGAACTTTCTTTTCCCTGCTGTTGGGGAGGATATTTACTCTGATACTATCGTTAGAAACAGTGAAGGCACATACTATGTCCGAAGGCTTTTTATCTGAACGAAAACAGTAACTTTTTCCTAATAGCTGTGCATTATAGAGAGGAGCATCGTTATGAAAGAAGTCGTCTAAGTCTTGGTGCCCACATGAGAAAGGGTCACATTCTTTAATCGTATCTTCATCAAGTACGGCAAAAGTACATTTCTCAAAAAGAAATCCCATGTTTTATAACATTTTAGCCTTTTTGAGCACAGCACGGGCTTCCAGCACATGTTTGCTGAAGTCTTGTTTGTTTTGATTTTTATAAGCCTTGTCCGCTGCCTTAACGAAGTGTTCCGCTTCTTTTCCTTTTAAGGTCGGTATGGCTTTAATTTCCATTGCCATTGCTTTTTCTATTATTTAGTTCATAACCAACTGCAAAGATAGCTGATTTTTAATGAATAAACAAAGAATGCCGGAAGTCTGTTGTCGTTTGATCTGTTTTTTATTTGAGTTATTTTTGTGACCATTCTTTTCTTTTTTTGTTATTTTTGTGAATCTCAAAAGAAAATCAAGATGAGTATAGCTGCCTTTAATCTATTTTTGGGCGTCATGAGTCTGACCGCTCTGATTGTTTTCATCGCCCTCTACTTTGTGAAAGCCGGTTACGGGATATTTCGCACCGCCTCCTGGGGAGTTGCCATTTCCAACAAGCTGGCGTGGATACTGATGGAAGCCCCCGTATTTCTGGTCATGTGCTGGATGTGGATACACTCGGAACGTCGTTTTGATCCGGTCATACTGACATTCTTTGTCTTCTTTCAGATTCATTATTTTCAGCGCGCCTTCGTCTTTCCCCTGCTACTGACCGGAAAGAGTAAAATGCCGCTGGCAATCATGTCGATGGGAATCCTGTTCAATCTATTGAACGGCTATATGCAGGGTGAATGGATATTTTATCTCTCACCCGAGGGAATGTATCATTCCGGCTGGTTCACTTCCGCATGGTTTATTGCGGGCAGTCTGCTTTTCTTTGCGGGCATGTTGATGAACTGGCATTCGGACTATATCATCCGCCATTTGCGCAAACCGGGGGATACCCGTCATTATCTGCCACAAAAAGGGATGTACCGCTATGTCACTTCCGCCAATTATCTGGGCGAAATCATTGAATGGGCAGGCTGGGCAATACTGACTTGTTCACTATCCGGACTTGTATTCTTCTGGTGGACAGTGGCCAATCTCGTCCCCCGTGCCAATGCAATCTGGCATCGCTACCGTGAAGAATTTGGCTCGGAAGTAGGCGAACGCAAACGTGTATTTCCTTTTATCTATTGATTTGAAATAAATTATCTATTGACATAAAATAGCGTACTATGGAATCTAAACTTTTCACCCCTGTTACTTTCGGTCCATTGACGCTGCGGAATCGTACGATCCGCTCTGCCGCTTTTGAAAGCATGTGTCCCGGTAACGCCCCTTCACAAATGCTGCTCGATTACCACCGCTCGGTGGCTGCGGGCGGAGTCGGGATGACGACTGTAGCCTATGCAGCCGTGACACAAAGCGGACTTTCCTTCGACCGTCAGTTGTGGCTGCGTCCGGAAATCATTTCCGGTTTGCGTGAAGTGACCGGAGCTATACACACGGAAGGTGCGGCAGCAGGCATCCAGATAGGGCACTGCGGAAATATGTCCCATAAAAAGATTTGCGGAACCACTCCCATTTCAGCTTCTACCGGTTTCAATCTCTATTCTCCTACATTCGTGCGTGGCATGAAGAGAGAAGAGTTGCCGGAGATGGCCAGAGCCTACGGACGGGCTGTCCACTTGGCACGGGAAGCCGGCTTCGACGCCGTCGAGGTACACGCCGGACACGGATATCTGATCAGCCAGTTCCTGTCTCCCTACACCAATCACCGGAAAGACGACTACGGCGGCTTGCTCCAAAACCGGATGCGCTTTATGGAAATGGTGATGGACGAGGTGATGACAGCGGCGGGAAGCGACATGGCAGTCATTGTAAAAATGAATATGCGCGATGGCTTCAAAGGCGGCATGGAAACCGATGAATCTCTGCAAGTGGCCAAACGCCTGCTGGCATTGGGCGCGCACGCATTGGTACTGAGCGGAGGATTCGTCAGTAAGGCTCCGATGTACGTCATGCGGGGAGCGATGCCGATTCGTTCGATGGCTTACTACATGGACTGCTGGTGGCTGAAATACGGAGTCCGGATGTTTGGAAAGTGGATGATTCCGACCGTTCCTTTCCGGGAAGCCTATTTCCTGGAGGATGCACTGAAATTTCGGGCGGCACTTCCGGAAGCCCCGTTGATTTATGTGGGCGGACTGGTGTCCCGCGAAAAGATAGATGAAGTATTGGATGCCGGCTTCGATGCCGTCCAGATGGCACGTGCGTTGCTCAACGAACCGGAGTTTGTCAACCGGATGAGGCGGGAAGAGCAGGCGCGCTGTAACTGCGGACACAGCAACTACTGCATCGGGCGGATGTACACTATCGAAATGGCCTGCCACCAACATCTGAAAGAAAAACTGCCTCCCGGCCTGCAACGGGAGATTGAAAAACTGGAAAAGCAATGAGTGAAGAGAAATGGGCAATCATCACCGGTGCCGACGGCGGTATGGGAACGGAAATAACCCGTGCCGTAGCCGAAGCCGGTTACCATATTATTATGGCTGGAAGTCATGGCAGTCGATCTGTCTTCCATGGCATCGACAGCTTCTTTTGCCGACCGGATTGTGGAGCGCCATCTCCCCGTTTCCCTGCTGATGAATAACGCCGGAACGATGGAAACCGGACTTCACATCACCCCCGACGGCTTTGAACGAACGGTCAGTGTGAACTATCTGGGGCCGTATCTGCTTACCCGGAAACTCCTTCCGGCATTGACACGAGGAGCCCGTATTGTAAACATGGTTTCTTGCACGTATGCGATCGGGCACCTCGATTTTCCCGATTTCTTCCGGCAAGGAAGAAAGGGAAGTTTTTGGCGAATCCCTGTTTACAGCAATACAAAACTGGCTTTGATGCTGTTTACGATCGAACTTTCGGAACGCCTCCGTGAAAAAGGAATCACTGTCAATGCCGCCGATCCCGGCATTGTTTCTACCAACATCATCACTATGCACCAGTGGTTTGACCCGCTGACGGATCTCTTTTTCCGCCCCTTTATCCGCACGCCGAAGCAAGGGGCTTCCACTGCTGTCGGCCTCTTGCTGGATGAGGCAGTGGCCGGAGTCAGCGGACAGCTTTATGCGAGCAGCCACAGGAAGCGGCTGTCCGAAAAATACCTCTGCCATGTGCAGCAAAAACAACTGTGGCAGGAAACGGAACAGGCTTTGGAACGCTGGTTGAAATAATACTGTTTTTATTTAATTTATGCTGTGATTACTTATTTTTAGGTATTGTATATCTCCGGATATCTTCTTTTTGTTGATCTATTTTTACCAATAGATGGGGATTGTCCCGCATCTCTATTTGTCACTACCTTTGTATCGTTTTAGAATTCGTTATCGGAACTATATAGTAGGTATTAAGTAAATAGAGTAAAAAGAGATGAACAATAAAAGTTTTCTGGTTTTTCTTGCGTTCTTATTTTCAGTGTCAGCATTTTCTCAACATGGGCGATCCGGAGGGATGATTTCCGGAAGAGTGATTTCTACTGTAGAAAAAGAAGTGGTGGACTTTGCGACTGTATATCTGAAAGGGACGAACAGAGGAGCGACTACAGATGAAAAGGGATTGTATCACTTGAAAGCGGCAGCAGGTGACTACACACTGGTTGTATCGGCCATTGGGTATACGACAGTAGAAAAAAAAGTGACACTGAAAGCCGGTGAAAGAATAAGGGTCAATGTAACGATTGCTCCGCAGGTGACGGAACTGAATGAAGTGGTAGTGTCCACTTCTGCAGTGAGCCGGGTGAATAAATCTGCCTTTAATGCGGTGGCAATTGATGCGAAAGGTCTGCATAATAGTACACAAAACCTTTCTGATGCCTTGGCAAAAGTTCCGGGACTCAAACTTAGGGAAGCCGGAGGAGTGGGGTCGGATATGATTCTTTCGCTGGACGGATTTTCCGGCAAGCACGTCAAGCTGTTTATTGACGGAGTGCCGCAGGAGGGCGTAGGAAGTTCTTTCGGACTGAACAACATTCCCATTAACTTTGCTGACCGCATCGAAGTGTACCGTGGTGTAGTGCCTGTCGGGTTCGGGACGGATGCCTTGGGCGGAGTTATCAATATCGTAACCAATAAAAACCGGAAAAACTGGTTTCTGGACGCATCCTACTCTTACGGCTCGTTCAATACACATAAATCGTACGTCAACTTCGGACAGACCTTCAAGAATGGACTGACTTACGAAATCAACGCTTTCCAAAACTATTCTGACAACAGTTACTATGTGGATACCCCTGTCGAAGAGTTTTATGAAGGCGGCGGCTCGGCTATCAATACGGACAAGGTAGAACATGTGAAACGCTTTCATGACAACTATCACAACGAGGCTGTTGTCGGCAAAGTAGGGCTGGTTGACAAGAAATGGGCGGATCGTCTGATGATCGGACTGGCGTACTCGCGTATGTACAAAGAAATCCAGACAGGAGTGGTACAAAAGGTCGTATTTGGTGAAAAATATCGTAAGGGAAACTCTCTGATGCCTTCTCTGGAATATCGTAAACGTAATTTATTCGTCAGGAATCTGGACGTAGCATTCACAGCCAATTACAACCGGAACTTTACAAATAATGTCGATACGGCAACGTACCGTTTCAACTGGCTTGGTGAGAAAACCTCTCTGAAAGGGAGAAAAGGAGAACAGTCATATCAGGATATGAAGTCCGACAACGACAACTGGAACGCTACTTTTACCGCCAACTACCACATCGGCACTGCGCATACATTTGTGCTGAATCACGTCTTGAACGCCTTTCATCGTGAAAACCACAACTCCGTTTCTGTCGATGAATCGAACACTATCGCCAAAGTGACCCGCAAAAATATAACCGGATTTTCATACAGGCTGATGCCTTCGGAGCACTGGAATTTATCCGTATTCGGGAAATATTACAACCAATATAATGCGGGGCCCGTGTCCGCATCGACCAGTGGAACGAGTAACTACGTCCGTCTCACCAATAATGTAAGCTCTGTGGGATATGGCGCGGCCGGTACTTATTTCATCCTCTCGGGATTGCAGGCAAAACTTTCTTATGAGAAGGCTTACCGACTGCCTACGAACGAAGAACTTTTTGGTGACGAAGACCTTGAACTGGGAAAAATAGGACTGAATCCGGAAAAAAGTGATAACCTCAATTTTAATTTGAGCTATAACCGCCAATTGGGTAAACACGGTCTGTATGTGGAAACCGGACTGATTTACCGGAATACTTCCGATTATATCTATCGCAGTATCGAAACAACGAGCAACCGTTCATACGGCTCTTACAGCAACTATGGAAGTGTTGAAACAAAAGGCTATCATATTTCCGCGCGTTATAATTACTCCTGCTGGGTCAGTATCGGCGGAAACTTTACACAAATGGACGTGCGTGACAATGTGGAGAAAACGCAGACCGGGCAGGAAAGTCTGACTTATGGCGCACGTATGCCGAATCTGCCTTACCGTTTTGCCAATTCGGACATCTCTTTCTTCTGGCGGAACCTCTGGAAGAAAGGAAATACGCTGACCGTTACCTATGACAATATGTATGTACATGGTTTTCCGCTTTACTCCGAAGCATTGGGAGCGGTGGAAACCAAAGATATAGTGCCTACACAGTTTTCACATAATCTGGGCATCACCTACAGTCTGAAGAATGGACGATATAACGTATCGTTCGAATGTAAAAACTTCACTGACGAAAAACTCTATGATAACTTCAGTCTCCAGAAAGCCGGTCGTGCCTTCTATGGGAAAGTGAGAGTGTACTTCGGCGGAAATTGAAACAGAAAGAATTTTAAACCTGAGAGAAATAAAAACAATTTGATTAACTACAAATATTCAAAAAAAGATGAAAAAGATTTTTTTGATGTGGAGCTTTGCAATGGCTCTGTTGACAGGTACGCTTTGTACCTCTTGTGATGAAACTGAGGGAGCCGTTGCTCCGGAAGAAACGCAATCCGTACAGAAGGGAATAGCTATTACCTATCTGCATGTGACTGACCAGATCATGAAAAACAGAGATGTCATCCGTGGCGAAAACTTTTTGGGAAATGGCGAGTACGTTACTTTCGCAGGTATTCTTGAAGCCAACAATAAAATTTATACCGCTCCTATTCCTATGGGACTAAGTGTATACGGGTCGGCTTTTGAAGATGGCAAGTGGGTGAAATATCCGGAACTGGTGAAAACCGAAGACGGAGGCAGCAACAGCTCCAGCTATGAGAAAGGGGAACTGCAGTGGACTCAGTACCCCAACGAAGCATGGGTGGCTATCTACAACGATGAAAACTTCAACAACCCGACGCTGATCAGGACGGACAAAATCAGTTATGCTTGCGGACGTATGCGTTCACAGTATTATCAGACGATTTGGGCTGCCGACAATGGAGACGTATA
>OLXA01001182.1_pt1 | contig 9967 bp, 8 predicted proteins | sample 1644551 | NCBI WGS metagenome assembly OLXA01 (sample SAMEA103958150, study PRJEB25191) | human gut metagenome | biome: human-associated habitat [ENVO:00009003]; feature: intestine environment [ENVO:2100002]; material: feces | place: Germany | collected 2013/2015 | reverse complement strand
CCTCGCCATGACCTACCTTGAAGCGGAAAAAGGCAAAGACCTGACGTTCGAGTCAATCGGCAAGCAACTCACCCAGCGTGGGACATCGGAAGACAGCGATGACACGGTTTGGCAACTCATTGACGACAACGGCAAGCATGAGGCCAATTTCGTTTACGAGCCCATGAATCAGACGCTCACGTTGCTCACGAAAGACTTCAAGCGCATCGAGTCATCACTTGACTATTCCTTGAAGCGTAAGAGTAAGCGATAAGCTCGATACGAATCGATCTGACGGCGGTCAACTGCCTGTGGCGTTGATCGCCGTATTTTTGGTGCGCCCATCATGGGCATGTTCTAACGGGTGAAAGTCCCGAGAGCAGGAGGTAGCTCCAAGCACATAGCCAAAGGCAGGGGTGTCCATCGTGAGGCGGAATCTGAAGTTAGCCAAACACGCTTTAACCACGGCTAGGAAGCGGGTTTGTTGCTGTTCGGAGACAATTCAAAACCGACTCAAAACACCATTTTGTTGATTAAGTGTTTTTACCTAATTTTTACTCTTCAAAAATTCAAACTCCGGCGTACACTCAAATAGGTTGAGACCCATAAGAATCGCTTAACGCTTTTCCTAAAACCTGCAGTGTTTCTTGTCCGCCTCAGACATATCGTTTCATTGCTCTGTTTCGAAAAGGAGAGGAGAAATATGAGTATGCGCAAGGTATGTGCAGCATGTTTGACGGCGTTATTTGCTGCCGGTACGGCAACGGCTCTGCAAGCAGCCGATGCGGCTAAGACAGCTCCTTCGACGTTCAAGCCCGGCACCTATACGGCTACCGTTAACGGCCATAACGCTCCGGTTACTGTCAAAGTGACAGTAAGTAAGAACCGCATCGAAAAGATCGACACGTCCAAGAACCTTGAAACAATCGGCGTAGGGCGGGTGGCTCTCAAGCTGATGACCGACAAGATTCTGAAGTATCAGTCTCTCGGCGTTGACGCCATTACGGGTGCTTCCATTTCCAGTTTGGCTCTGTTGAGCGGCGTTGAAAAGTGCCTTGAACAGGCCGGTGGCAATATCGATAAGTTGACCGAACAGGTTGAAAAGCATCCGGCCGGCACCAAGACCTACGATGCTGACGTCGTTGTAATCGGCGGCGGCGGTTCCGGTCTTGCAACAGCCATTGCCGCTTATCAGGCCGGCGCCAAGAAAGTCATTGTTGTTGAAAAGCTGGGCTATCTCGGCGGTTCCACGAACGTTTCCGAAGGTGCACTGAATGCTGTTGACCCGAAACGCCAAGGCAAACAAGGCATTGAAGACAGCTTCGAGAAGTTCTACGACCAGACGATGAAGGGCGGCCACAACAAGGGCAATCCGGAACTCGTAAAGTATTTGACTCAAAACTCCATGAAGTCGGTCGAATGGCTCGAGAGCATGGGCGTGAAGTTTAAGGATGAAATCGGCACGGCTACAGGCGCCCTTTGGCAGCGCAGCCATTATCCGGCCACTCCTTCCGGCAACACCTACATTCGCAGCTTTGAACAGGTCATCAAGGGTACGAACGGCGCCATCCAGGTGCTGACCGATACCCAGGCAACCGACCTGCTGCAGGATAAGGGCCGCATCACAGGCGTCACAGCCAAGCACTTCGGCCAGCAGGTTATTCTCAATGCCAAGGACGGCGTTGTGATTGCCACCGGCGGTTTCGGCGCCAACATCAAGTTCCGCCAGGAAGTCAATACGGGCGTTTGGAAGAGCGTCAAACTTGATAACTCGATTGGTTGCACGAACATTCAAAAGGCCGCTCAGGGCGAAGGCCTGCTCATCGCCAAGAAGCACGGCGCCGACTTGATCAATCTGGACGACATCCAGATTCACCCGTGCGGAACGCCGGGTACCGGTCTGATGGAAAACATCCGTACGTCCGGTCGCAACCGCATCTTCGTGAACCTTGAAGGCGATCGCTTCGTCAACGAAGGCGCTGCACGCGACGTTCTCGCTGGAGCCATCTTTGCTCAGCCCAAGAGCACGTACTACGTCGTTGTGAACAAGGTTCGTTATCCGAGCCGCGACTGGGTTGACGCCAACGGCGCAACAATCCGCGACATGGTGGCTCTCGGCTCAGTCGTCGAAGCCAATACGCTTGAGGAACTTGCCAAGAAGACCGGCATGAATCCCGACAAGCTCAAGGCAAGTGTTGACAACTACAACAAGATCGTCAAGGGCGAAATGAAGGATCCGTTGGGCTTTAAGGCCGACAACAAGGCTGATACAACCCTCACGGAAGGTCCGTGGTACGCCTGCAAGAAGGTGCCGACCGTTCACCACACGATGGGCGGCATCAAGATCAATGTCAACGCTCAGGTCATTGACGTCAACGGCAAGGTCATTCCGGGTCTGTACGCTGCCGGTGAAGTCACCGGCGGCATCCACGGTTCCAACCGTCTGGGCGGCAACGCCATTGCCGACATCATGACTTTTGGCCGCACGGCAGGTACCAACGTCGTCAAGATGAAGTAAGGCAAAATTCGGCATTCGCTGATTCTTCATAAAGCGAATTCCGTAGACCGGCAAAGATTCAAAAAGGAGAAATCCTTGAGAATCCGAGCCGGTTTCTTTTTTCCTGCAGTCGCTGGTCATACGGCAAATGATCTAGGGCATTTGCCTCAAGACAAGTGAAATAGCCGCTCCTAAAATCGTCGGAATAGGCTATATGCCGAGAAATAAACATCAAGCGAACACATAGAACGACAAAAGCTTGAAAAGATAACGGGAGATAAAAATATGAAAGCGCTTGCCGCCTTAAGTCAATTTGTCAATAAAACGTTTGCCCTGTGGGTGCTTGTCTTTGCGGCAATCGCCTATGCCGCGCCCGACCCATTTAAACCGCTGGCCGGTTGGATCTCTCCGCTTTTGGGTTTGGTGATGTTCGGCATGGGTCTGACCCTTTCGGTCAATGACTTCAAACTGGTGCTCTCAAAACCCGTGGATGTGTTGATCGGCATCCTCGCCCAGTTCATCATCATGCCGACGCTTGCTTATCTGCTTTGCATCGTGCTGCAACTGCCGGCCGAAATCGCCGTGGGTGTGATCCTTGTAGGCTGCTGCCCGGGTGGAACCTCGTCTAACGTCATGACCTTCCTGGCGCGCGGCGATACGGCGCTGTCGGTTACCATCACCAGTTGTACGACACTTCTGGCTCCCCTCGTAACCCCGGCTCTGATTTGGCTTTTTGCGCACCAGTGGATTGAAATTGACCCGTTGGGAATGTTCTGGTCGATCTGCCAGATCGTTTTGATTCCGATCGCCATCGGCGTGGCCATTCATACGATTCTCGGTCAGGAACGCGTGGCCGTTGCCGCAACCTGCCTGCCGCTCATTTCTGTGGTGTCGATTGTGCTGATCGTGATGGCCGTCGTTGCCGTCAGTCAGCCTAATATCGCCAAGAGCGGTCCGCTGGTGTTTGCCGTGGTTGTGCTCCACAACGGTCTGGGCTATGTGGTGGGGTATCTCGCCGCGAAGCTCTTTAAGATGAATCTGGCCAAGAGAAAGTGTTTGGCTATCGAAGTCGGCATGCAGAATTCGGGGCTTGGCGTAGCACTTGCCACCGTACACTTTGCCACGATGCCGTTGGCCGCTCTGCCTTCGGCCATCTTCAGTTTCTGGCACAACATTTCCGGCCCGATCGTCGCAACGTTTTTCCACCGTTGGACGGAAGAGAACACGAAGTCGTAGTGCTCTGAGCACCACCGGAAGTTAAGAAAATGCCGGCGAGCTTTTTAGCTTTGCCGGCATTTTCTATTGTCAGTGCGATTGAGCGGTCGCCGCTTTGGGCGGAATCACACCGCCTCGGAATAACCCAAGGAGTGTACCGACGGCTGCCGCGGACCAGACGGTCAGGAGCAGAGCCATCAGACCGTAGGCAATCATGCCGAGAAGTTCAAGGTTCGCAAGGCTAGAAAGTCGAATGCTCAACACGGTCATCGCGCCGATCGGAAAGACGAACGCCCACCACGAAAGCGCAAAGGGCAATTTGCCTTGCACCGCGTTGCGAACGGTCATAGCCAAAGCCAAAAGAAGCCACCAAAGCGAGGCCCCCATAAAGCCCATCGCGACCAACAAGCCGTAGCTCATCGCGGCTTCGTTGCCTGCGGCGTGCAAAAGCGACAAAAGACTCAGCGGAATCACACCGAGAGGAGCCAGATGCACCCACAGCGTCGGAGTCATCTTGCCTTCGATGGCGGGCATCAGGAAATGGCGCGCCATAGTGATGGCCACCAGTGCGATGTACATGAAGAACCCTGCACCCATGCCGAGCATATTGACGCCGAAATATACCTCGCGCATCAGGCCTTGCGCCTGAACTGCGAGGCCGGCACCGGCCACCGGAATCACCACGAGACCCACCGCCGGGATGAAATGCGCGGGCGTGACCATCTGAAGCTTCAGGCGATCAAGCGTAAAAAGCCGAAAGAGAATCAAGTAGCTTGCGGCAAAGGTGCCGATGGCGCCGGTCCACCACAGCAAAGCGACCCAATTGGGATCAATGCCGCGCATGCTCCATTGACCTGCCATAACCAATAACGCGATAGGGAAGGTCGCGTAGAAACTTCCATCGACGGGGTGCGAGATCGGCGGCGAAGCCAAGCACCAACAGCATCGCAATCGCTGTGTAGTGAAGAGCGTCGGCAATCCACACCGCTGCGGTTCCCGCAAAAAGAAGCTGAGCGGCCAGGCTGGCCACCGACGTACCCATGACGGAGGCAAACCATCCCGGGGCCATTGTTTTGACAAAGTGCATCGTTAACTTTCCTCAGAATCGGTTGAAACGGTCAACAACTCGGGCGACGAAGCCTTCCAGTCCTGTACGCCGTCGGAGAGCACATAAAGCGTCTTACCGTGTTTGGCAAAGATTTCCTGAGCCTGCTGTGCCAGAAAGCAGTAGGGACTGCGGCAGTAGGCGGCAGCGGGAGTTTCCGAGTCCAGTTTTGTAATGGTCTCGGAAAGACTTGCCAGTGGCATGCTCAGGGCACCGGCCAGATGTCCGCTTTGGAACTCTTCGAATGGACGCACGTCGATGAGCTGAAGCCTTCCCTGCCGGGCAAGCGACAGACCTTCGGATAGCGAGAGTTCGTCCTTGACGTTCGTTTGCGGGTCTCCAAGAAGCATCTCGGCCGTCGAGCGAAGCAGCACCGCCAGTTGCAAGACTTCCTGACAGCGCACGGCGTACCAGCGAAAGCGCCCTTTGCGTTCGACCGTCAACAAACCGGTCTCGACCAACACCTGCAGATGCTGACTCACGCTCTTGATGTCGGTCTGCAACAGAGAAGCAATGGTTTCGACGCTTCGCGGAGCCTGAGCAAGGATCTCGATAATTTCAAGACGCGTCTTCTGCCCTAAGGCTCGGCTGACACGACCCACTTGCGCATACAGAGTGTGCTTTTGGGCGAGATATTCGGACATAGAAAAACTCGATCGGCATGAAGTTGTTTTCCATCAATCTACAGAACGTTGGAATGTTGAGCAATACACTTACAAAACAATGAGTTACTCAAATAACGGAAAGCATCTTAAGGGATGCTTCAGGTTGTCCGATCGGCGCCATACTCATCAATTTATGAGTGCCCTACATAGAAAATATCTATTGAGTCGATGATCAAAAAAAGGACAACGATGGGTACTCCTTCAGGATAGAGCGCAAAGTTCGGCGGATCGGGACATTAATGAAGAAAGAGGAGGGAAACGGGAATCGTTTTTATCGGCAAAAGAAGTAGAGCGACTCCGCATAACGGATTAGGGAAAACATTCGGGAGCCGTTCTACAGAAGGAGAGACAGAAAGGAAACGAACGTTAACAATGGCTCAAACCTTGGCGAAAGGCTCTCACAAGAGAGCATTCGTCGGAGTCAAAAGCTTTTTGTTTTTTTCCACTAGGAGAGCCCCCATGAACGAGTTCCTCGGACTCTACCCGGCCTGGCTTGAGCCCGGCATCGGTGCGGGATGGGTGATCGGCTTCATCGCCACGATCCACGTGCTGTTTTCGCACGCTTCGGTCGGTGCCGCGCTTGTCTTTGCGTGGCTTGCACGACGTGCGGTGACGGCCAACCAGCCCCAGCATCTTGACTTTATCCGCAAATACGGCGCCTTCCTGCTGATCTTCAGCTACGTGCTCGGCTCCGTCACAGGCCCCGGCATCTGGTTTGCCGCCACAATCGCCAATCCCCGCGGCATTTCGGCGCTGATTCACAACTTCGTCTGGCTCTGGGCCACCGAATGGGTGTTCTTCCTCATTGAAGTCGCCGGCGTCTATCTGCTCGTGTACCTCGCAGGCCGCGTGCCCATCAAAACCTATCTGCGCTACTGCACGATCTTTGCCCTCTCGAGCGTCGGCACGCTTCTCATCATCGTGGGCATTCTCTCGTTCATGCTCTGGCCCGGTCAGGATTCGTGGTACCAAACGGGCGGGGTGCTCTCGGCCTTCTTCGGAGAATCGATGTTCGCGCAGCTCTCGGCTCGATTCTTCATGCTCACCATCACTGGCGTCGTGGGCGGCTTTGCGGCAGCCAAGACCGCGGATCCGGCTGAAAAAAGCTACATCGCGCGCACGCTCTCTGGCCTGGGCGCTATGGGCGCCGTATTGGGTACTGCGAGCCTCTATTGGTTTGCTTCGACTTTGACGTCGGACGCCACCATCGTTTCGGCTACGCGCATGCCCGAAAGTTTTGCCACGATGATGTGGGCAGCCCTCGCGGTCACACTCGTGTACTTTGCGCTCACCGCCTGGCGACCGTCCGTCATGAATCTTCCGCTGACCGTCGCCGCCACGCTCGTCATCCTCGTGCTTGGGCTCGCACCAAGCGAAACGGCCCGCGAGATCGTTCGCAAGCCCTGGGTGGCCGGCCGCTTTGTCTATGCCAACCAGATCATCGGCCGCGATGTACCGGCACTGGAAGTAAAGAGCGAATTGCCGGTTCTCTCCAAAAACGGTTTCCTTGCCACGCACCCGTTTATACCGGAGAACCTTCGCAAACCCGAGGGCAAGTGGGAGCGTCTGGAAGCCGGCCGCCTGATTTCGATTGCCGCCTGTTCAAGCTGCCATTCGCTCACCGACACCGGCATCCGACCGATCGCCAAGTATTTCCCGCCTGACGCCGACGCTGCCGGCATTAAGGACTGGCTCTCGGCAGGGCTTTATCGCGGACACATCGTCTATATGCCGCCACTGCCGTTACCCGAATTGGATCGCGACGTGATGAGCGAATTCCTCGCCGAAATCATCGCTGTTCAGAAAACAGATCCGCGACGGGCCGCGAATTACGCCGTCAAAGGCTTTCCGAAGGACCCCGTGGGAGGTAAGTGATCATGAATGAAAATCTGACAACTGCCGTTGCCGCCATGACCGCGGCTCTGGCCGACCCCGCGGGCGCGCCCTCGCATCCGGCCATCTTTCTGGTGTTGGGCGTCGTGACCTTTGCGCTGCACATTGCCGCCGTGTCAATTCTGCTCGGCAGCACAGGGCTCGCGCTCTTTGCCCGCTACAAAGCGACCGACGACTGGCTGCGTCTTGGCTCGACCATGGCCTTTACGGCCAAGGCCGCCACGGGCGCCGCGATTGTGCTGGGCGTCGCGCCGCTTCTTTTCGTGCAGGTGATCTTCGATCCGTTCTGGTACGCCTCGAGCATGCTCTCGGCCGTCTGGACGCTGGTGTTCCTGGGTCTGCTGATGATCGGTTATCTCGCGCTTTACCGCGTTCATTCGATCCTTCACAGGGAAGGAGGGGAAAATAACGGCCGCGGAGCCGCCCTGTGGCTTGCCGCCGCTTTGGTGCTTTTCCTTGCCTGCGGCACACTCATGCACGTTCTCTCCAACCAGGCGCTCTTTCCGACACATTGGCTGGAGTGGTATGCACCCGAAGGTCAGGTTGACACGTCCGGCCGCGGCCTGCACTATGTGCTCATCCCGAGACTGCTCTTTTTCTTTGCTCTGTCGCTGCCCGTCACAGCCGCTTGGATCTACGGCATGCGCCGCTGGGTGCCTTCCAAGTCGCACCAGACCATGCAAGACGGGCAGTATTCCGACTTCTTGGAAAAGGTCGCCTTCGGCCTGGGCCGCGCAGGCGGCATCCTCGTGGTGCTGTTGGGCATCGTCTGGATGGCATGCCTGCCTTCCGAGCAATCCTGGTTCCTGATGTCGGCCTGGCCCTATGTTGGGTTGATCGGCGCACTCTTCTTCGTAGCAATGCCCTACATCCAGAAACGCCGGCGTCTGTGCACGACCTGCAACTACATGGCTTTCGTGATGACGATTGTCATGACGGTGCTGCTTGCCGCCGTACGCGAAGCGCTGCGCGTGGGCACGCTCCTTGAATCTGCCGGCTTCAACCCGATGAATCTGGCCGTGCATTGGGACGTTCCGAGTCTTGCCATCTTCTTTGTGACGTTCCTTCTGGTGGGCGGAACGGCTCTGGCGTATATCTTCATTTCAGCCTGGAAAGCGGGACTTGCGACGGCGGGACAACCCGGCGCCGTCTGGACCCCGTCAGCCGGTCTGGAACGTCTAGGCTTCTGGGCCAGCGCACTGCTGGGCCTTTGGATCGTCGGCTACTTCGTGGTCGGCTTCGCGGTTGTTTTGCAATAAGGGAGACGACACGATGCAAACCAAACAGCTGAAGTATCTGACTGTTGTGGCGGCCTCCGTACTCATTGTTTCTGTCGCCTACGCCGCCGACAAACCGGCAGATTCCACCAAAGAACCGTCGGGCGCAACCTTTGCGCACACCTGCGCGGCCTGTCACGGCACCTACGGCTACTCCAACGACTCGGCGTTTCCGGGACTGGCCGGCATGGACCACCAAGTCTTTGTGCGGGAGATGAAACGATTCCGCTCCAAAGACCGTCCGAGCTCCATCATGAGTCACATTGCCGACGGTTACAACGATGCCGAACTCGAGCGCATGGCCGCGTTCTTTGCCGCTTTACCAAAGAAACCTGAGGGCAAGTCCGCACCCGAACAACCGAGCAAAGGGGAGACACCGTGATGTTTGATACCTTTAACACCAAGGGCCTTGCGGGCCGCAGCGCGACCTCGCTCTACACACGCCGCCGACTTCTGGCGACGGCAGCTGGCTTTGCCGCTGTCTCGATGCTGCCTGACTCAGGCGCTCTAGCCAATGTCAGGAGCCTTGCCAAACACCGCGTTCTCATCGTAGGAGCCGGGGTGGGCGGCGCAACGGCAGCGCGTTATCTAAAGATGTGGCAGCCCGACGCCGACGTCACCATCATCGAACGAAATCCCGTGTTCATCCGTCACTATGGCAGTTCCGAACACCTCACCGGCGCGGTCTCGATGGCCGACCTCACGGTAAGCTACGATGGGTTGCGCGCGCACGGCGTCAAGATCGTGCAGGGTGTGGCGCAAGCGCTTGACCCCGTGAGAAAGGAAGTCGCCGCCACCGTCAACGGTTCTGTGCAAAAGTTCGGCTACGACTCTCTGATCGTCTCGCCCGGTGTCGAGCTGCTCTACGACAAGATTGATGGCTACAGCGCCCAACTTGCCAACACCGCAATTCCCTCGGGCTGGATTGCGGGCGTACAGACCGAGATCCTGCGCCGACAGCTTCTTGCCATGCCCGACGGCGGCACCGTTGTACTCGTCGCACCCCCGAATCCGTACCGTTGCCCGCCGGGCCCTTACGAGCGCAGCGCTCTGATGACCGAGTGGCTCGGTCACTACAAACCACGCAGCCGCGTCGTAATCGTCGACCCGAAAAACGACTTCGTGACCGACGATACGATGATTCTCGGCTGGAACCATCTCTACGGCTTTAGACCGCCTCAGCCATACCACGACAAACTTGAAAAATACATGGTCGAGCCCAAAGCCGACTGCAGGCTCGAGTGGATTCGTCAAAAAGACGGCGGCAAACCGCTAGCAATCGACCCGATCACCAAAACCGTCACGGCCGAAGGCGGCAAGATCAAGGCGGACGTCT
>OLXA01001173.1_pt1 | contig 10048 bp, 5 predicted proteins | sample 1644551 | NCBI WGS metagenome assembly OLXA01 (sample SAMEA103958150, study PRJEB25191) | human gut metagenome | biome: human-associated habitat [ENVO:00009003]; feature: intestine environment [ENVO:2100002]; material: feces | place: Germany | collected 2013/2015 | reverse complement strand
ATTTAAAACTAATACTATAATGAATAAAAATAATCGAATGAGCAAGAGGCTTTTGAACTATATCATTGTCCTTTTGGTGTGCTTGATTAGTAGTGCGGAATCTTTTGCACAAGGCACAAAGTTTCAGGTCAAGGGAAATGTGACGGACGCTTCGAGAGAGCCGATTGTTGGTGCTACAATTAAGGTGAAAGGTACTTCGCAAGGAGTTATAACCAATATTGATGGTGAATACTCTATCGATACTCGTAGCAACGCAATTTTGGAGTTCAGTTATATCGGATATGTGTCACAAGAAGTCCCTGTAAGTGGAAGTAAAATTATAAATGTGACTCTTCAGGAAGAGGTCAGTAAATTGGACGAAGTGGTGGTAGTAGGTTATGGAACGCAGAAAAAAATCAGTGTGACCGGTTCTGTGTCCAATGTCTCTACCAAAGAAATAGCCAAAATAGCTACCCCATCATTAAGCAATACTTTAGGCGGACAAATTCCGGGTATTGTGACTCGTCAGGCTACAGGCGAACCGGGATATGATCAAGCTAGCATTTATATCCGAGGTTTTGGAACATGGACAAATCGTAGCCCGTTGATATTGGTAGATGGTATTGAGCGTGATATGAATACGATTAATACTGAAGAAGTAGAAAGCATTTCTGTCTTGAAAGATGCTTCCGCTACGGCAGTATATGGTGTACGTGGTGCTAATGGCGTTATCTTGATAACGACTAAGCGTGGTCAACTGGGAAAACCGAAAGTGACATTGCGCTCCGAATATGCAGTGCTTACCGGACTTCGTTATCCGGAGTATATTAATGCGGCGGAATATGCCGGTTTAATGAATGAGGCACGTGACAATGCAGGCGTTGCCAATATGGCTTATACGGATGAAGAAATTGAATTGTTCAGGAACGGTAGTAGTCCTTATCTTTATCCTAATGTGAACTGGGTGGACGAAGTTCTTAAGAAGAATACAACACAGAGCATTACAAATTTAAATATTACCGGTGGTACCGAAGTAGTACGCTATTTTGTAAATGTGGGTTATACAACGCAGAGTGGCCTTTACCGCGATAATGGCGATAATGCATATAGTACAAACAGTCGTGTAAACCGTTATAATTATCGTTCGCGTGTAGATGTAAACCTCACAAAGGATCTTTCTGTAGAATTAGGGGTTGGCGGTATTATTCAGAATCGTAATTTCCCCGGAAAGAGTCAATATGATATCTTTTATGCGATTCGTAATACTTCGCCTTTAGCATTTCCAGTAAAGAATCCGGATGGTACACCAGGTGCTTCACCGACTTATCTTGGTAATAATCCATGGGGTATGACTACACAGAGTGGTTATGAAACACAAAACTGGAATACATTGCAAGGGACTTTTTCTGCACGTTGGGATTTATCTTCACTTGTGACGGAAGGGCTTTCAGTAAGCGGACGGTTTGCTTACGATCATTATTATTCTAATAATAAACAATATTATAAGGATTTTGAAGTAAAACAGTATATGGGAGAAGACGCGGAGGGCAATGCCATCTATAATATACTTCGTAATGAGAATATTAAGAATGTGACTTTAGCAGAAAGTGCCAACCGTGCCATTTACTATGAAGTGGCAGCCAATTATGATCGCACATTTGGTATGCATAATATTACTGGAATGTTTTTGTTCAACCGTCGTGATTATGTAAACTTGCGTAATACAGACCGTACAGGGTCCGTTCCTTATCGTCGTCAGGGCATTGCGGGGCGTGCCAGCTATAACTACTTGCAACGTTATTTTGCAGAGTTCAACTTCGGATATAACGGTTCGGAACAGTTCCCGAAAGGTAAGCGTTATGGCTTTTTTCCGTCCGTATCATTGGGATACGTTTTGACGAATGAAGATTTTTGGAATCGCAACTGGTGGATAAGCAACTTGAAATTACGTGGAAGTTATGGTACGGTGGGTAACGACATTTCTTCCAGCACCCGTTTCCTTTATCTAACTACCATGAATATGAATGTGTCGGCAGGATATATGGGGAAAGAAGGCAATAATTATATGGCAGGTATTATGGAAGGGCAGACCGGTAATCAGAATGTAACTTGGGAGACAGCGAAAAAGTTAAATGTCGGTTTCGATCTGGGTTTATTCAACGATGTGGTTTCTTTGCAGGTGGATATATTTAAAGAAAAGCGTGACGGTATCTTGATTACTCGTAAAACTGTGCCTGTATTGGCTGGTTTCTCAGGTGCAAGTATTCCGGTAGGAAATCTAGGTAAGGCGGAGAATAAAGGTATTGAAACCGCACTTGAAGTGAAAAAAAGAGTTGCCAACGGATTATTCTACTCATTACGTGGGAATTTCTCGTTTGCCCGTAATAAGATTATTGAAAATGATGAACCGAAGCCGAAGTATGAATATCAAGATGCTCGCGGACGCCGTATTGACCAGACATTCGGACTTGTGGCACTGGGATTCTTCAAGGATCAGGATGATATTAAAAACAGCCCGAAGCAGACATTCCAAAGTACCGTTCGTCCCGGGGATATTAAATACAAAGATATAAATGGTGACGGTGTAGTGGATGAGTATGATAAAGTGGCCATTGGTGACCCGCGTACTCCAGAGATTATGTTTGGATTTGGTGGTACGGTGGCATATAAGAATTTTGATGTCAGCTTATTTTTCACGGGTGCTGCCAAGACAAGTTTCTTTTTGGAAGGAGCAACTGTTTATCCATTCCTGAATGGTGAGGGCACATGGAATGTGCTGCGTGAGGTGTATGATAATCGTTGGACATCTGAAACAGCTGCTACTGCGAAATATCCTATTGTTCTTAATGCTAATAGTTACAATAACTACCAAACTTCCACAATGTATATGCGTAATGGTTCTTACTTGCGCTTGAAGAGTGCCGAAATTGGTTATACATTCAAAGGAAGACTGATTGATAAGATGTTTATGGATAATATCCGCCTTTTCTGTAACGGACAAAATCTATTAACACTTGATTATATCAAGATTGTAGACCCGGAGTCGAATAACGGTGTAGGTAACTATCCGATGCAACGAACTATTAACTTTGGTTTCCAGATTAACTTTAAATAAATATGAATATGAAAATATCGAAAATGAAAATAAAGGTGGCAGGACTATGTTTGCTGACATGGGCATTTGTATCGACTTCATGTAGTGATTATCTGGATAAAACTCCGGACGATGCTACTTCCATAACCTTAGAGGAAGTATTTTCCAGTGAAATTTATACAGAACGTTTTCTATTAAGAGCTTATGATTACCTTCCTTGTGAAACTAACTATAATGATAATGATTATTGGGCATTAGGTGCTTGGAGTGGTGCATCTGATGAGATGAACATCACTTGGACCTATCCGATGGCTAAAGAAATGAATCGTGGTAGCTGGAATCCTAAAATGCTCGAAGGTAGTTCCAGTCAGGGTACGTCTTATGCAATGTGGTGGCGTTATTATGAAGGTATCCGTCAATGTAATGTGTTTCTTGAAAATATAGACTTATGTCCGGCAGCGCAAGCTACAAAAAATGTGTGGATATGTGAAGCACGTTTTATGCGCGCAATGTTGCATTTCTTTCTGTTGCGTAGTCACGGTCCTATTCCTATCATGGATCATGCGCTGAAAATGGATGATGAAATGACATATTTCCCTCGAAATACGTTTGATCAATGCGTAGATTTTATAGTTTCAGATTGCCAATATGGCATTGATGGAGCGTTGCCGATGATTTATACCAATGGCCGAATCTTTGTATGGGCGTGCTACAAAAGCCGCAGCTTATGCTTTGAAAGCACGTGTATTGCTTTATGCTGCAAGTCCACTGTTCAATGGAAATGCTGATTATGCTAAATTTGCCAATGAAGACGGTACATTGCTCTTTGCTCCCAAAGATGATTCTAAATGGGGAAAAGCTGCTGCGGCTGCCAAAGAAGCAATAGATAAGATAGAGGGTTCTTCTTATTATGGTTTGTATTATTCGGATGAACCTGATAACGGTTATAGAAACTATATGGAGTTATTCTTACCTTCAAAAAAATGGAATAAAGAATATATCTTTGCCAGAAATCAAGGGACAGGCTATAGTGACAATATCCATCAGGAGAAATGTATGGCAGCCAACGGTATGGGAGGCTGGAGCGGTCTTTGTCCTACCCAGGAACTGGTTGATGCCTATGAAATGGCTAATGGCTCAACACCGATTATCGGATATAATGCAGATGGAACACCTATAATAAACGGAGCAAGCGGTTACTCGGAAACAGGTTTTGCGGCAACGGCTGGCAAACATTATCCGGCAGGAGTTTATAATATGTATGTCGGTCGTGAACCTCGTTTTTATGCTTCAATCAACTTTAATGGTCAACAGTGGCGTGGTCGCCAATTGGAATTTTGGCAAGGTGGGAAAGATGGTATTAATGTCTCCAAAGTAGACTATTGCTGTACCGGGTACTTATTGCGAAAAACTGCCGATGAAGGTGTAGATGTGATTAATGGTAAGGGAGGAATGAAAGAAGCCTCTATCCTTTTCCGGGTAGGTAGTCTTTATCTGGATTATGCGGAAGCATTGAATGAGGCTGAAGGGCCTGTAGATGATGTATACAAGTATGTAGACGCTATTCGTAAACGCGCTGGTTTGCCGGGATTGGCAAAAGGCTTGGATAAAGATAAGATGCGTGAACGTATTCAGCATGAACGTCAGATAGAATTAGCGTTCGAAGCCGGACATCGCTATTTCGATTGTCACCGCTGGAAAATTGCAGAGAAAACAGACAACGGATATATGCATGGTATGAATATTACTGCTACTAATAAGGTAGATTATAGTAAACGTTCAACAGTGGGTGATTCTCGTGTATTCGAAAAGAAACATTATCTGTTCCCTATACCGCAGAGTGAAATGGATAAGCAGATAGGATTGGTACAATCTCCCTACTGGGAATAACTAAAATTGTATTTCCTCCCTAGGTACTTTATCTATTTAGGGAGGAAAACTTGTTATATATAAAACTGTTGATATATCATGAAAACAAAAACAAGGCGTTTATTGAGCCTCTTGAATTTTTGTGTTCTTACACTTCTGGCCTGTGGAAATTCTGATGGTGCCGGAGAAGATTCAGGAGTCCCTTATTTAGCTAAAAAAGGAGAACCTGTTGACGGTGTTCGCATTGGTTGGGATTATGGAACAATCCGGCAACTGGCAACTAGGGGAGGATATCCACGTTCCATCCGTTTGCAGGATAATACAGTGGTGGCTGTATATGAGAACTATGATACTGGTTATGAAATGCGCCGTAGTACAGATGAAGGTAGTACATGGGGGGATCCTGTTATTCTTTTCCCCATCCATAGTATAACGAATGATAAAGGAACTGCCCGAATAAATATCGCTAACTCAGAAATTATACAACTAGCTAATGGGGATTTGCTGGCTGCTTGTAATTATCGTCCTCAAACCCCCGAAATAACTCCGTTTGCTATAGCGGTACGCCGTAGTACTGATAATGGAGTAACGTGGAGTGATCCTCAGATTATTTATGAAGCGCAACCTCGTTTTTCTGACGGTTGTTGGGAACCGTCTTTTCTTCAACTTCCTAATGGAGAGGTGCAAGTTTATTTTGCCAATGAGGGGCCATATACTCATTCTAATGAACAGGAAATATCCATGATGGCCTCAGTAGATAATGGTAAGACATGGGGAGGGTATAAGACAGTTTGTTTTCGCGCAGGTAGTCGTGATGGAATGCCGGTAAGTAAGGTGGTTGGCGATGAAATCGTTTGTGTGATAGAGGATTGTGGATTTGTTACTTTCAAACCATACATCGTACGTACTAAATTGTCGGATAATTGGTCGTCTCCTGTATTGGCGGATTCTCCAAATCGTGCTATGGCATTGGGCGAACCTGTAGAAGATTGGATTTACATGGGAGCTCCTTATTTAGGTGTACTTCCTACAGGAGAAACGTTACTTTCTTATCAGGTGGATGATATACGTCACGACGATCAGTTGGGTGACAGGCTGCCTTATAGTACCATGGAAGTGGCAATAGGTGACAAGAATGCCCGTAACTTTGTAAGGCGCACGCGCCCTTTTCCTGTGCCTGCGGGAAAGCATGCAGTATGGCCTTCTGTAGCTGTTTGGGATGCGAATACTATAGCAGCTCTTGCTACCAGTAACTATCAGGGGGGGACGGAGGCCCCGTTTTTCATGAAAGGACATGTAATGCGGGATTTAGAAGTGAACTCTTCTGATATTGTAAACTATCCTATTTTTATTGGTCATACCGGAATCTGTAATTTACGTTTAGGAGTCGGGAAAGATGCAGATAATCTTTATATCACCTGCAAGGTTAAGGATGGAGAACTGTATTCCGGTGGACAAGGAACTCAAAAAGGAAGCGGTGTTTTTATCTATCTTGATACAAAGAATGAATGTTTGAAAGAACCTGCTGAAGGTGTTTATAAGGTATGGTGTTCATATAAAGGCGATATAACTGTCTGGCAAGGTAATAAGGGGAAATGGGAGAATAGTGAGTTGGAAGGATTACAAATCACTCCTTCTGTTGTGTCGGGAGGTTATGAACTTGCTTTTACCATTCCTTTAAATCGTTCATTTAATAAAGATGCGATGAGGTTGTGTGCCACATTGTCTACAAAGACCTATACCGAAACATTAGTTCATAGTAATGCTGACAGGTCGTGTACATGGATGAAAATGAATTTAGGTGGGCATTAATGCAAAGAACGCATATTTGAAAACGCAGCAGGTACTTGACAAACGCTTTTAAATGTTGTATATTTGTAGATCAATAGCATAAACCTATAAAAAACAGATGAAAGAAAAAAGTAAAATCATATTCCTAAATGGTATAATATAGCAACAAGTATGGACTATCTTCCTGAGAAACCTTAGGTGATAGAGTACCAGATATAGGCTAAAGGCTGCAGACTTTATGAAGTTTGCAGCCTTTTTTGTCTTAAAAACTTAATGATTTTATTGCGAATTTCATTTGGGGAGTTTATAATAAACGGTGGGGACGTTTATTATAAACGATCATGGAATTTATTATAAACGTATAGGCTGGTTTATATAAACTTGTTGCTATTTTTTATATAACTACAATTGTCTTTCTTTGATAATGATTGTTGTTGGTAATTATCGCAGACATACTGCGCGGTAATCTAAGTAAACAAAATCTTAGAACTGCTATAGGGGCTATAAACCGGGTGCCTGTTTAATTCACTCAAGTCTCTCTTTTTTCGAAAAAAGAGGAATTAAATCTGAGCAGTTTTGATTTTGGATACATATATTGTGGCAGTTTTGATATTCGTATTTTGGTTTTCCGATCTATTGGTTTTAGAGAAATACATGTTAAATGTAGTTCGAAAAATAGAACATTAAGAAGGTAGGAAACATGCAAACGATTTAGAAAAACTATGTATTTTTGTGTTATAACTTTCAAAACAGTATAAGAAGCTTTACTCATTTTAATGCAGAATTGACTTGTTTGCGAGTTTAAGCACAAATAGTTATTTTTATTATATTGACGAATTAATGCTTGATTTAGGATAAAACAAACAATTTATTGTTGGAATTCTTTAATTATTTATATAAGGGCAACTAAAGAATCATTTTAAATTTTAAAGAATTCTATAAGTAAAGAACATTTTATACTTTTGCACTGTTTTGAATAAAAAATTAACAGGTTTAAAGTAGAATTATGGCATCTATAAAGTTATTGCTCAATAAACAGCGAATGCTTAATAATGGTACATTTCCATTGGTTTTTCAGTTTATCCACCGGAGGCGAAAGTTGCTTTATTATACCAAGTATCATATCTTTCAGCAACAACTGGCTGATGGAGCTTTGGAGGTTGAGTATTGTGAAGCATCGCTTTATTCCATGAAAGAAATAAAGGAGATAAATCGTGAGTTGAAACGGGACTATAAGCGATTCCAGAATCGTATATTGGAGTTGGAAAGGAACAATGAAGAGTATTTAGTAGATGATATCGTAGAGTTTAAAAAGAAGAAGAATCATCGTTCGTATCTACTTATGCAGTATATAGAAACACAGATTTCTTATAAAAAAAAGATGGGGAAAGACGGTATTGCAGCCGCCTATCATAGCACCTATATTTCTCTGAAAAAATATATAGGTATGAAATCTGCGCGTAAGTCGGATATCAGGATGGAGGAAATAAACTTCAGCTTTGTGGTAGGGTATGAGGACTATTTGAATGCACAAGGACTGGCGAGGAATACGATTAATTATTATCTGCGTAATTTCCGGACGATTTATAATTCCTCTATCCGGGATGGATTTAAGCCTAAAAGCGAGAATCCTTTTACTTATATTCAGACAAAACCCTGCAAGACTATAAAACGTGCAATCAATAAAGATGATATGAAGAAACTTTCTTCGCTTATTTTACCTGTTCATTCTGGGATGGACATTGCACGGGATATGTATTTGTTTAGCTTCTATGCCCAGGGAATGGCTTTCGTTGATATTGTATTTCTAAAAAAGAAGAATATTCGTGATGGAATATTGAGCTATCGACGTCATAAGTCACAACAGCTGATTCATATAGTTGTCACTCCTCAGATGCAGGGATTGATTGATAAATACGCGAATGACAGTGAATATGTGTTTCCAATTATTGATACATCTTTGTCGACATCTATCTACGATCAGTATCGCCTGGCTTTAGGCAGGGTGAACCGGTATTTAAAAAAGATCACTTTTCGGTTAAATATAAATGTCCGGCTGACTACCTATACTGCAAGGCATACCTGGGCTACACTGGCAAGAGAAAGCGGGGCGCCTATTTCTATCATCAGTGCGGGATTAGGGCATACTTCAGAAGAAATGACGAGAGTATATCTTAAAGAATTCGATCAGGAGACGCTGGCGCGGGTGAATCGTATTGTGACCAATCTGTTATAATATGAAACATGAATTTGTTCTTCAAATTTTGTAAAACTCATATTTATAACTTATATTTGTAAACGGTATCTATTTTGTAATAGAGAGTATATCAATCGCTTAATAATAGCGATGTTGCAAAATAAGACTATTTTTTGCGAATAGCCATTATCAAAAAGTACATTAATACTCTCCTTTTGTACGATCCCGCAGTTCTCCTTAAAGATTATCGGTTTTCGCCTGATAACGGTCTATTAATTGCTTTGGAGTACAGCGAAAATGCTGTTTGAAGTAGCGGTATAACTGAGCTTGCGACTCAAAGTTGCATACCTCCATTAGTTGCTTGACACATATACCCGGTTCTATAACTTTTCCCAAAATACGTTTCTTTAATTGTTTCATCATCCATTGTTTTGCGGTAATTCCGAATTCTTCTTTGAATTTAATAAAGAAGCTGGTTCTTCCTATATTTGACAGTGTAATTAGCTCATCAAGATTATTTACTTTTGAATAGTTCTGCATGACAAAATCTCTAAACTCTAATTGCCTGCCAATGATAGGGTGGAAAAGTGTAGCAATTTCTTTTTTATTATAGAATCCCCTGAGTAGGAAGAAAAATTCACGTTCTATTACATTATGTAGGTATGTACAGTTCATTTCATTCCTCAAACAGTGGACTACAGTTTCAAGGAATGGCATTAGTGGATAACGCATGGGGATAGGGCTGAAATCATAGTCAATATTTTCACAAATGGAGCTCAAACCTTGAAATAAAAGTTTGTCACAGTTGCTTTGAGGTATATCAAATGCCATAGCCAGCATTTGGGATTTGTCTGTTGCGGAAATCTTTATCATTGAAGATTTAGGCAACACTACCATTTCATTGCTATGAAACGTGCGGTTACAAAATTGGTTACAGTATACTGAAAAATCTCCTTCTAAAAAAAATAAAAGATAATTTTTGTGGGTATACTCTTCCTCTATGCATTTCTCAGTGTCGAATTTAATATATTTGAATCCTGTATCAATATCTGTCATGTAATTTTTGCATGACAAATGTTCCCTGGCGTAATGTAATCCGTTCGGTGATTGTTCCCCTC
>OLXA01001168.1_pt1 | contig 10083 bp, 7 predicted proteins | sample 1644551 | NCBI WGS metagenome assembly OLXA01 (sample SAMEA103958150, study PRJEB25191) | human gut metagenome | biome: human-associated habitat [ENVO:00009003]; feature: intestine environment [ENVO:2100002]; material: feces | place: Germany | collected 2013/2015 | reverse complement strand
AAAACGGATATGACCAATACGGTAACCAGGTAGACCCTGCAATGATTCCGGACAGACTGGATAGTGCAAACGTTGAAGTAAAGGGATTACCACCTACCTTATATATGTGGCGGATCAAAAACCAGCTGGGCGACCGGACGATAATCCCTGCCGACACCGCCTATCACCACTTTCAGAACACGAATCTCACGGAAGGAATCACCGGACATTACAATTATCTCGCCAATATGGGGTCGCCCCGTATGTCACGCATCTTCTTTGACCGCCGTTATCCGGAGCCGACCATTTTCATGGAACCTTTTTCCAGTTTCTTTGTCCGTCCCACAGAATTTAATTTTACGAACAGTAACGTTCCCTATACCAATCTGACGTATCATAAAGCCGGTAATAAGGTAAATGGAGAAGAACGTTTCAAATCCTACTTCTCTGTAAACGTAAACAAGAAGTTGGCCTTCGGTTTCAACATTGATTATTTATACGGACGGGGATACTACAACAATCAGAATACTGCATACTTTAACGCTGCAGTTTTCGGCAGCTATATCGGAGACAGATATCAGGTGCAAGGAATATACAGTAACAACTATCTGAAGACTAATGAAAACGGAGGTATCACCGATGACAGATATATCACCGCTCCGGAGGAAATGGCCGAAGGACGAAGGGAATACGAATCAACCAACATTCCTACTGTATTGAGCGAAACAACCAACCGTAATCATGACTTTTATGTATTCCTGACTCAACGTTATAATCTAGGATTCAAACGTGACATTCCGCAGGCGGAAAACGACACGACTCCCGCCAAACAGGAGTTTGTACCGGTGACGAGCTTTATACACACCATTCAGGTAGAACGGGCACGCCATGGCTTCAATTCTTATGACGAAGTAGCGGACGGATATTATCAGAACACATATTTTGATAAGGACAATAAAGCGTTCGTAAGAGACAGTACTACTTATGTAGGAATCAAGAATACAATCGGCATCGCTTTACTGGAAGGTTTCAACAAATATGCAAAAGCCGGATTGACCGCATTCGCTTCTTACAAAATCAGTAAATATACGCTGATGAATAAGGACGGAGGACCATTACCCGACAAATACAATGAAAACGAGATATTCGTCGGAGGAGAGTTATCCAAACGGGAAGGGAATATTCTTCACTATCACGCAATCGGTGAAGTGGGACTTGCAGGAAAAGCAATCGGACAGTTCAATGTAAAAGGAGATATAGACCTGAATTTCCCGTTATGGAAAGATACCGTCAGCCTTATTGCCCGCGGTGAGGTCAGCAACCAGCTTGCACCTTTCTATATGCGTCATTACCATTCCAAACATTTCATGTGGGATAATGATATGGATAAGGAGTTCCGTACACGTATCGAAGGGGAACTAAGTATTGCACGCTGGAAAACCCGGCTAAGAGCGGGAGTAGAAAACATCAAGAACTATACGTATTTCAACCAACAGGCAACGCCCGAACAGAAAAGCGGAAGCCTTCAAGTATTATCGGCAAGCCTCAACCAGGACTTCAAGCTCGGAATCTTCCATTTAGATAATGAAGTAACCTGGCAGAAATCCAGTGACCAGACTGTGCTACCCTTGCCCGATCTTTCTTTGTATCATAACTTTTATATGCAGTTTAAATTAGCAAAGAAAGTGCTTAGCGTGCAATTAGGTGCCGACGTGCGATATTTCACGAAATACAATGCACCCGCCTATATGCCGGCTATCCAAAATTTCTACCTGCAACCGGAAGAAGGCAAAGTTGAGATAGGCGGTTATCCGATTGTGAATGTCTATGCAAACCTGCATCTGAAACGTACACGTTTCTATGTGATGATGTATCACGTGAACCAAGGAATAAGCAGACCTGATTATTTTCTGTCTCCTCACTATCCTATCAATCCACGCGTCCTGAAATTCGGACTTTCATGGAATTTCTATGATTAACAAAAACTATACGACTTATGGTATCACGCCCCAAATTGAGACTGTTCAGATATTTAGTGCCAGTGATTATTGTATTGGCATTTATCTTCTCTTTCCGTCAATGCGGTAAGCAAGAAAAACCTGCGGGACATCCGCGTGATTATGCTGCCATTGCCAAGGAGGGTATCATACGTGTAGCTACCGAATATAATTCCATCAGTTTTTATGTAGACAGTGACACCGTTTCCGGTTTTCATTACGAACTGATACAGGCATTCGCCCGGGACAAAGGACTCAAAACCGAAATAACACCTATTATGAGTTTCGAAGAGCGGTTGGAAGGATTAAGCGAGGGACGTTATGACGTGATTGCTTATGGCATATTAGCCACCAGCAAGTTAAAAGACTCTCTGCTTCTCACCTCTCCCATTTTCCTCAACAAGCAAGTGCTGGTGCAACGCAAAGAAATTGGAGAGAATGATTCACTCTATATCCGCACCCAACTGGATTTAGCCCAGCGAACACTTCATGTCGTAAAAGGCTCCCCCTCTATTTTGCGTATTCAGAATCTAGGCAATGAGATCGGAGATACTATCTACATCAAGGAGATTGATAAATACGGTTCCGAACAATTGATATCAATGGTAGCGCATGGAGACATCGACTATGCCGTTTGCGACGAAAGTATCGCACTGGCGGCAGCAGATTCGTTGCCGCAAATAGATATTAATACAGCCATCAGCTTCACGCAGTTCTACTCATGGGCAGTCAGCAAACAATCACCCGTTTTACTCGATAGTTTGAATACATGGCTGGATAAATTCCAAAAAGAGAAAGAATACCAGAAGATTTATAAAAAATACTATGACAAAGAATAACCTCATCACTTTACAGGTCAGAAGAAAACAATCAAAAACAGAATGTAAGATGGATATATTCATGTCTATTTCCAGAAATAAACTCCCAAAGACTTGACTTTCGCTTTCGAATGTCGTATCTTTACAGAGTTAATGATAAAGTAGTTTCAATTAAACTACACGCAAAGGAGGGAATCGCGATTCTCTCCTTTCTTTTTATCCATCCGGGAAAAACCTCTCCCCGCCCCGGCTTTTCTTTTCGCTTAGCCTGGTGGTTACGGTTCTTCAGCCGGAGGATCAGCAGTGTTCACCTTACTTCTTACCGAAATGGAGTATATATCCGCCCCCAACGGACGTTCTGTTTGCCAGAAACAGAGCCTCTGTTCAGGTAAAACAGAGCCTCTATTGAAATAAAACGTAATGTCTGTTTTACCACTGTCTCTGCTAAGTTAATAATCAATAAAGTTGCTCTTGACAAAAAATAGCTTTATCTTTGGGGTTTGTTAGAACAGACACAATAGGTATATTATATTATGAGTGAAAAGATGATCAAATGGGGCTTCATTGGTTGCGGAGAAGTAACCAAGACGAAAAGCGGTCCCGCTTTCCAGAAAGTAGAACATTCGGAAGTCGTAGCCGTGATGAGTCGTGACGGTGCGAAAGCGAAAGCGTATGCCAAAGAGAGAGGAATCAAGAAATGGTATGACGATGCACAAGAACTGATCGATGATCCGGAAGTAAATGCCATCTACATTGCCACTCCTCCTTCCTCACATGCTACGTATGCCATTATGTCCATGAAAGCAGGCAAACCTGCCTATATTGAGAAACCAATGGCTGTGACGTACGAAGAATGCACGCGCATCAACCGCATATCCAATGAAACGGGAGTTCCCTGTTTCGTTGCTTACTATCGCCGTTATCTCCCCTATTTCCAGAAAGTAAAGGAACTGGTAGAGAACGGTACTATCGGTAATATTATCAATGTGCAAATTCGTTTTGCCCAGCCGCCACGCGATCTGGATTACAATCGTGACAACCTTCCCTGGCGTGTGCAGGCTGATATTGCCGGAGGCGGCTACTTCTACGACCTTGCTCCGCATCAGATTGATTTGTTGCAGGATATGTTCGGTTGCATCCTCGAAGCAAGCGGTTACAAGAGTAATCGCGGCGGACTTTATCCTGCTGAAGATACATTAAGCGCCTGTTTCCAATTTGATAGCGGATTGGTTGGTAGCGGTTCCTGGTGTTTCGTAGCCCATGACTCTGCCCGCGAAGACCGTATTGAAATTATCGGTGACAAGGGAATGATTTGTTTCTCTGTCTTTACTTATGAGCCTATCGGCTTACATACCGAAAAAGGACGGGAAGAAATCTGTATCGGTAACCCGGAACATGTGCAACAACCTCTTATTCAGGCAGTGGTCGATCACTTGTTAGGTAAGTCCGTTTGCTCCTGCGACGGAGAAAGTGCAACGCTCACTAACTGGGTAATGGACAAGATATTAGGTAAACTATAACCCGAAAAAAAGCAAAAAAAAGTATCATTTTCTTGCGAAGTTTACTGATACTGTTAAAAAATTAATAGGAATATTCCATTGTATATTGTTAGTTTTTTCTATCTTTGTAAAAAGAAGCAAAGGGAAAATGAAACTAACAATATATTTTTTGTGCCATGACTAGAGAAGACTTAATGCGGAAAGCAATCGAGCTCTCCAAAGAAAATGTTGAAAATGGTGGAGGTCCTTTCGGTGCTGTGATTGCCACGAAAGAGGGGGAAATAGTTGCAACAGGAGTAAATCGTGTTACGGCATCTTGTGACCCCACTGCTCATGCCGAAGTGAGTGCGATACGTGCCGCAGCTGCCAAACTCGGTACTTTTAATCTTAGCGGATACGAAATCTATACTTCCTGCGAACCTTGTCCCATGTGTCTCGGTGCGATTTACTGGGCGCGATTGGATAAAATGTACTATGGAAACAATAAGACCGATGCCAAGAATATTGGCTTCGACGACTCTTTTATCTATGACGAACTGGAACTGAAGCCTGAAGACAGAAAGCTTCCTTCCGAAATCTTATTGCATAATGAAGCCCTTACTGCCTTCAAAGCCTGGGCGGCCAAAGAAGACAGAGTAGAATATTAAAAAACCTCTCACTATTATTAACCTATTAATTACCCCTCAAATGAAAAGAAAAAGCCTTTTATTTGTTATGGCATCAGTATGCCTGTTCAGTTGTCAACAGCAAGAAGAACTGCAAGATCCCAGTAAAGAAGTGATCGACTTTTCTACTTCTATTGACCAAAGTATCAACAATGCTCTTACTCGTAACAGCAGTAGTTTGACACTTCCGTTAAAGAACAATTTCGCTGCCGGAGATGTCATCTCAATGTCCGTTGCCGAGCAGGATTATCATCCATTTGCCATAGGTATGGATAGCCAGACCTGGAACGAGGCAGGCACCGATTCGGAAACGGTTACTTTCTATGCTCATTATCCTGAATTGACCGACGAAGCAGCTACTACCAGATCATTGAGCAGCCGCTATCGTGAAATCAAGGGTGGCTTAGAATATTTGTTCGGTACAGCCCAAGCCAACAAAGGTTCTAAGAATGTTGCTCTTGCATTCAAGAGAATGACAACGCCCGTCGTTCTGCTCGACGAGAACAACCAGCCGTACGAAGGTAGAGCAATCGTTAAACTGTTCTTGAAGAACAAAGGTGTACAGGACTTGTTCAGCGGCAAAATCGAAGCTGACCCCAATGCAAAACCGGAATACATTGATATTCGGAAAGTATCTGAAGGTATCTTGACTAACTTGATTCCACAGCTCATCAAAGCCGGCGAGAAAATAGGAACGGTTATCCTGGAGGACGGTAAAGAAGAACCTATCATCGCAGAGGAGGACATTACCATAGAAGCCGGAACTCCTGTTGCGGTAAAAATGTACGCAAGACGCGGAATCATTGACGAACGAACTCCACTATTCAGATAAGACTAAAGAATAAAAAGTGATACTAATAAAAATCCCCGGAACCGCTGTAGACACTCAGCATTCCAGGGATTTTTTACACACAAAAGTTATTATTGAAATTGAAAACTGTCTCTTTATTAGATTAGAAGCGCATACCTACAGTAAACAACACTTGACTGCGTGTATTCGTAACTTTCGTTGCTTCCGGTGAACCAATGACTGTATTACCATCTTCATCTGTAAATCCATTCACAAACGGATAGAAATTTTCTTTATATGTAGAGTATTTATAAGCCAAATCAGCATAAAACATTGATCCGCGATAACCAATACCCAATGTATAATTACTCATTGATTTAGAATTGGCAAAGTCTGTATCTGTCTGAATAGAGTTAATAGCCAAATCTTTGAAAGCATCTTGATGGAAAGCCGCAGTACTATAATTATATCCTGCCCTAAAAGCAAACTGTGGAATCACTTTATACTCCAAACCAAGACGAACAGTACTAACCCCTTTCAACATAGATGTCGTACTATTTTCAAATTCATAAGCAGAAGAATTACCTTCGGTATCTTTAAATTTCATGGAAGAATAATCTTGATACTCATACTCTGCTCCCAAAGCCAAACTCTTACCCACCGTATATCCTAAACTTACATTATAAGTCCAAGGAGTTTGAAAATCGAAAGGAAGAATCATATCCCCTTTTCCCGGAAGATTATCCCATGATCTCACGTCATATCCTTTTATTTCTCCAGTTACAACATCCATCACATCCGATATAACTTGTGCACTCGTTTTATAATCCAAACTATAGAATATTGGCGTATGTATAGCTAATCCAACTCGAAAAGGCGAATATTCAAAAGGACGAATAATAGCCCCCAACTTCACGTCAAAGCCAGACCCCTTTATTCTATTCCAACTCTGCAAACTATATCCTTCATCGTTTCCATAATCCTCATCATAAAAAGTATACTTATTATAATCTACAGAATAAGCACCCAGCGTCAACCCTAAATATACCCGATCATTAAAATTAAACGATACATTAAAATCATATTGGTCAATTCCTCCGCGTTCTTCCGAACGAAAATTTGCATATCCATTATCTAACATTCCTTCAAAATGTCCAGGAGAGATATAAAGAGGATTACCATTTATATCCTTATACTGTACCTCCTTCCCTTGTTCATCCTTATAGGTATAAGGAATATTGTTTACCCCTCCTGTTTTGTCATGTATTGTAATATCTCTAATCAGCCCAGCATCAGCTCCAAGAATAGAAAGCCACCCAATACCATTATCCGTATAAGGCGAATCTCCCCATTTTTCAATGCCAGCTGCTTGAGATGCCATTAGATAGGTTTGGGAGTAAAGCCCCAAATTACCTTCCATGCGCATGTTGTTATTAAATGATTTCGCTTTATGATAGTTAAAACCGAAATTCACAAAACGCAGCGGAGTTTCATTACCAATCTTCGAAGAAAACACAAACCCGATGTTATTAAAATCTCCTTTAGTTAAATCGGAATTAAACTTTTTCCCCAAATACTGACTTTCATTCCCATAAAGAGAAAACCCAAATGAAGTCATTACATCACTACTACGATAAAGGCCAATACCTGCCGGATTAGTCCCCATTGTAGATATGTCTCCTCCAAGAGCTCCCATAGCTCCACCCATACCCACAAATCGAGCAGTTCCATTTAAATCTTTTCCTGTTAATTTGGCACCATCATATATCGTTTGTGCCATTCCCCAAGGCGCTATCATCAACATCCCTAGAGCAATTAAAACACTTATCTTTTTCATTCTTGTAAAACCGTTTAATTAATACTTATCTTCTGGCACTGCCACTACGAGAGGAGCCTCCACCTGATGATGACCTAGAAGAACCACCACTCGAATAACTGCCCCGAGAACTACTACCACCTGACGAAGCTGGAGAATAACTACGTGAAGAAGAACGAGAAGTACCATAGGAAGAAGAACGGGTATTACTATTACTTGCTGGAGAATAACTACGCGGTGCTTCTGAACTACCACGACTATAAGTTGATCTTGCACTACTGCTCCTAGTAGTGGTTCCGGATGAACGCGAATAACCAGAAGAACCAGTCGAACGGGAAGATGAAGAACTTCCGCTACTTCTAGTACTACTTGGACGAGAATAAGTAGCACTGCTACGACTACTTGAGCCACTGCGTTCACCTGAAGTCCGTGTACCCACTACACGCCTGGAAGTAGTTCCCCTGCTATAAGTAGAACCAGAAGAACGAACAGAACTACCTTCTGAACGAACTGCAGAGCCTCCCCGAACAGAAGAACCACTGGAACGAACGGCACTCGAACCATAACGACGAACAGTGGAAGGATTCCTGTAACTGCTTTGTCCAGAAGAACGACGGTTTGTATAGGTAGGACCTGTCCAATGACCGCTTCCACCTCCGCCCCAGCCCCAGCTAGGACCACCGTGCCAGTGGTGGTGATGTCCCCAATAACCGCCGCCATAGAAGCCACCCCAATAACCCGGAGAATATCCCCAAGCGTAGTAAGGACGATTCCATCCCCAGCCATAGTTCCATCCCCAGCCGTAAGAGCCATAACGCCAATCCCACCAGAGTGGATTACTGAATGTCGGGAACGCATAAGCATACATACCGTCGGTATATACATTCCAGTCCCATGAATTCGGACCGTAAACTACATCCCAATACAACGGGCTGCTGATGCTGATAGCAAAACGAGGATTGCGGAAACGGATGATACGTTCAGCGTATTCATAGTCGTCTTCCGTACCATTGAATTCGCCTGTCACCCATTCTCCGTCCAAATCCGGATTAGATTTTTCTTTTATATATAAGGTATCATTGTCCATTACGAACTCATTATCACGTGCATCGTAACGGCGATTATATTCATCCACATCCCGTGTTTTTCCCTTACGGTCCTGAACAACTACGGTAGTACCCGGTGAAGTATAGATGTTGGTCACCTGTTGTTTCGTTTCCTTCTTAACCGGAGTTTCTTTCTTCTCCTGTTTATCTTTGGAAGGTACGAAGTAAAGGTCGTCATCAACGCTTTGTGCCAGCAAGCCTATCGGTAGGCACAAGGCAAATAGCAAGAAGTAAACAATCTTTTTCATATCATCTCGGTTTATGTAATTACTTAAACTTATTCACATTACAAAGATAAGGAAGAGATTTTTCGTCCGAAGGAGATTTTCCCCAAAGGATAATAGGGAAATCCCTATTTCTAACTATCTTAGTAGAAGATACATTGCACCTTGGCATAAAATTCAAGTAAACTTGATTTTCTATACTTGGTTTGTAGTATCTTTGCATATTATTTACCAGAAAATAAAACAACTATGAAGTATTTTGAGTTCACGTTCCATACAAGTCCTTGTACCGAAACAGTTAATGACGTACTAACTGCAGTGCTAGGCGAAGTGGGATTCGAGAGTTTTGTTGAATGCGAAGGCGGACTGACCGCATATATCCAACAATCGGTATGTGATGAAAACGCTATCAAAACTGTAATCGCCGAATTTCCTCTATCCGATACGGAAATCACCTACACATTTACCGAAGCAGAAGACAAGGACTGGAACGAGGAATGGGAAAAGAATTTCTTCCAACCGATTATTATTGGAGACCGCTGTGTAATCCACAGTACTTTTCACCAGAATGTACCCAAAGCGGAATATGACATCGTCATCAACCCACAAATGGCCTTCGGTACGGGACATCACGAAACGACAAGCCTCATCATCGAAGAATTACTGGACAACGAACTGAAAGATAAATCCTTGCTCGATATGGGTTGTGGGACTTCTATTTTAGCTATCCTGGCATGTATGCGGGGGGCACACCCCTGTACAGCCATCGACATCGATGAATGGTGTGTACGCAATTCTATCGAGAACATTGAACTGAATCATGTAGACGAAATCGACGTTTCACAAGGAGATGCTTCATCACTTACCGGAAAAGGGCCTTTTGACATTATCATCGCCAATATCAACCGGAATATATTATTGAATGATATGCCCGCGTACGTAAACGTGCTTAACGATAACGGCTACCTCATCATGAGCGGATTCTACACCGAAGATATTCCCGTTATTCGCGAGAAAGCCGAGCTATTGCAACTAACCTATCAATCCAACAAAATAAAAGACAACTGGACAGCCACGGTTTTCCACAAGAAATAACTTTTGGTGGAAAGTTACAGGTTGTTAAAAAAGAACTTGAAACTTGCTAACCTGTAACTTGTAACGTAGCGTAGCCGGATATTTGTTAATATTT
>OLXA01001163.1_pt1 | contig 10155 bp, 9 predicted proteins | sample 1644551 | NCBI WGS metagenome assembly OLXA01 (sample SAMEA103958150, study PRJEB25191) | human gut metagenome | biome: human-associated habitat [ENVO:00009003]; feature: intestine environment [ENVO:2100002]; material: feces | place: Germany | collected 2013/2015 | reverse complement strand
CCGCGTGATTCTTACCTTCGGGACGGCGTGGGTGTACGAGCTCCGCTCGACCGGAGAGATCGTGGCCAACTGCCACAAGCAACCTGCAGAACTCTTTCGGCGCCGGCGTCTGACCGTCGAAGAGATCGTCGCCCGTTACGACGATCTGCAGGCAGGCCCGCTCGCCGGAAAGCAAGTGATCCTCACGGTCAGTCCCGTCCGGCACCTCGGGGACGGTCTGCCCGACAACTTTTTGAGCAAAGCGACCCTTCGCCTGGCCATCGACGAAATCTGCCGCCGACATGCAGACTCGGCCTACTTCCCCGCCTACGAAATCCTCACGGACGACCTGCGCGACTACCGTTTTTATGCCGACGATCTGGTACACCCCTCGCAACAGGCACAGCAATACATCTGGGAACTCTTCACCGCAGCGACCCTCACCGAGGAGGCCCGCAGAAAACTCCCGCAAGTCGAAGCCTTGACGACCGCCGCCGGCCACCGGCCGCTACACCCCGAAAGCGACGAATACCGTCGATTCTGCCGCAAACAACTGGAAATCATTGAATCGCTTCCAGAAATAGACCTCAGCCGGGAAAAAGAATTTTTCAACCAGTTTCTATAAAAACGATATGAAGTACAAAATCGACACGACGACCTGGAAAAGACGCGAACATTATGAATTTTTCAACGGAATGGACGATCCCTTCTGGGGAACGGTCGTTCCGGTCGATTTTACGGAGTGCTACCTCGAAGCCAAGAAGAGGCGTACTTCGTTCTTCCTCTGTTCCCTGCACCGTATTCTAACGGCCGTAAACCGGATCGAGGCATTCCGATACCGGATCGAAAACGGGGAAGTGGTCTGTTACGACCGAATCCACGCGAGCCCGACTATCGGACGCGAGGACGGCAGCTTCGGCTACGGGTTCTTCGAGTACTTTTCCGACCTGCACGAATTCATCCGGGCGGCCGAGCGGGAAACGGAACGCGTAAAGGCAGCGGACGGTCTTTGTCTGGGAGCGGGAGCCGGGCGCACGGATCTGATCTATTTTTCGGCTGTTCCCTGGTTCGCCTTTACGGAAATGAAACATGCCCGGTCGGCCAATCGAGGCGACTCCATACCCCGCATCTCCACCGGGAAACTGACCCGGTCCGGCGATCGGCTTACGATGCCCGTATCGCTCGACGTACACCACGGATTCATCGACGGACGGCAGGCCGGCGAATTTTTCGCACTGCTGGAAAACCGAGAATGAAATCCGGCTCCGGCATTCGATTTCTTTTTTTGAAGGACGGCACAAAACAAATGAAGAAAATACTAAATAAATTCATAAATTTGCCGTTCGATAGTCACACGCGAAAAAATGAAGAAAATCCTGCTCGTCCTGCTCCTGCTGCCGGGTGTTCTGCCGATCCTCGCAAACACTCCGCCCCGTCTGGTCATCAATTTAGTCGTAAGCTCCATGCGTCCGGACGACATCGACCGTTACCGGAGCCAGTTCGGCACGGGCGGATTTCTGCGTCTGACAGAGGGCGGCGCCCGCTTCACGGAAGGTTCCTACGACTATCAGCAAACTTCGACCCCCGTATCGCTGGCCACGCTCACCACGGGAGCGATGCCCTCGACGCATGGCGTGATTTCGACCCGTTGGCGGGACTACATCGTCAATAAAACGGTCGGGCTCATCGACGACCCCAGCGTCCGCGATCCCGAATACTACCACGGCAACGGCGCCTACTCGCCCCGCAACCTGATCGCCCCGACCGTCGGGGAGGCCCTGCTCCGGCAATCTCCCGACAGTCGGTCGGTAACCGTAGCTCTCGACCCGATTTCGGCCGTGGTGATGGGCGGACGCGAAGGCATGACCTTCTGGATGGACAGCGTTTCCTGCAACTGGACCACCTCCACCTACTACCTGCCCGTTTTACCGGCCTGGGTCAAAAGATTCAATGCGGACAAACTCTACCTTTCTTACATCGGCGAACCGTGGCACTCCCTGCTGAACGACGACAAATACCGCAACAAACGCTGTTCGGACATCGTCTTGATGAGTTCCATGGCCAAGAAAAAGCGTTCGGCCGACACCTCGGCCGACGCCGTCAAACGGATCTCGTCGAAAGCCCCTTCCGAAAGCCGCTACGACAACATCCTGTATTCGCCGGCAGGCAACTGCCTGACGCTTCAATTCGCCAAAACGGCCCTGACACAACTCGACCTCGGCAAACGGGACCGGACCGACCTGCTGAACATCTGCCTCGACGCCCCGCGTGCGATCCGCGAGGCCTACGGCCCCGAATCGATCGAAGCCGAAGACATGTACTACCGGCTCGATCAAGATCTGGAAGAGTTCCTGACATACGTTTATACGCTGTTCAAGCCTCATGAAGTACTCGTCATACTCACGTCGGATCACGGCAGCAGCCCCTCCTACGATTTCGGCCGCGAAGCGTGCGACAGGTTCAATACGCGCCAGTTCGAAGTGATCGTAAACGGATTTCTCAGCGCCCGCTACGGACCGGGCAACTGGGTGTTGGAGTACGAAGACAAATGCCTGTACCTGAATCACAACCTCGTGTATGAGAAAGACCTCAGCCTGGCAGATATTCAGAACGAAGTGGCCACGTTCGCCATGCAGTTCCGGGGCGTTTCGCACGCTCTCTCGGCTACGGCCATGCGGACCAGCTACTTCGGCAGCGGCTATGCCCGCAAGATGCAGAACAGCTTCTATCCCCGCCGCTCGGGCGACGTCATCATCAACCTGATGCCGGGATGGATCGAAGAGCACGACCACAAACGCTCCTCGTCGGGTTCGATGTACGGCTACGACACCCGCGTTCCCCTGATCTTCTACGGCGCAGGCATCCTTCCCCGGCAGATAGACCGCCCCGTCGATATGACGGCGGTCGCCCCGACGCTCTGCCGTCTGCTCGGTATCGAGGCTCCGGCGGCTTCGGAGGGAACGGTACTCGAAGAAGTTATTTCAAGCAATATTTAACCATGGCAAACGACAAACGACAAGACGAGATCATCGAAGAATTTTCGGTATTCGATGAATGGCTCGACAAATACGAATACCTGATCGGATTGAGCGACACGCTCCCGGCCATCGCACCCGAGCACCGCACGGATCAGTACCTGATCCAGGGCTGCCAGTCGCGGGTTTGGATCGACGCCCGTTACGAAGACGGCAAAGTCTGGTTCACGGCCGACAGCGACGCGATCATCACCAAAGGAATCATCGCACTGCTTATCCGGGTGCTGGGCGGTCGGACGCCGCAGGAGATACTCGACACGGACCTCTATTTCATCGACGCCATCGGCCTGAGCGCCAACCTCTCCCCTACGCGGAGCAACGGTTTGCTGGCCATGATCAAGCAGATGCGGCTCTATGCGCTCGCTTTTTCAAAAAAATAACTCTTACGCAACATGACACCAGAAGAGATTTTACAGGTAGAAAAAGATATCGTCGCCACGCTCAAGAATATCTACGACCCCGAAATCCCGGTCAATATCTACGACTTGGGGCTGATCTACGAAATAGACTACGAACCGGACGGTGTGGCGAATATCCGCATGACCCTCACCGCCCCCAACTGTCCGATGGCGGACATGCTGGTCGAAGACGTCAATCAACAGGTCGCCAAAGTCAAGGGCGTGAAGAGCGTCAATGTCATCCTCACGTTCGATCCCGTATGGGACAAGAGCATGATGTCCGAAGAGGCGCTGCTCGAACTCAACATGTTGTAACCGGTGGAACCCCGCGCGGACCAAACGGCAGAGATCCTGGAACGGCTCCGAACCGGAGCCGCCGGCCATGCCTGCGCCGGATTCCTCACGACGCTCGATCCGCTGCACCTCGCAGACCTGCTGACCGGGCTGGTGTACGACCGGCTCCGGCGCAAATACGATGCAGCCGCAGAAATCTACCGTATTTCGGGGCAGAACTGGAACCAGACCTTCTACACGCTGCTGTTCCGCTACATCGGCGACCTCTCCAATCAGGACACCTATACGGAGCTCGCCCGGCGTGCTACTTATACGATGGTGCTTCGGGAAAGACATTCGCTGCCTCGGATCGAAGCCCTGCTGTTCGGCACCTCGGGACTGCTCGACACCTTTCGGCCGGACGATTACATCCGTCGCCTGCGCGATGACTTCGCCTACTTCCGTGCACGATACGACATCGAACCGATAGACCCTTCGGCATGGAAAACGGCCAATATCCGACCGGGCAACCTTCCGCGGCTGCGCATCGCGCAACTGGCCTCGTTTCTCTCGCAGCATGATTTCGTTTTCGAGCAACTGCTGGCCTGCCGTACCCGCCAGGAGGTGAACCGCCTGTTCCGTACCGAAGCGTCGCCCTACTGGTCCGGAGCCAGACATACCCCGGAAGGACCGGAGGAGAACCCCAAGCGGGTCGGACAGCACAAAACGGATGTCTTCGGTATCAACGTGGTCAGCATCCTGCAATACGTTTACGGCTCCTACATCCAGAACGAAGAACTCCGCGACCGGGCTATCGCCCTGCTGGAATGTATTCCCGCCGAAGAGAACAAATACACGAGGCCGTGGATCGCAGCCGGAGTCAATCCCCGCAACGCATTCGACACGCAGGGGTTGATCCAGCTGTCGAGGGAATATTGCGCCGCACAACGTTGCGAATGTTGTCCCGTCGCGCGGCGGATCATCGATAAAATCACCCGATCGCAATAATCGGGAGGATACGCTTCCCACCGGCAGCCATCTGTTCCGCTTTTGCCGGCAGTCCTGATTTTTCAAAGGAAATCATTTGGGAAAAAGCCCGGCCTGCGAATAACGACGGTCGGATTTCAAAATCCGAAAAGCTGACGGCGGGGATAAAAAAACAACTGTCAAAAAAATCCGATTCGCAACGGTCCCGGGACCGGCGAATTACCGTAAAAATCATGCAGACGATCAACTGGAAAGGACACGGCGCCATGTTCGGCGCCAACGCTATTTGGGGGCTGATGTCCCCCGTCGCCAAATTCGTAATGCTCGGCGGTATCGTTACACCGCTGGCTGTCACCGACCTGCGGATCGTGGGCGCCATGATCCTGTTCTGGATCCTTTCATTCTTCCGAAAGTCCGAACACGTACCGCCGAAAGACCTGGCCAAACTCTTCGGTGCATCGCTGCTGGGCGTGGTCCTCAACCAGGGCAGCTTCATCCTGGGCGTGGGCATGACTTCGCCCGTAAACGCCTCGATCATCACCACGAGCATGCCGTTGTGGGCGATGATTCTCGCCGCAATTTTCCTCAAGGAACCGATCACCGCGAAAAAGGTACTCGGCATCGCCGCCGGAGCCTCGGGAGCCTTGCTGTTGGTCCTCGGCAGCGGAAATACGGACAGTGCCGGAGGGCACTCCGTCGCGGGCGACCTGCTGGTCCTGTTCGCGCAGTTGAGTTACGCACTCTACTTCGTGTTGTACAAGAATTTCGTCACCCGTTACTCGCTCACGACCATCATGAAATGGATGTTCACCTTCGCCACGCTCTGCATCCTGCCCTTCACCGGCCGCGACCTGCTTTCGACCGATTGGCAGGCCCTTTCCGCAGCAGCGATCGGCTCCCTGGCATTCATCGTCGTCGGCAGCACGTTTTTGAGTTACATGCTGATCATCGTCGGACAGAAAAACCTGCGTCCGACCGTCGCCGGCATGTACAACTACATCCAGCCGCTGGTCGCTACATTAGTGGCCGTATGTTGGGGTATGGAAACATTCGATCCGACCAAAATCTGCTCCGTATTGCTGATTTTCAGCGGTGTCTATCTGGTGACAACAAGCCGCAGCCGGGCCGATGCGGAGAAGTCCCGCTTACAGCCGGAAAGCCCCCGGAAACGACAGTAGAATCCCGCACGCCGCATACGCAGCGCCCCGGAAACGGCGAAGATCCCCGGAAATATCGGGCCTTCCGTCCGGAATATGCCGAGGCGACCCTCCCGGACACCGATAGCGAATGAAAAATCCCCCTTATTCGAGGCAAATTCGTATTGTATTTTCCGAAATAATGAATATCTTTGACAGATTTAATTTCCACACGAAATAACAACATCGAAAATATGGACATAGCCGCCAGTTTAATCAAGCTTTTTTTCGGATCCAAAGCCGACAAAGATCGCAAAGAAGTAGAACCTTATCTCGTAAAAATCAAAGCCGTTTATCCGACGATCGAGGCGCTTTCGAACGACGAACTGCGTGCCCGCAGCAGTAACCTGAAAAAACAGATCGCCGACTTCATCGCTGCGGACGAAGCCCGTATCGTCGAGTTGAAAGCCCGTCTCGAGCTGCCTGACACGTCGCTTTCCGACAAGGAGAAAATCTCCAAGGAGATCGACGAAACGGTAAAACGCATCGACGAGAAGATCGAACAGAAACTCGACGAACTCCTGCCCGAAGCTTTCGCCATCATGAAGGACACGGCCCGCCGCTTCGCCCAGAACGAAACGGTCGAAGTCACGGCCAACGATTTCGACCGGGAGCTGGCCGCCACCAAGGACTTCGTCAAAATCGAGGGCGACAAGGCGATCTATGCGACGCACTGGCTCGCCGGCGGCAACGACGTCCGCTGGGACATGATCCACTACGATGTGCAGCTCTTCGGCGGCGTGGTGCTCCACAAAGGCAAGATCGCCGAGATGGCGACGGGCGAAGGCAAAACCCTGGTGGCTACCCTCCCCGTGTTCCTGAACGCACTCGCCGGCAAAGGCGTCCACATGGTGACCGTGAACGACTATCTGGCACGCCGCGACTCCGAATGGATGGGGCCGATGTACCAGTTCCACGGTCTGACGGTCGATTGCATCGACCGCCATCAGCCCAACTCGGACGCCCGACGCAAGGCTTACATGGCCGACATCACCTTCGGCACCAACAACGAATACGGCTTCGACTACCTGCGCGACAACATGGCTTCGTCGCCCAAGGACCTGGTGCAGCGCAAGCACCACTACGCCATCGTCGATGAGGTCGATTCCGTGCTGATCGACGACGCCCGCACCCCGCTGATCATTTCGGGTCCCGTCCCCAAAGGCGACGACCAGCTCTTCGAACAGTACCGCCCGGCCATCGAGCACCTCTACAACCTCCAGAAAAACCTGGTGACCAACCTGCTCGCGGAATCCCGCCAGCTGCTCGGCGAAGGCAAGAACGAAGAGGGCGGCATCAAGCTCTACCGCAGCCACAAAGGTCTTCCCAAGTACAAACCGCTGATCAAGTTCCTCTCCGAACAGGGTATCAAGGCCCAGATGCAAAAGACCGAAAATATCTACATGCAGGACAACAACCGCCGCATGCCGGAGATTACCGACGACCTCTACTTCGTCATCGACGAGAAGATGAACTCGGTGGAACTCACCGACAAAGGCCACGAAGCCCTGTCGAAATATTTCAACGAGGAGGGCTTCTTCGTCCTGCCCGACATCGGGGCCCGCATCGCCGAGATCGAGAAGGAGGAGATTACTCCGGAGGAAAAGGCCCAGAAGCGCGATGCCGTAATCAACGACTACGCCGTCAAAGCCGAGCGCGTGCATACGGTCATCCAGTTGCTGAAAGCATACGCGATGTTCGAGAAAGATGTCGAATACGTGGTGATGGACAACAAGGTGAAGATCGTCGATGAGCAGACGGGCCGTATTCTGGACGGCCGGCGCTATTCGGACGGGCTGCATCAGGCCATCGAAGCCAAGGAGCGCGTCAAGGTCGAAGCCGCGACGCAGACCTTCGCTACCATCACGCTGCAGAACTACTTCCGCATGTACCACAAGCTGGCCGGCATGACCGGTACGGCCGAAACCGAGGCATCGGAGTTCTGGAGTATCTACAAGTTGGATGTCGTGGTCATCCCGACCAACCGCAAGGTCATCCGCGACGACCGTCAGGACCTGGTTTACAAGACCAAGCGCGAGAAATACAACGCCGTGATCGAGGAGATCGTCAAACTCGTCGAACAGGGTCGTCCGGTGCTCGTGGGTACCACCTCGGTCGAAATATCGGAACTTTTGAGCCGCATGCTCAAGCTGCGCGGCATCAAACATAACGTACTGAACGCCAAACAGCACCAGTTGGAAGCGCAGATCGTCGCCGAGGCCGGACGTTCGGGCCAGGTGACCATCGCCACCAACATGGCCGGCCGCGGTACCGACATCAAGCTGACACCCGAAGTGAAACAGGCGGGCGGTCTTGCCATCATCGGCACCGAGCGGCACGAAAGCCGCCGCGTGGACCGTCAGTTGCGCGGACGTGCCGGGCGTCAGGGCGACCCCGGATCGTCGCAATTCTTCGTATCGCTCGAAGACGACCTGATGCGTCTGTTCGGTTCGGGCCGTATCGCCTCGATGATGGACCGCATGGGCCTCAAGGAGGGCGAAGTGATCCAGGCCGGCCTGATGACCAAAGCCATCGAACGCGCCCAGAAGAAGGTCGAGGAGAACAACTTCGGCATCCGCAAACGCCTGCTGGAATACGACGACGTGATGAACTCGCAACGCGAGGTGATCTACACGCGCCGCCGCCATGCCCTCTACGGCGAACGGATCGAGATCGACCTGAACAACATCATGTACGACTTCGCCACGACGTTCGTGGAGAATCACGAAGGCGTCGAATTCGACGATTTCCGTATCGAAATGATCCGCGAAGCGGCCATCCAGCCTTCGTTCGACGAGGCGGCGTACGAAAAAGCCAAGCCCCGCGAGCTGATCGAACTGATCGTTGCCGACCTGCAGGCCGCCTATACTCGCCGGATGAAGGCGATCGCCGATATGGTACGCCCCGTTATGGAGCGTGTTTATGAAGACCGCAAAGGCCAGCTGGACACCAATATCTACTTCCCCATCACGGACGGACACCTGGGCTACAACGTCCCGGTGAACCTGCAGCGCTGCAAGGATTCGGACGGGGAGGAGATCTTCAAGGTATTCTCCAAGGTGGTGATGTTCACCACGATCGACGACGCATGGCGCGAGCACCTGCGCGAAATGGACGACCTGCGCCAGAGCGTGCAGAACGCCACCTACGAACAGAAAGACCCGCTGCTGATCTACAAACTCGAGTCGTTCCAGCTCTTCTCGAAAATGCTCAACAAAGTCAATGCCGACGTATTGAGCACCCTCAACAAGGCCTACATCCCGGTACGGGAGAATACGGCCGAGAACGTACAGCACGAACGCCAGGAGCGAGCCAAAGTCGATGTCAATAAGTTGCAGGCTTCGCGCATGCAGGCGGCGGCGCAGGCAGGACAGCAGGACAAGCAGAAACCGATGCCGATGCACGTCGAGAAGAAAGTGGGCCGCAACGATCCCTGCCCCTGCGGAAGCGGCAAGAAATACAAACACTGCTGCGGAAGATAATGAGCGTAAAGAAGAATCTGGATTACATTATCGTGTTAGGTGCCCATGTGGACGGAACACGGATGACACTTGCCCTTCTGGAACGAGCCAGAAGGGCTCTTCTTTATCTTGAAGAAAATCCGGGTACGAAGGCAGTGCTCTCTGGAGGAAAAGGCGATGGAGAAAACATTTCCGAGGCAGAGGCCATGTATCGCTACCTTACCGGTCACGGAATAAACGGGGACAGACTGATGCGGGAAGAGGAATCTACCAGTACGAAAGAGAAAGGCTTCATGATGGTCAGCTTATCAAAAGCGCCCAGATTCTTCATGTTACAGAGCAGGTTACTCAGGATACGCTCCATGTTCTCGTAAAAATCATCACCTTCGTATGTCATCCATTCTTCGATGGTGGCATTGGCGAGTTCCTTGTCGTCATCATCGAATATGAAGAATTCGCCCGAGCTTTGGTTGGCTTGCAGGTGAATATCCGTAACGACGGTTTGCTCGCAACCGCAAGTGTATTTGCCGATTGCCTGTTTGATGGTTTCTTCGAGGAGAGATAATGACGGTTGACTGAGTTTCATAATTGCTTTTCTTTACTTAATGGATGTTCAAAGGTATAAAAAAAACAATTATATCTACAGTATTTGACTAAAAATCATCATTAAATCGCTGCATTTGCATGTTCAGGCGTGATAAGCCTGCTTTTCGCTCTTCTAATTCGGTTACGTAAAGCGTTGTAAGGACATAATAGGGGAGATCCGCTTTGCCAAGATGAGTCAAATCTTTTTTGTCCACGCCGTCTACGATACGAGCTTCGGCTT
>OLXA01001156.1_pt1 | contig 10188 bp, 8 predicted proteins | sample 1644551 | NCBI WGS metagenome assembly OLXA01 (sample SAMEA103958150, study PRJEB25191) | human gut metagenome | biome: human-associated habitat [ENVO:00009003]; feature: intestine environment [ENVO:2100002]; material: feces | place: Germany | collected 2013/2015 | reverse complement strand
CACGTGTCATTATAGAACATAGTAAAGGACTTTACGCAAAGGACGGCTTCCATACTAACGGTATAGAGGGCTTTTGGTCACATCTAAAGCGTGGCATAAAAGGAATCTATCATGTAGTCAGTCCTAAGTACTTACAAATGTACTGTAATGAGTTCGCCTATAGATACAACACTAGAACATTAACTGACATGCAAAGGTTTATGGAATTTATGCCTAAGATAAACAAAAGACTTAAACACGCAAATCTGAAGTATAACATATACAATTAAAGAAATTTGTAGTATATTTGTAGCGTCCTTTGGGACGTCTTAATTATTTAGGAAGCGTTTAGTGCTTTTTCTCTAATGTGAATCTGGACAATTCAACTGTATTGAGGAAATAGTCAAAACGTTCTCCCTTTGGTTTGTATACCGCACACTCGTGTGTTGATATACGGTCAAGGGCGTGAGCTGTTTGTACTTATATTCAATACAGAGGTAGTCCAGAACCGACATTAGGTATAAGTCTAATAGTCTCACGCTTCTTCTATTTAATACCCTTCTGTTGAGACTAGGAAGACCAACAAATCAAAGAACGTGAAAACATTACAAATTGTACTAGCGATGTTGCTAATGTCTGCAACTGTATCTGCACAATTCGGTGGCTTTTTTAAGGATGCCAAGAAATATGCAAGACAACGAGAACGAGATGAAACTATAGCAGTTGAACAAAAACGACATTACGACAATGTTATAAGGCGCTTGCGAATAGACATTAATATGTTAGATACATGTCTTACAGAAAATGATATACAACGATATATCGCAGAGACAGAACGTGCAAATCAGCAAGTAGATAGCATACTAGCACTTATGGCACCGTATAATATAGAGAAAGGAAATAATGTTATTAGTATATCAATTAACAGTCCTAAGCACGAATTTGAACAAAGATTAAATACTACCGCCTTAGAACGTGCCGTGCGTAGACTTCAGCCTATAACGCCCTCTAATCCAATTCACGCAAAATATGATTCTATTGCACGTGCTAAACGTGATTCTATAGCACAGGCTTATGCTACTGCAATAAGGCTATATAAAAACAATCGAGTAACTGCTAGCCAACATAGTAATGCTATAAATCAGCTGATTAAGCTAAAGTCTGTGAAAAATGAGTTAGACGATATCTTAACAAGTCTTGAAACTGAATTAAACAAACCTGTTGAAATTGAAAATATGCAAGCAACGGGTGTTTATAAAACTAAATGGATAGAACCAATTAATGAAGCTGATGTCATAACTGTTACAGCGCCGTATATTACAGTCAATGAATGTAGAGTTTATCATGGTCAATGCATATTCAAAAGAACTAAGAAACAACGTGTAAATGCAACAGGAAATAACCACTTTGATACAACTTATGATGTTACGATAACAATGACTGTTGACAAGGGATTAGCTAAATCTGCCAAATATTCAGGTACAATGTCATGGTGGGTACCAAACAACAAAATTCGTAAACAGTACAAAAATCCAAGGGAAGGCACAGCAGCTATGTTGAAGGCAAAACCAATCATCATAGAGACTAAACAAATTACGAAACACGAAGATTTTGGCTACATGGGCAACTTAGCTGATGAAATGTTGAAACAGTTAAAAACTGCAAATGACACTGATTTCAATAAACGAGACTTTGTGTATAATTGTCTAATTAGCAAAGTCGTAGATAGACCAAAACTTATACAGGAATATGCTGAAAAATACAGAACATATAAGCAGTCTATTTTCATAGATTATTCTGAACTAAAGAAGTAATCAGCTTGATTCGAAACTAATCTTATAAACCTTAAACTAATACTATATTAAAGTTGTTTATCTAAATTAATGTAAAGAGGGTAGCCGTGAGGCCTCCCTCTTTATTTTTACCTCGCAAATTGGCAATATTGATTTGTTTTTAAGTTTGGTACATTAAGGTATATAGTTGGGTAATTTCTTTAAGTCCATAAACAATTCTGCAACAGATACTTTATACGGACAGGCATCGGAATTCGTGTCAGTCGCCGGTAATTCTCCCCAAATCCCAGTAATCCTTTACTTCTTCTGTGAATATAGCATTTTATTTCAGTTGTTTATTGGTATAGCCTTTGTTTTTTGTACTTTGGTGATGATGAAGCAACTTAACTTCTTGTTGAATACCAAAGAACTTGGAATAGAACGGCATAATGTGGGAGCTGTTGTTTATTGCTCTGAAAATGTTCCTTTTAAAGAAATATTAGAACAGATGCCCAATGTTACAAAGTATTTGAGTGGCTTTCAGACACCTATTCCCAAAATGTATTTTTCAACATTCAAGATAAAGGAGTGGGAAGGAAAGACAACTGATAGTGAGCAATATATAGATCTAGAAGATGAGACGATCAATCAAGAGTATGCCGATTTCTTTGGAGTTGAGGTGCTGGAGGGAAGCATGCTGGATGAAAAGGATGGAAAAAATATGGTTGTTATAAATGAAGCTGCTGTGAAAACTTTCGGATGGACACAACCGGTTGGAAAGAAAATTGATAAATTAGGAAGGCATTATATAGTGAAAGGGGTTATTAAAAATATTTCATATAATGCCCCAATACACCCGGTAGCCCCTGCTATGTTTTTTTTGCCGGATAATACAGGCAGAGGAGGCATTATTTTCAAGGTGAAGGAGGGAACTTGGAACATTGTTTCTGAAAAGATAAAAGCGGAAGTGGATAAAGTTAATCCAAATGCGGAATTGATCTTGTCTAATATGGAAGAGGTTTATGACACTTATATGAAATCAGAGAAAACATTGTGCCAATTGTTGAGCATAGTCTCCTTTATATGTATAGCGATTGCCGTGTTCGGTATATTCTCATTGGTGACTCTGTCCTGTCAGCAACGTCGTAAAGAAATAGCTATACGCAAGGTAAATGGAGCCAATATAGGAATCATCTTGAATCTATTCTTTAGAGAATATTTACTTTTACTTGTGTTTTCATCGTTCTTTGCTTTTCCGTTGGGATATGTCATGATGAAACATTGGCTAGAAAATTATATAAAGCAAACACCGATAGAATGGTGGCTCTATGCAGTCATATTCATAGGAATGGGACTTGTCATTTTCCTAAGCATTATTTGGCGCGTGTGGAAAGCCGCCCGGCAAAATCCGGCAGAAGTACTTAAGAGTGAATAAGATAAAATAAAAGTCCGGCACATTGATTTGTGTCAGACTTTTATTTTATTCACCCGATAAGAGTGATATATTCCTCGTAGATTATAAAATATCCAATGCTTTAAATGCTTTAACCAACTTTTCTACAGCACGGTCAATTTGATCTTTTGTATGAGTAGCCATCAATGCCACACGTACCAAAGTGTCTTGCGGTGCACATGCCGGAGGAATAACCGGATTGATAAATACACCCTCGTCGAAAGCCAATTTAGTGACCATGAATGTTTTTTCCGTGTCTCGTACATAAAGAGGGATGATAGGTGATTCTGTTGCACCGATTTCAAAACCTGCTTCACGGAAACGTTTCAATGCATAGTTGGTAGCCTCCCACAAAGCTTCAAGCCTTTCCGGTTCATTTTGGATGATGTGGAGGGCTTCAAGAGCAGATGCAGTAGCAGCAGGAGTGTTGGACGCACTAAATATATAAGTACGTGCGTTGTGGCGTAACCAGTTGATGATAGAAGAATCAGCAGCAATGAATCCACCGATAGAAGCCAATGATTTGCTGAAAGTACCCATAATCAAGTCAACTTCGTGAGTCAGACCGAAATGGTCGCAAACACCACGTCCTTGTTTTCCAAATACACCCAAGCCATGAGCTTCGTCTACCATGATAGTAGCGTTGTATTTATGTTTCAAGCGTACGATTTCGGGCAAGTTTGCCAGGTCGCCTTCCATAGAGAACACACCGTCTACTATGATGAGCTTCACTGAATCCGGGTTGCACTTTTGAAGTTGCTTTTCCAGATCCGCCATATCGTTATGCTTATATTTCAGTTGTTGAGAGAAGGAGAGGCGACGGCCATCTACGATAGATGCGTGGTCGCGGTCGTCGCAAATGATATAATCATTGCGATCTGTCAAAGCAGGAATAACTCCCGAATTCACCGTAAAACCGGTTGAGAAGCAGAGTGCTTCATCTTTGCCTACAAAGGCAGCCAGTTCTTTTTCCAACTGAACGTGCAGGTCAAGTGTACCATTCAAGAAGCGCGAGCCTGCGCATCCGGAACCATATTTATGCATGGCGTTGATACCTGCTTCAATCACTCTTTCATCTCCCGTAAGGCCAGTGTATGCATTGGAACCGAACATCAACACTTCGTGTCCGCCCATTTCTACCTCTGTACCCTGCTTTCCTTCTATCTCACGGAAATATGGGTAAACGCCCTGTGCCATAAACTTTTGTGGCAGGTCGTACTTAGCTAACTTCTCTTGTAATAATCCCATGAATTATAATTTATTATACTCATACTCAGATCGTTCGCTGACGATCTTACATCCTTTTATCTTAACAAGTGTTTAAAAACAGGGGGCAAAGATAACAAAATTTGCTTTTATCTGTTCTTTTTAAGAGAAAAAAGTTGCCCTCATGTGATTAGAAACCTCTAATAGATTAAAATTTAAGATATTTATATTACTTTTGTCGTCTACAATCGACAAGAATAGCATGAACGAAAGAATGAAAAAAATAAAATTCGTCGTCAATCCTATTTCGGGAACACAAAGTAAAGAATTGATTCTTAACTTGCTGGACGAAAAAATAGACAAGGCGAGATACTCTTGGGAAGTAGTGTATACGGAAAGAGCCGGTCATGCAGTAGAAATAGCTGCTAAAGCTGCCGAAGAGAAGACTGATATAGTAGTGGCTATCGGTGGGGACGGGACAATCAATGAAATAGCTCGTTCGTTGGTGCATACTGATACCGCACTGGGAATTATTCCCTGCGGATCGGGTAATGGACTGGCGAGGCATCTGCATATACCGATGGAACCGAAGAGGGCGCTGGAAGTGCTGAACGAAGGTTGCATGGACGTAATAGATTATGGTAAGATTAACGGGACGGATTTTTTCTGCACTTGCGGAGTGGGATTCGATGCTTTTGTTAGTCTGAAGTTTGCGCATGCCGGTAAACGCGGGGTGTTGACTTATCTGGAAAAGACCCTGCAAGAGAGTCTTAAATATGAACCGGAAACGTATGAACTGGAAACGGAAAACGGAGTCTCCAAGTATAAAGCCTTCCTGATTGCCTGCGGAAACGCGTCGCAATATGGAAACAATGCTTATATCGCCCCACAAGCTACGCTGACAGATGGCTTGCTGGATGTGACCATTCTCGAACCGTTCACCGTATTGGATGTCCCTTCATTGGCTTTTCAGTTATTCAATAAGACAATCGATCAGAATAGCCGTATCAAGACTTTCCGTTGCAAGCAGTTGTGCATCCGCCGCACTACTCCGGGAGTAGTGCACTTCGACGGTGATCCCATGGAAACGGACGCTAATGTGAACATTGAGTTGATTCAAAGGGGATTGCGCGTAGTGGTGCCGCAAGCGTCGGAAAAGGATGCTGCCAATGTGCTCCAAAGAGCGCAGGAATATATGAATGGCATCAAATTGATGAATGAAGCCATCGTCGACAATATAACAGACAGAAACAAGAAAATATTGAAAAAGCTGACAAAGAAAGTCTGAAATAAATGCCGATTTCTGATTTATTGTGTACTTTTGCAAGCTACTTAACGAAAAATATCATAAATATTAGAAAATATGTTCAGAACGCACACATGTGGAGAACTGAGAATCTCTGACGTAAATAAGCAAGTTACGTTGTCCGGCTGGGTGCAACGCAGCCGTAAAATGGGGGGCATGACCTTTATTGACCTTCGCGACCGTTACGGTATTACCCAATTGGTTTTTAATGAAGAAATTAATGCTGAACTTTGCGACCGTGCCAATAAACTGGGTCGTGAATTCGTGATTCAGATCACAGGAACAGTGAATGAGCGTTTCAGCAAGAATGCAAACATCCCTACCGGAGATATTGAAATTATCGTTTCCGAACTTAACGTTCTGAACACCGCCATGACTCCTCCGTTTACAATTGAGGATAATACGGACGGTGGTGATGATATCCGTATGAAATACCGTTATCTGGATTTGCGTCGTAATGCTGTCCGCTCTAATTTGGAGTTACGTCATAAGATGACAATCGAAGTCCGTACCTATCTTGACAAGTTAGGTTTCATCGAAGTAGAAACGCCTGTATTGATCGGTTCCACTCCGGAAGGTGCACGTGATTTTGTTGTGCCTTCACGTATGAACCCGGGACAGTTCTATGCACTTCCACAGTCTCCGCAGACTTTGAAGCAACTACTAATGGTTTCCGGTTTCGACCGTTATTTCCAGATTGCAAAATGTTTCCGTGACGAAGACTTGCGTGCCGACCGTCAACCGGAATTTACACAGATTGACTGTGAAATGAGTTTCGTAGAACAGGAAGACATCATTTCTACTTTCGAAGGAATGGCCAAACATCTGTTCAAGACTCTTCGGGGTGTTGAATTGACCGAACCGTTCCAGCGTATGCCTTGGGCTGATGCCATGAAATATTATGGCAGCGACAAACCGGATTTGCGTTTCGGCATGAAGTTCGTTGAACTGATGGATATCATGAAAGGTTATGGTTTCTCTGTATTCGATAATGCCGCATACGTTGGCGGTATCTGTGCGGAAGGGGCTGCTACTTATACCCGTAAACAACTCGATGCCTTGACTGAATTCGTCAAGAAACCGCAGATTGGTGCGAAAGGTATGGTGTATGCTCGTGTAGAAGCAGACGGTACGGTGAAATCAAGTGTAGACAAATTCTATACACAGGAAGTGCTGCAACAGATGAAGGAAGCATTTGGCGCTAAACCGGGTGATCTGATTCTGATTCTTTCCGGCGACGACGTGATGAAAACACGTAAGCAACTTTGTGAACTCCGTTTGGAAATGGGTTCCCAATTGGGATTGCGTGATAAGAATAAGTTTGTTTGCCTTTGGGTGATTGACTTCCCAATGTTCGAATGGAGTGAGGAAGAAGGCCGTCTGATGGCTATGCACCATCCGTTTACACATCCGAAAGAAGAAGACATTCCATTGCTGGATACTGATCCGGCTGCTGTGCGTGCCGATGCTTATGATATGGTTGTCAACGGCGTGGAAGTCGGTGGAGGATCTATCCGTATTCACGATGCCCAGTTGCAAGCCAGAATGTTCGAAATCCTAGGTTTCACACCGGAGAAGGCACAGGCTCAGTTTGGCTTCCTGATGAATGCCTTCAAGTATGGTGCACCTCCTCACGGTGGTTTGGCATACGGACTCGACCGTTGGGTATCTTTGTTCGCAGGTTTGGATTCTATCCGCGACTGTATTGCGTTCCCGAAAAACAATTCCGGACGTGATGTGATGCTGGATGCACCGTCTGCAATCGACCAGACTCAACTTGATGAACTGAATTTGATCGTTGATCTGAAAGAGGGCGAGTGAAAGAATCTGTACGCATATTCCGTTTTATAATCATCGGTACAATGAACGCCTTAATTATGGCGTTGGTTGTATGGTTAATGATGAAAGAAATGTCATTTGACGGTGACTATATGGTGGCTAATATAACAGCGTATCTGATAGCTCAAATCCATAACTTTATCTGGTGCAAATATTGGATATTCCCCGTAGAAAATAAAAAGAATAGTATCTGGAAACAGATACTGCTCTTTTGCTCTGCTTTTGCCGTGGCTTACACTGCACAGTTTTTATTTCTTGTCTTATTGGTAGAAGGATTGGACGTGAATGAATATCTGGCTCAATTCCTGGGATTGTTTATTTATGGAGGGGCTAATTTCCTAGCCAACAAAAAAATAACGTTTCAATGAGATAGTTATTTATGATGATATATTAAAAGGGCACAGAGTTCTAAATTTAGATTTTGACTCTGTGCCCTTCTTTTTTCTTTATTAGATAAACCTCCTACGATGAAGGTATGTGGGTAAGCCTTTAATCAAGGAATCGTTTGGTAAGCCCATCATATTCGTCAATCCGACGATCACGAAGGAAAGGCCACCAACGGCGAACGTTTTCCGAACGTTCCATATCTATTTCCACTATCATGTTCTCCGGCTGATCGTTTCCAGCTTGTGCCAGAAATTCCCCTTGTGGTCCTGCTACAAAACTGTTTCCCCAAAATAAGATACCGTTTGTCTGTCCGGAAGGATCGGGCTCGTGTCCTACACGGTTGACGGAGATAACAGGAAGTCCATTGGCAACGGCATGAGCGCGCTGTGAAATAATCCAGGCATTGAGTTGGCGGGCTTTTTCATCGTCCGTGTCACTGCTTTCCCAGCCAATGGCGGTAGGATAAATTAAAAGTTCCGCACCTTTTAGTGCCATCAGGCGGGCAGCTTCCGGATACCATTGATCCCAGCATACTAATACGCCTAGTTTTCCTAAAGAAGTTTGAATCGGTTCAAAACCAATGTCTCCCGGAGTGAAATAGAACTTTTCGTAGTAAGCCGGATCATCGGGAATATGCATTTTCCGGTATTTTCCTGCAATGCTTCCGTCGCGGTCGAATACGACAGCGGTATTATGATAAAGTCCGGGAGCACGTTTCTCAAAAAGAGAGGTGACAAGGACTACTTTATTAGCTGCTGCCAACTCGGAATAAAAGCCTGTGGAAGGCCCGGGAATCGGTTCGGCAAGATCAAACAGGTTAGTGTTTTCTGTCTGGCAAAAATAAAGTGAATTGTGTAACTCCTGGAGCACAATCAGTTGTGCGCCGTGAGCGGCACAAGCCTCGATACTCTTTGCGAGGTTCATTAGATTGGCTTTAATATCTGCGGTATTGGATTGTTGGATGATTCCGACTTTTATCTTTCTCATGATGAATAATTAGTGGGTTGATTCATTCATTATTTTATAATTCCTTTATAGGCTCCTTTGTAATTCTTTTATGACTCCTTTATAACGCCCAGCGGATATTGCATGGTGACACAGTGTAGGGAACCGTGCTGTTTAATCAGGGCACGGCAGTCTATTCCAATTATTTGATGGTTTGGAAAGGCTTGCTGCAATACTTCTCCTGCTTTTTTGTCATTCGCCGGCTGATTGTATGTCGGGTAAAGAATAACGTCGTTCATAATCAGGAAATTGGCGTAAGTTGCAGGCAGGCGTTCGCCGTCTTCTTCTATCTTGTCTGCCATGGGTAAGGCCAATAGGTGATAGGGTTCTCCTGCTAAGGTGCGGAATGTTTTCAGCTGTTCTTCCATTGCGAGCAGTGCTTCGTAATGTTCGTCTTCTTTGTTTTCGCATTTCACGTAAGCGATGGTGTCGGTAGAACAGAAGCGTGCCAAAGTGTCGATATGGCTGTCGGTATCATCACCGGCCAGATAACCGTGATCTAACCAAAGCACCTTTTGCAGGTGGAAGGTTGATTTTAGGTATTCTTCTATCTCTACCTGGTTCAGTCGTCCGTTCCGTTGGGGAGAGAGCAGACATTCGGAAGTGGTAAGCAATGTACCCATTCCGTCGCTTTCGATAGAACCTCCTTCGAGTACGAAGTCGAGGTGGTCTATATACTGGCCTTTCAAGGCTCCGGCTTCTACGGCATGTTTGGTAATTTGATTATCCAGTTCGGAAGCAAATTTCAGTCCCCAGCCGTTGAAGGTGAAGTCGAGCAGGGAAGGGGTGCCGGTATCTATCATTGTAATGGCTCCGTGGTCGCGGGCCCATGTGTCATTAGTGGCACATTCCAGAAAGCGGACGTTATTCATATTGACAGTAGCAGCTATCTGCTTTTTCACTTCTTCCGGTTCGGGAGTGACGATCAATAATAATTCACGCTTCGCTATTTCTCTGGCAATATTGATAAAACACTCTTGCACTTCCGCCAGCATATAGGCCCAATCTGTACCGGCATGTGGCCATGTTAACTGTATACCGCTCTGCATGTGCCATTCGGCAGGCAAATGAGGTGCTCTCATTTCTACCTGTACGGTCATGTTTTTGCCGAAGTTCAACTGCAAATCTTTCTCCGAGCCGCTTGGGCTGGGGAGTCCAACCATGATTCCCATTAGACTATATATTTAGTTTTTTATAAAATCAGTTTATTGTCTGCGTCAGTCGTCAGTATGCCTGTTACA
>OLXA01001152.1_pt1 | contig 10218 bp, 5 predicted proteins | sample 1644551 | NCBI WGS metagenome assembly OLXA01 (sample SAMEA103958150, study PRJEB25191) | human gut metagenome | biome: human-associated habitat [ENVO:00009003]; feature: intestine environment [ENVO:2100002]; material: feces | place: Germany | collected 2013/2015 | reverse complement strand
CGGTTCGTACCAAGCCCAAGTCATCGGACATAACGCCCCAATGACTGTCAAAGTCACCATTGAGCATGGAAAAATCGCTGCAATTTCCACAAAAGATCTTGAATCGTTCGGCGTTGGTAAAACCGCTCTGCAAGTTAAGAGCGAAGAAATTATCAAACGTCAGTCCATCGGCATCGATGCAATGTCGGGTGCCACGCTTTCGAGCTTTGCCCTGATTCAAGGTGTTGAAGAATGCCTGAAAGCTGCCGGTGCCAACGAAGCCGATATCGAACAATGGTCCAAGCAAACTGTTAAGCATCCCGTGACTCCGTTGACCGTCACCGGCGACGTGGCAATCATCGGCGGTGGCGGCACGGGGTTGGCTGCCGCCGTATCTGCGCTTGAAAACGGCGCTGGCAAGGTGGTCATCATCGAAAAACTCGGTTATTTGGGTGGTTCCACCAATGTTTCCGGCGGCGCTCTCAATGCCGTCGACGACAAACGGCAAAAAGCTCAGGGCATTACGGACAGCTTCGAAACGTTCTACAACGCCACAATGAAAGGCGGACATAACGTCGGTGATCCTGCTCTCGTACGCTATCTCACCGAAAACGCCTATCCGACCGTGGAATGGATGGAAAAACAAGGCGTCGTCTTCCGTGACAAAATCGGCGCGGCGACCGGCTCTTTAGGACAGCGCAGTCATTACGGAGTCAAACCCGCTGGACACGCTTATACCTCGGTCTTTGAACACGTTCTCAAAACCAAGTACAAGGATCGCGTGGAATTTCTGATGGAATGCCCGGCCGAAGCCATCCTGACAGCTGCAAAGGGCAAAATTACCGGTGTTAAAGCCGTTCGCCACGGTCAGCCAATTACCGTCAAAGCTCAAAGCGTCGTTTTGGCTACAGGCGGCTTCGGAGCCAACGTCAAATTCCGTCAAGAGGTAAACACCGGCGTCTGGAAAGAAGTGGTGCTCGACAACTCCATCGGTACGACAAACATCAACAAGGCTGCTCAAGGTGACGGTCTGGTTATGGCTAAAAAGGTCGGTGCTCAGTTGATCGGATTGTCCGATATCCAGTTGCATCCCAACGGAACACCCGGCACGGGCCTAATGCAAGATATTGCAACCTCCGGCCGCAACCGTCTCTTCGTTAACTTGGAAGGCAATCGCTTCGTCAACGAAGGGGCGGCCCGCGACACACTCTGCAAAGCGATCTTCAAGCAACCCAAAGGAACCTATTGGCTCGTGATGAACAAACTGCGCTACCCCGACATCAATGCGCCCGACAAAATGGGCGTCACGATGAAGGATATGCTGGCGCTGGGACGCGTCAAAACTGCCAACACCCTTGACGAACTCGCCAAAGTAATCAATGTTCCCGCAGACAACTTGAAGGCGGCCGTCGCGGAGTACAACAAAGCGGCTTCACATCAGCTCGAAAAGGACAAGTTCGGCTTTGCCGCCACGAACACGGATGATGCTCCGATGACCGAAGGACCGTGGTACGCCTGCTTAAAAGTTCCTACCGTTCATCACACGATGGGCGGCGTAAAAATCAATACCAAAGCCGAGGTTATCGGAACTGACGGCAAACCCATCCAAGGACTCTTTGCTGCCGGCGAAGTCACGGGTGGCATTCACGGCGCCAATCGTTTGGGCGGTAACGCTATCGCCGATGTCTACACGTTCGGACGACAGGCCGGTGCCAGTGCCGCCAAATTTGCTAAATAACCTCCGAATACGGGGCTTTGTTTGATCCGGACTTCTTTTGTTCGGATGGTTCAATGGGCATGGATATAGCCTATCCATGCCCGATTTTTCCTCACTGAAGATTCTGATTTCGTTGCGTCCGACTGAAGCGATCTACTTGGTGTCCAGGTCGCCCAAGTTAAAAAAAGCAGTGGAGTCTCCCTCTCCTGCTTGGACTTCCAACGTTTTCTATTAGTGCTTGATATCTGACGTGTCACCAATACCGTGAAAAGAAATGTCTCTGCATAAAGAGAGGCGTCTCGGTTACCGTTTCTAGAGGCCCCATTTACGTGGAAATGGCATAGGGTGTTGTAATTTATCCTAGGGTTAACACCCCCCCACCTGAACACTTTTTCCCATTCTTTGCTTGGTAGTCAAAAGTCTTAGGTGCCATGATCGTCTCCGTCCTAAGGGACTTCCGCCGGATTGAGCTATGTCTTTGCAAGAGTCCATAGCTCATGTTCCGATCCGGCGGTTTTTGCAAAAACCAATTTTTTCCTTGCAGGTCTTGAATAAGACCAGGAGATAAAAATCATGAAAAAGACTTTGGCTGCTGTTGCAGTTCTCGGCGCTTTTGCCGGCTCCGCTCTCGCTGCTGACGTACAGCTCTACGGTATCGTTGATACCGGCGTTGGTTACAACCACGTTGACGTTGACGGTCTGGGCGACGGCCAGGACATCGACACCTTCCAGATGAAATCCGGTCAGGCTTCCGGTCCCCGCTGGGGCCTCAAGGGCACCGAAGATCTCGGCAACGGTCTGACGGTTGGCTTCATCCTTGAAGACGGTTTCAGTTCCGACACTGGTGCTGACAGCGCTCCCATGTTCAACCGTGAATCGAGCCTCTTCATCGAAGGCGGTTTCGGTAAGCTCGCTATGGGTCGTATGGGTTCCCTGAACAACGGCCAGTCTTCCTGGGCTAAGGTTGGCATGATCAACGCTTTTGGTACGTCTGATTGGGGCGACTACTCCGTTCAGGTCGGCAATGTGATGTCCACCGCTGCTCAGTGGGATAACATGGTTGCCTACCAGACGCCTGATTTCGCTGGCTTCAAGGTCTACGCTCAGTACGGCATGGGCAACACTGTGACCGATTACGACAGCGTTGAAAACGAATCCTCGAGCGATCGCTACTATGCCCTCGGTGCAACGTACAACAACGGCCCCTTCGCAGCCTACTTCGCTGTTGATTCCATCAACTATGCCAGCTGGAACAACGCGGATGGAGTTGGCGTAGACGTAGATGACAGCCTGACGGTTACGTTGGGCGGTAGCTATGACTTCGAAGCTGTCAAGGTTTATCTTGGCGCACAGTACTTCGACGAAGTCAAGCTTTCCAACTTTAAGGGCGTGATCAAGGCTGCCGGCGTTGGTCAGTCCAATAAGGTGAAGGGCTATGGTATCAGCCTCACTGGAGATGCTCCTGTTTTGGGCGGCAAGGCCATGTTCGGTATTGGCTATACCGATGCTGAATCTGCTGACAGCGAAGACAAGTCCGCTGACGTTGAACTTCAGCGTTATGTCGTGAGCGTTGGCTACGACTATCCGTTCAGCAAGCGCACCGACGTGTACGCTGTTGCTTCCTACATGCAGGATAGCTGGGAAGACAAGGTGAACAAGCAGGATGCTGATCCGTCCGCCTACACTCTGTACGTCGGCCTGCGTCACCGCTTCTAATCTGACCGCTCTCATTTGAGAGTCTTCAGATAATCGAATCCGCTTCGACTTCGGTTGAAGCGGGTTTCATTTTTATCGAGCCCCCACTGACCTCTGGAATCATCCGGGATCCACAACGTGAACATGGGGCTGACTGCCTTCCTACAGCCTAAAACCCATGTTGCGGTTTCAATACGGTTAACTAACCGACCGAAACCCGGATTCCCTGCATGTTCACTATTGAGGTTACATTGCCAATTTCCAGAGGACACGTATAATGCGCCTTCCTTTGGAAATACAAAAATTCGTTGTGCATTTTTGCTCGGTCTTGTACCGAGCTTTTTTTTCGCCGAGACGTATGCAAAAAAGGACCCCCGGCTCAGGGGAGAGACCGGAGGCAGAAAAAGGGAGTCATGGAGTGGGGATCCATTGCTCCCAATTAGACTTCAGCTACTTTTGTTTAATCGCTCGGTTAAAAAGTTCGATTCTCAGTGATTACTTTGCTTCCTGAGCCGCCTCATCTTTTTCCTTGCGAACAAGGCTGACAACTTCGGCTCCCGCCACTTCGCTCAAGCGAAACAGCACAACGCGAGCCCCTTGAAAGAGAAAGTTGCCGTCCTTTTTCGTTGCATCGCCCAGAGCCTTAAAAAAGGCCTCGATCTGAGGATTCAACACCTCTGCTTTTTCTGCATTGAACGGAACAACAACGGTGCGACCGCTTTTGAGGTGCACAGCCAGCTGCTGGATGATTTGCTGTGTCATTGAAATGTTCTCCTTTTTCATGATGACCTCTCCCTCTCTTTTTGTATGTCACTAAAAAAAGCCTCCGGCTCAAGGCAGATAATGAGACCGGAGGTACAAAAGGGGAGGAATGGAGCGGAGTCTCCCCCGCTCCTGATTGGACTTCTAGCTACTTGGATTAGAACTTGATGCCGAGCTTGGCGCCAATACCGTGAGAGGTAATGTCGCTGCCGAAGGCACCGGTGTAGTTCACACCGAACGTGGCGTTCTTGCCGATAGCGGCGTCAAGGCCGATACCGACCATGCCCATGCCGGAGAGTTCTTCGCCGGTGATGCTGGCCGTACCCGCATCGCCAACCGTGACCTTAGCCGTAGCTTCCTTGTCACCGAAGAACTGCATGTAACCGACGTCGGCACGAACCTTCATCGCCACGCTACCGGCCGTGAACGGCAGAGCACCGCGGACACCGATGTTGGCAAGGCCAAGGTTCTGGTCGTCAATCTCAGTCTTGACACTGTGGTTGCCAGCACGCTGCGTGAAGTCGTCAGCCGACACGTTCAACCACGACAAACCGATGTACGGTTCAACCTGATAGGACTCGGTATTGAAGCCCTTGTAGCTGGCTTCGCCGAAGATCTGGAAGACCGTGGCGTTGTAGTCAATCGCGTTGTGCGTGACCTGATCCAGGAAGTTCAGGCTCTGCTTGCCTTCGCGATCCTGCGTGGTGTACGCAAAGCCGTAGGTCAGACCGAACTTCTCCCAGTCGTTTTCGCCGTACATACCGATATGGATGTCGTCGCTGTCCATGTCGCCGTCATTGCCGGCGTCAAAGTCCGTCTGGCCATAGCCGAAGAACACGCCGACCTTGTTGCCGTTGCCATAGGGCAGTTCGGCACCGATGAAACCTGCGTAGTAGTCAACGTCCATGTTGACGGAAGCGCCGCCGGCGTCAACATCGCCCCAGGAACCCATACCGGCAGCCCACAGCGTGGCACCGTTTTCGAGTTCAGCGCGCTGAGCTTCGCCGTAGGCGTTGGCCTGATCCTTGATCATGCGACCCATAAGAGCCGTATTGACGATCGTGGCGTTCTGAGCGACTAGATGGAAGTCGTTGGACAAGGAAGCAAGCGTGTTGCGGATCTGACCCTTGGTAGCGCCGGCCATTTCAGCAAACACCTGGCCGTCCTGATTAGCCATCAGAGCATTGCCCATAGCAGCCTGACCGGACGTGGCAGCGTAGGTAGCAGCCGTTGCGTCATTGCGGGAAAGCGTCGCGTCAATGCGGCCTCCTTCGCCTTCTTCGGTCAATTTGATTTCCGTATCAAAGAACGCGTAGTCGGGATCGACAACCGGGTTGGTATCGGTAACACCTTCGAGATGATCAGCCGTTACGGACCCCGTCACACCTGCATCATTCTTGAGGGCATCAGCAAGCACGTCACCGCCAAGCGATACAACCGTGATACCGGCACCGTCGGCAAACGTCAGAGAACCAACATTTACGTCCTGATCGGCAACAACACCGTAGGTACCGCCCTTGTTGACCGTAATGTCAACAGAGTGATCAGCATCAGCCTTGTGAGTCAATTCACCCTTCATGGTGAACTGGTCGTCGTAGGAATTCAGGACGCCGAAGATACCACCGTTAACCGTTACCTTGCCGTTTGCTACAGCTTTGGTCTCGGTTTCCGTCACACCAAACGATTCAGCAAAGCCAAGGAGCGTACCTTCTTCAACAGTCGTGCCGCCGCGATAGGTATTGTTGCCCGTCATCACGAGCGTACCGGCACCGCGCTTGGTCAGAGAACCATCGTACTCACCATTGGCAATCTTGTCGCGGATCGACTGGGCGCGCTTTTCGTAGTATTCAAGACGCCACTTCATGGCATCTTCAAGAGAAATTTCCTTGTCCGGAATACCAGCAAGATCGTAGTTATGGTCCTGTCCGTCAGCATTGGCAGAGCCAGTACTGGTGTTCGTCAGTTTGTAATCTTCTGGATTGTCCGAAACAACGACCTTGCCGTCAATCGTCCCATCTTCGGTTACAGACTTCAGCCATGCGATGTCTTCTTTAGCACGCTGATCCAAGGCAACCTGCGAAATGTCATTCGACCACACGTCAAGCTTGACGGTCTTCATGTTGTAGTCGAAATTGCCGTTGAAGAACTGACCGGGACCATACATGCCTTTTTCAAGATCGGGAACGCCCCAGCCCATGCGATCGGAAACCTCGCCTTCAAGCGGGGTAGTGCCATCAACGTTATCCCAACCTTCCATGTTGGTACCGTCCTCGTTCTTGTGATTTGCCGTCGTCAACAGCACTTCACGAACCTGCACGGCACTCATATCCTGATAGCGAGATGCCAGGACTGCAAAAGCACCAGAAACAAATGGCGCAGCCATAGACGTTCCGCTGTAGCCACCATAGCCGCCGCTAATGTTGGCCGTGTAACCATTTTGTCCAGGACCTGCCATCGTCCAGTACTTGGCGTAGCCAGCCTCATTAAAGTTGGCTTCGAGCCGATAGTTGTCAGGATCTGACCAAGAACTGTTCTGTCTCAACCCAGCAATAGCAATCCACTGTTTTTCTGCTTCCGGGTTGAAATACGGATAGAGAGCGCGATGATAAGGATTTGCTCGGTCATTATTGCCGTTGGTAAAGACCTGGATAACATCCTTGCCCTCCACGGCTTCCCAGGCCGCATCAACGAACGACGGTCCTTCCTCGTACATTTTCTTGAACAGGAAATATTCGTACTCAATGTCGTTGACAGTCGTCAGTTCAGGACCGCTATGGTAATAGTCAAGGATATTGCCGTTTTCATCAACCTGCTTGAGGTTGGTACCAAAGCTGTTGTTGATAATCTTTACACCGGCATCAACTAATGCATCGTAGCCGGCCTTGAAGAAGGCATAATCCGGGAACGGACCGTAGTTAGTATTGTCATTGCCACCAGTGTTGGCTGAATAGAACTCGGATCCCCAAGCTACGCCATGCATGCCGGTACCATTTCTGTTCCCGGCATACACACCGGCGCAGCCTGTGCCGTGGTTGTCGTTGTACTCGGAGTTGTAATATCCGTCGACATCAAATTCCTGTCCCTTGTGATATTCCTGCTGAGATCCGGGGGCATTCTGAGGGTAATAAACGCCATCCTGCCCGTAAGCGCCGGAAGCATGAACGGCATGCCAACGATCACCCGAGAGCTCCACATGATCTTTCAGAATGCCAGAGTCCATCATACCGACCTTAACACCCTGACCATAGTAACCAAGAGCATAAGCACTCGACGCTTTCTGAGCAGTGAGGCCCCAGTTAGCTGTATATTCGTCAGTTTCCCAGGACTGTTTTGCGGCTTCAACTTGCGATGAATTCTGAGCTACAAACCCAGGTTCAACATAAGCAGCGGAAGCAGCCGTTGCGCCGAGAGCTGCTGCAACTGCAACTGCAACAACAGCACTCTTGGAAGGTTTGCCGTGGGACTTCTGAGCCTCGTTGGCTACGATGTAGCAGCGACGTACATCGTTCCACAATGTTTTGAAAGTCTTATTCATAAATGAAAATTCCTTTCGTGGTTTCTTTTTTCTACAAAGAAAGTCGAGCCGTTGACGCGGAGAGAGAAACACCACGTCGCTGGCTCGGTAGGTCACGATACCCCCCCCCATGTAAAGACCTTGATCGAGATCAAATTAGGTTGAAGTCCCTAGGTTTATGCACTTACCTGTTGCTTTTTTGACACGTCTTTGAACCGATATGTAGAAAAAGACATTGCTGTCCAAAACAAAATGTGCATAGGCAGATCGTGACGCTCTAAGGCGTTGATTTCAAACGAAGTGGTTTTTTGCCTCTGAAACCAAGTCCCCCGTCAATCGAATAACCGCTGTTGTACCCTTTCCAAAGACGCTTCGTCAGATTCTGTCGGAAGGTTAGGCCGCTCGATTATTTGCATCAAGTTGTTGTGCGTAAGCAAGTTCATGCTCAGGTAGTCAAAACGTCTTGAGAAACTCCAGGGGTATTTGGCCTGGCGGAGCAATACATCCACCAGTAGCACTGAGATCATGGCTCCCCAAATTTGATTCATAACGGCATTGGGACTCCTTCCGATGAAGTTCTGGACGCGAAGATTCTGCTTGAGCTTCTTGAAGAACAGTTCGATCTTCCAACGATCTCGATAGAGTTGAGCAATCTGAGGGCCAGTAAGATTCTCGGCGTTTGAAATAAACCGGAACCACCTCAGATTTTCAGTGTCGTTCCAACAAACAAGACGAAAGCTTTTTCCCTCACAACAACGGGCTGCAATGCCGCAAAATTCAAAGGAATGCAGGCTCCATTCGCCAGGAACCGAGGCCAAGCAACGATTGTTCAGCGGCGTCGTAAGCGCATTGTCCTTGAGTCGCGTAACAAAGGTTGTTCCTCGATCTGACAGCCAGGAGAACAGTTCATAGTCGTTTCCATGACGACAATGCTGTCTGGTGGCAGTTGTCTGATGACCGCCTTGGCTTGTTTTACATCGTTGACGCTACCCGCTGTCATGTCGATGACTTCGGGAAGCAACAACTCATGGTTTAAGGCCGTGTGCAACTTAAAGCCACCCTTATGCGACCGGTATCGCGCCCAAGGAAATAGTGAGTAACACAGGGTTATGGTCGTTGAATCCAACGAAAATACCGGCTTGGTGTATGTCTTGGAAAACTTCAGCGCCAAAGCCTCACGGAAATGTTCCAAAACCCGGTAGTAGTACGTTTCCAGAATGCTGAAGTTCGTGTGATTGTTGACATAAGACAGGGTTGATCTACGCAAGAACTGAGCTTGTCGGGCGTGATGAAGTTCTTGTTGTGAGGTAAACAGGCCGTCCTCAATGCAACGCAACGACGTACAGCGCCCCAGGTGGCAGAAAATTAAGGCACACAACAAGTTCCAGGTGTTGAATTTTTGAGCGTTGAACCTGCGACCGTCTTCACTGGGAGTTTGATCTTGAGAGATGCGAATAAGCGGCTCGCGCGGCAGCATATTGCACAGTTGCGCGAACACCGTGATAGTCTTCGGCTTCATGGCGGAGATGTAGCGATGTTGAAGGGTGGTACCTCTTCATCGTATACGGTCTCCGCCGTTTTTTATTGGCTCTGAGGCTCAGTCGAGAGCCTTGAATTTGTTTTGGACGGATTCAATTTTCTTTTGCCAGAAAGACAGCCCGCATATCAGATTTTGTTTTGGACAGCAATGGCGCCGTTTATCAAAAAGCGCCAAATCTACCGCACGCCTTTTGACATTTCTTCGATCTGAGCACTCACGGATTGCTCCGTGAGGTCAATCAAGCGCCCAACGGTTCATTCGATTCCAACGGCGCCTCTTCTTTCAGCATTTCACTCTCATCCTCGGCGAGGTTTATCGACTCGCCCCTTCGGGCTTATCGCGACCCGACCGTCTCCGGCCTTGCCGCCCCTGCCTTCTTCCTCTTCTCCGGGTTCCCTGTGCTTGCCTCAGCGGTTTGACTGATACCTGTACGGCGCATTCTCTCTGGTCAATTTGACTGGGCCGGTCATATAAACAGGCCAATTTTGCCCGTAAAATCAACTTGGTATCCTCTTTACAAGAGCCGATACCTCCTGTGTTTCAAGCAAGCGAGAACATATGGAAAAGAGACGCACATTACTGGCAGCGGCCGTTGCCTTTTCAGCGCTGGTTTTGACTGGCTGTCCGCATCATCGTCGTCGTCCCGGTCCGCCTCCCGGCGGCCCTGGCGCCGGCGGTCCTGGTGGTGGACCAGCAGGTGGTCCCGGAGGCCCTGGGCCAGGCGGCGGAGGTCCGGGCGGTCCCGGCGGCGGTCCTCGTCGTTAACTCTTTGAAGCGAAGTACGGTTACTCCGGCTTCGCTTTTTGCTAGGTACGGGTCAAACTTTCGGCAATGGCGCGCATGGTAAGCGGCGCACAGCCTTCGGCTTTGTTGTTGGCCACGACGAACGCTCTCACGCCGGAGGCTTTGGCAAGTTTCAACAGCCACACGATGCCTTCTCGAGCGACAATGTCTTCCTGTTGAATCCTGTTAAAGGGCGCCCAATCGCGCTTGAGTCCCGTATACGTTCCG
>OLXA01001144.1_pt1 | contig 10285 bp, 5 predicted proteins | sample 1644551 | NCBI WGS metagenome assembly OLXA01 (sample SAMEA103958150, study PRJEB25191) | human gut metagenome | biome: human-associated habitat [ENVO:00009003]; feature: intestine environment [ENVO:2100002]; material: feces | place: Germany | collected 2013/2015 | reverse complement strand
GCAACAGAAACAAATCAGAATTCAGATTTACTACATACTCCCATACACTTAGGAGATTGTTTCGACGAAACAGAACTAAATTACATATTAGATCAAACTGATGAAAGAATAAAACAGATAGCAGAAGAATATCAGTCAGAAGAGATATTCACCCAACATCTAAGCAAAAACAATAAATCCTAATCTATATATAAATACCCCACCAGTCTTTTTTTATCCCCACGGCCTCTTTCTTTTTATAAGGAAGGGGTCGTCCCTTTTAAAATAAAGACATCAACTCCAAACTACGGAAAGCTTCATTTCGAAATAATAATGAGCAAATCCCTTATACAAGAGGGAATCAAACTTCTATAAGAGTACTTCCGAATAAGTACAAGACTGGATTGTGATAAGTACTTAAGTTGTCTGATTCCGGTACAAGATTTGGAGCAAAGATGTACTACCTCCACTCCACCCTCTTATTGAGTCACTCTTCGCATTCAGCCTTTTCAGTCTCGTTCGCAAACGTCCTGATAGAAGGGGATAGAGGCTGAATGCGCTATTTTGTACCCCGCATTTAGGAACCTCTGAACGGGAGTAACTGATTTCAGTCCTTTCAGCGTTGATAATACATAAAAACCATAGTTTGTTTACTATAGCGACTCTGCATACAAGTTATAGTCCCTCAACACGTGGGGTAAATTCTGTAAGCTCGGAGATGAGTTTCATTCGCCACCGAGGTAAAGGTTACTCACCACCGAGATAAAAGTAAGTGGGATGCCGGCTTATTTCAAAAGAGTAAAGACAAACCAATAGTTCAGAAACAAACAGAGGGTCTGTTTACTCTGGACAGACCCTCTGTTTATACCGAATGGAGCCTCAAATTGAGATAAACACAGGCTCTGTTGAGCCTAAGACTAACAGTGTTCGAAGCTCTTATTTTTTCCGACTGAAAGAGCTGAAATCAATAACTCTCGCTCAGATGCTTCCAAAGACGGGGTACAAAATAGCGACTTCAGCCTCTATCCCCTTCTATCAGGGCGTTTGCGAACGAGACTGAAAAGGCTGAATGGTGTGAGAAAGATCTATGTCTGAGATGTCCTATCCGAACAATATTTTTGAGCTCATCATCCACCGTTTCAGAATTTCTCTTGTTATTTGGTGATTTCTTGGCAGAAATCGCCTGCTAAACAATAAATTTCAGTAATTTTGCTTTCAATGAATTTAGCGGTAAAATCCAGTAAATATTATAACTGAAGACCATAAGTCTACTACTGCTATTACTTATTTTCAAAGAATTAACCGTTGGTTTATAGTAAGCTCACGGTTATTTAAGATTGGATACAAATGGACATAGATTTTGAATCATACATCCGTGGCAGCGAGCCTGACAAAAAAGAAAAGGCTTCAGCTTGGAAAACAGCTATCGGCTTACAAGCTGTAGATGGATTACAGACATCTGATTATCTTAAAGATACAGCTGTAAAGCATATCGAAGGTGATATAAGCATTGATGAGGTGAAGAAACTCATCAATGGATACTATCAATCAAAGACTGCGCGTACTTTACAAGATGAAGAGACTGAGGAAGCGGATAAGGTATCTGCCAATATTGCCCGAATCTTAAACGAACAATCGTTTGCTTTTTCCGTGGCAGGATTCACTTCCATTCACCGCAGATTATTTGAAGAGATATTTAAGTTTGCCGGAAAAATTCGCGACTATGATATAACGAAAAAAGAATGGGTACTTCGTGGTGATACGGTACTTTACGTCAACTCTGAGGATTTACGCAGGGCATTAGAATATGACTTGGAGCAAGAAAAGACCTTCTCATACCAAGGCTTATCTATGGACGATGTAGTGGTACATATAGCTAAGTTCGTATCAGGCATCTGGCAGATTCATCCATTTGGCGAGGGTAACACTCGTACTACGGCAGTATTTACTATAAAGTATTTACGCAGCATCGGCTTTGACGTGAACAATGACTTGTTTGCCGACAACTCTTGGTATTTTCGCAATGCATTAGTTCGTGCCAATTATAGAAATGTACGGAAAGGCGTTGAATCTGATATGAGTTTTTTGATTTTGTTTTTCAGGAATCTGATGATAGGAGAAAATAATGAGCTGAAAAATAGAACAATGATTATCAACGCCCCACAAAAGTTGACCGAACAAGTTGACCGAACAAGTACCGAACAAGTACCGAACATGCTAACCGAACAACTCAGTGCACCACTTACAGCAATCATAAAAGTTATCGGTACAGAACAGTATTCATTAAAAGCATTAATGGAGAAAATAGGATTAAAGCATCGCCCCACTTTTATAACGAATTATCTGACACCGGCTATTCAAAGTGGTTTTGTAACTCTTCTTTATCCCAATAATCCTAAACATCCTCGACAAAAGTACCTGTTAACAGTGAAGGGACTAGCTGTTTTTAACTCACACAAATGACGGACGAATAGGAAATACTTTTTCTAAGTCACATTATTGACAGCCCCCCTTCCATCCGTTCTAATTCCTAGCCACGAAACTGCGTTACAATACAATGTAACTCGGTATCTTGTATCAATTGGCGTACTCTTGGGGCAACTGCATATCCCTTTATCTGCTCCACAGCCTCTTGCCATTGTGCTTCTGCTTTCTCTGCCGTATCTTTTAAAGACAGATATTTCAGTTCAAGGATATAGCTATGCTTCACCTCATAACGAAGTAAGTCCGGCATCAGAAATAAATCGCAGTAACCATGATTCAATTCAACTTTCGGAGCTGTCAGATAATAAGCATTCACACTCAGGTAAGCGGTAAAAAAGCCCTGAATATTACGTTCGCCTTCAAAATACTCAGAATAACACGTTCAGTTCGTGCAAGCACGCATAAAACAAAAGTATATTCCGGCTAAAAGAACAAAGGAAAGGGAAACAAAGTTAAGGACGTAAGCTCATATAAAACTTTATTTAAGTCAAGGGGAGCGAAGCCCCCTTGACTTCACTCCCCCACAATCTTTCTCCTCTACTTTTTGCCTAATACACGGAGAAAACAAGTTTGAATTAAAAAAAGTTACACCTAATATTTATAAACCTCTAGAAATTTCTACCAGTATCCCACCAAAGGCGAGTTCCACCGTTATCTTCACCTCCCAAAGCTTTCTTCAAAGCAGAATATTGAGTAGGATTGTTTTTTTGAATGTCTGACGGATATGGCAAGCGACGAATACGTATGTCAGTATCGATAGCTCCACCACTATTGTTCACGAAGACTTTGAACAACTGCGGATAACCTGTACGGCGTTGTTCTGTCCAAGCCTCATAGCCTTCAGGATAACAAGCGATCCACTTCTGTGTGAGGATTCTTTCCAGTTGTTCTTCCGGAGAAGCACCTCCATCCCACTTCGGAGTCACTTTAATCAGCGCTTTCACATCATATTTTGCTTCGAAGGCATCGACATAATCGGAAGGAGTAGCATCACTTGTGAGATAATCGCCTACATTCACTCCCCATTGCTGACAGGAAACCGTAATACCTTTCTCGTAGCAGTCTTTCACGTTTTCGGAAGTAAATCCACGCAAGGCAGCCTCAGCACGAAGGAACCATACTTCGGCAGCAGTCATCAAGATAGCATCGGTCTGTTTGGTAATCGTACTCTTGGAATGCAGACGGTAACGGTTCTCGTCTTTTACAGTAACTCCTGTTCCTTGGGGAACACCTTTATAAGTACCGGCAATCTTATTTCTTTCGGCAATAATCAAATTACCCTTTTCGTCTTTTATATCACCACCTTCCGCTTTCGAGTAATACTTAATCAGTCGCGGATCATTATATCCTACCAAAACAGACTCCATCGTAGCACCCATGAATACTTCTCCCCAGCCTTCATTGACTGTTCCCAGCGGATTCTTATAACCGCTTTCGGTAGAAACGGCAACTGTTTCATCCGCACTCTCCAACACGCCACCGGCAGTTGCATCCATCGCTTTGGCAACTTCTGCTCTCGCCAGATCAGGAGCACTCATCGATACACGGATTGCAAGCCGCAAGCGGAGAGAGTTTGCAAACTTCACCCACTGTGACAGTGTACGTTTGCCTGCGGGCATCAGAATATCGGCAGCAGCAAAAGGTTCGAGAGCGGCATTGGCTTTCTTATATTCGTTGATCAGTTTGACTCCTTCGTCCAAATCTTTGAAGAACTGACGGTAAGCGGCTTCCTGACTATCGACATTATCACCCTCTTCCTGTCCGAATTTAGTGTAGACAATAGGGCCATAAGTATCAGCTATACGGTGCATCAACTCGACTTTCAGGATTTTGGTCACTCCCAGCAAACCTTTCTGTTCCTGATTGATCTTCTCCGATTTCTGAGCGGCGGTCATTATATATCCATAAGTATATGTCCATGCCGAGCCTGTCCAGCCGTCATTCAAAGCATATACAGAGTTCTTGTCATTGAAACTGTTGTTCATATCGTGAAAATATCCGGCAAACATATCATGACCCAGATTCTGTATAGTCTGGAAAGTCCAGTCGGTACCTTTTCCCCAATCGTAGTTGAAGTAAATACCCTGTTGCATGACTCCGAGGTTCAGCACATATTTCTGAAGATCATATTCCTGAAGTTCAGGCGTATATCCGGCTTTATTGGCATTATCTGATTCAAAACCATCCGTACATCCGGTAAATGTCATCAGTCCGGCTACTAACAGATTCGCTATATATAGATTTTTTTTCATAATTCGCTTGCTTTAAAGTTAGAATGTAAATTTAACGTTGAAACCAATGTTACGGGTTGTCGGCATACCGAATACATCAACTCCCTGATTAGTGTTACCTACAGACAAGATAGCATCCGGATCGAAAGGAGCATCTTTGTAGAAGAAGAACAGGTTACGTCCCACCAATGATACATCGATACCGGTGAATACCTTAGTCTTGGCCAGCTAAGTAGACGGGAACGAATAGCTCAGAGATAATTCGCGTAAACGAATATTGGTCGCACTGTACATATAACGCTCGGAGATACCGTTACGGTCACCTACTACTGAATAGAAACCTTCTACATTCTCAAATCTTGTTCCGTCAACTTCCACATAACCTCTGCCACGTGCTTCAGCTGTAGCCTTCGTTACCCCTCTGCCGTCCAATGTAGCTTGTGTCAGAGACATGACATCACCGCCTTTGCGCATATCGATCAGGAAATACAGAGAGAAACCCTTATAAGTGAAGGTATTAGCCCAACTCAACAGAAAGTCCGGATTACAATTTCCCAGATATGTTTTATTACCTGACTCTGAAATAGGTTTGCCTTCATCGGATACCTTAATCTTACCTTGTTCGTCACGTGCGAACGTATTTCCATAGATGTCTCCCAAAGAGCCGCCTTCTTTAATCTGCATCATATATGCCATAGAGAAACCCGGGTCACCATATACGAAGGAAGTATAATTCGGAGCCAGTTCGACTACCTTATTACGGTTTTGTGAATAATTGAAAGTCGTTTTCCAACGGAAATCTTCGGTCAGCACCGGAGTAGCTCCCAATGTGATTTCAAATCCTTTGTTGCGAATCTTACCTGCATTGATATAACGGTATGCATAATCTTCACCCGCACTGGTCGGAACTTTCAGCAACTGATTCTTAGTATCTGTCTTATAGTAAGTAAAATCAAAATCAACACGGCTGTTGAACAGTCTCCATTCCAGACCAAATTCAATAGAGTTACTGATTTCCGGTTTCAGGTCACCTCTGTTATATACGTCTACTGCCTGCAACTTTCCTCCGGCCCCGATGATATCGGACAAATCGGTAATACCAATCGGTAAGTCGTTACCTACCTGCGCCCATGATCCGCGAATCTTTCCGAAAGAAATCCATTGCGGTAATTTAAAGCTTTCGTTGATCACCCAGGAGAGTCCTACAGAAGGATAGAAGAATCCTTTATCCACACTATTGGTATGTGACAACGTGGACGACCAGTCATTACGTGCTGTCAAGTCGAGGAACAATGCGTCTTTCCATCCTACCTGTGCTGTTGCGAATACGGATTGAATTGTACGTCTGCGGTCAATCACCTGCTCGGCAGAAGCACTGGTGTTCATTACAATATTGGGAACAGTGAATAAGTTGGGTTTGTACAAAGAAGCTGTCTTGGAATCCAATGTCAATGAATTCTCGGTCTGCACATTAATACTACCACCCAAAGCGGCATTCACAGAGAAATCACCGAAATGCTTGTTGAACATAGCCATCACGTCACCATAAATCAGGAAGTTCTGTGTGTCGGCATATACATAGCGGCCGTTATTTCCTACAATGGCAGGAGAAGTACTCGCATACATTTTCTGGTCAAACTTATCGCTGACGTAATCCACATTCCCACGAGCTTGCAGGTTGAGCCAGTCGGTTGCTTTCAGATTGGCAGTCAGGGAGGCCAATGCACGGTAGCGCTTATTGTTGTTCAAGATACGGTTCTTTACCCAGTATGGGTTTTGTGTCCATTCGCTCGGAGTGGTAAACCAGCTCTGTACGGGCATATTACGATTCTCATCGAACTTTTCGAAATTAGTGGCATATTCGCTCAGGTCCTGTCCGCGCGGGAAACCATAAACGTCCACCAACGGATTGAGGTAGATACCTCCGGAAGTAGGAGAGTTTTTAATAGTCTGCACCATCAGGTTAGCATTGGCGTCCAGTTTCAGACGGTCATTGAAAAGGGAAGCGCTCTCACGCAAAGTCAGATTATGCTTACGCAACTTGTTGGAGTCGACAATACCTTTGGCGGTCGTGTTGGCATAAGAGAAGTAAGTCTGCAATTTCTCATTACCAGTCATCACAGAAACCGAGTTGATAGCGGTCACTCCATTGCTGAACCAGTTTCCGGCATTATCATAGTCCTTCACATTTTCCTTTTCTCCCCAGCTTGAACCGGCTTTCGCTCCATAACTATTTTGAAATTCCGGCAAACTGATCGCATGATCAACTGTCAGACCGGATGAGTAAGTAATTCTCTGGATTCCTGCTTTACCTTTCTTAGTCGTAATAAGAATCACACCGTTGGCTGCCTGCGAACCGTACAATGCAGCAGCAGAGGCACCTTTCAGAATACTCATACTTTCAATATCATCCGGATTCAGATTGGAGATACCGTCACCTGCATCACGGTTGACACCGTCATTCTTACCACCCATAACAGTAGATACGGATTCTGTGGTGCTATTGAGCATAGGCACACCGTCAATCACATACAACGGCTGGTTATTTCCGTCTTCGTTGGCCGAACGGATACCACGGATAGATACTTTGGCCGAACCTCCCAGACCGGAAGCACTCTTGCTGATCTGCACACCTGCCGATTTTCCGGCAAGGGCGGCAATCATGTTGGGGTCTTTGGCACGGGTCAGTTCGTCGCCTCCGAGCTGTTGGGTAGAATAAGTCAGCGAGGCGGCTTTTTTCTTGATACCCATAGCAGTTACCACTACCTGCTCCAGTGCCATCGACTCTTCTTCCATCTTGATCTTGAAAGTGGTTTGTCCGCTGACAGAGAGGCTCTGCGGTTGGTAACCTACATAGGTGATATTAATGATAGCGTCGCTTGGCACTTTCAAAGTAAAGTTACCGTCCAAATCGGTGATTGTACCATTCGTCGTACCTTTTTCCACGACACTGGCGCCAATGATAGGCTCGCCTCTCATGTCGGTCACGACACCTTTCACCGTAATTTGTTTCTGTTGCTGTGTGGATGCATGTTCCGTTATGTTCTTGGTCAGCACGATATTATTGCCTTCCACCACATAATGGATACCTGTTCCTTCAAAAGCCTTATCGAGTATTTCGGATACCGGCTGATTGGTAGCATCTACATTAACTACCCGCTTGGTATCGACACTTTTTTTATTGTAGACAAACAAATAGTCGGTCTGAGACTCAATCTGGGTAAGCAATTCGCTTACTTTCAGAGTTGAACGCGGAATGCTTATTTTAGCACTCTGAGAGTATCCATTCTCACAATAAGCCTGGAATGTTACGAACAGAAGAAGGAATAATGTGATCTTCATAGTCAGTATTATTTGCTTAGATTCTAAACTTTTTGGGCAAAAAAGCCCTTTCAAAGAAATTTTTCTCATATCTTTGCAACGTGTTAAGTTAATAAATTGATTAAGGTCGATTTTTGACTGTTTCGAATCGGGAAGTATGGGGGTACTTTCCGATTCTTTTTCGGTAAGGGGTATACTTATTGACTGTTATTCATAATCATTATGCTTTTAAAGGGTTAGTACTAATTTAAGGTGTATATCATTGAGCTCAGTTATTCATCTTAATTTTTATTCTGGCTTTATTCTATCCGGATGCTGTCTCCTTCTTCACTGATCGAATAAGTAAACGGGTGATCTTTCTGGATAACCTTGAGAATGTGTTCAACGCCGTCCTGTTCCTTGAACTTGCCCGTACAGCGATAATTCAGCACTTTCGGATTCTCTACGGTGATCTTCACATTATAATATTTCTCCAGCTTGGTGAGGATGCAACTGAAAGGAGAATCGTCGAAGCAATACAGACCTTCCCGCCAGCGCAGATAATCATAAGAAGGCAGAACGGCTTTTTTATATTTCCCCTGATAGGAACCGAAGAATTCATTCTTAGTCAGGCGGGTCAGCGGACGTTCATTGTCATAAGCGTAAATATCAACGATGCCCTCTACCAAGGTAGTCTCAAATTCATTGCTTCCTTTATAAGCGCAGACGTTGAAATGAGTGCCTACCACTCTGACCTGATTGGTCTCCGTATTTACGTAGAAAGGTATCTCCTTATTCTTCGCTACTTCGAAATAAGCCTCTCCGTCCAGTTCCACATCTCTGTCGCGGCGCCCGAAGTCAGCCCGTTGACCGGCAGGAACAGTGACCGTCTGCAACTGTGCCAATTTATCATACTGATATTCATTAATCAGAAATCCACAACTGACAGCTACAATTACAGCAGCAGCTATACGGGCACTCCACCTTAACATGGGAATGATGCGAGCGCCCGCGCCTGCTTTCTCTCTCATTTTTCTCTTAGAGTCAGTAAAAAGGGCGATGTCAAACAGCATACGTTCTTTCTGCAATGTCTTCCGGTTTTCTTCCGATTCGTCCACCCAGTTAAGAATGCGTTTTTCTTCGTCGACAGAAGTCTCGCCCTTAAAATATTTATGTAGTAAATCCTGGTTCATAGATATTGGCTTTTCCTATTTATATTTATAGAAAGGCTTTTTCTCTCCCTTCTATATATAAAACAGGTCAGCCTTGAACAACCCTAACGAAAAATGCGATTATTTTTAAAAAAGAATAGAAACCAGGTAATCTTTCAGTTCGGTACGCAGAATTTTCAATGCTTTGGTGATGTGGAACTCCACACTTTTGACGGAAATGCCGAGTTGTTCCGCTATCTTTTTGTTCGGAGTATTTTGATAACGGCTCAATATAAAAATCTGCCGGCTTTGGTTCGGCATACGTTTCAATGCTTTCTGTACGATATGCTGTATTTCCGAATCAAAGATCGCATCCGGTTCGCAGGCTTCCAGTGTAGAGATTCTCAGGTCCAGTTCCCGCTGGCTATGGCTATTTATCTCTTCTTCGGCCCGAAGACGCACCTGCAGATGTGCCAGATAGTTGAGCGCTTTGTTTTTGATGATAGTCAGCAGCAGACCGTGCAGATTGGAATCTTCTTCCCACTTATCCCTGTTTTCCCACAGAGTAATCATTGACTCCATCAATATATCTTCCGCCTCCTGCCTGTCTCTTATATAAGAATAGGCAAACGACAAAAACTTCTCTTGATTCTCATGAAAGAATTCAGAAAAAAGTTGAATAGAAGATATGTTGTTCGTTTGGTGCATCACGCATAAGATTTACAGGCTATTTTCATTAGTTCGTACAAAAGAACACATATTTTCGCAGAAAAGCAAAATAATAGACAAAAAAAATAGCCCGAATACTGAGTAATCGGGCTATCACATTATCTAAAAGCTATCTGCTTTTTTACTTCTTTTCCGGTCTTGGCATCAATACTTTTCTTGAAAGTTTGAATTTTCCTGTCTTCGGATCGATGTCGATCAGTTTCACTTCGATCTCATCACCTTCCTTGATTCCGGCTTCTTCCACTGTTTCCAGACGTTTCCAGTCGATCTCGGAAATGTGCAGCAAACCGTCTTTACCCGGCAGGAATTCAATGAATGCACCGTAAGGCATGATAGAGCGAACTTTACCTTTATATACTTCGCCTACTTCAGGAACAGCAACGATTGCTTTAATCATGCGCATTGCATCAT
>OLXA01001142.1_pt1 | contig 10302 bp, 7 predicted proteins | sample 1644551 | NCBI WGS metagenome assembly OLXA01 (sample SAMEA103958150, study PRJEB25191) | human gut metagenome | biome: human-associated habitat [ENVO:00009003]; feature: intestine environment [ENVO:2100002]; material: feces | place: Germany | collected 2013/2015 | reverse complement strand
CCGACTCGCCCGGGAGAACGTGTATGGAAAGGAGAACGGTTGTATAATGACCGCGTTTACTTTAACGGAAACGAAGTAAAAGATATCATTGTAGAAGAACGTGGAGATATCCGTCCGGGCAGACCCGGAAGACCGGGAAACGGTCAGGGTGGACACCGTCCGGACTATAACCGCTACGACAGAGTGATGAATGACCAACTTTTCAAGAAGTTCTTTGATAGTGTGAAGAATGAGCCTTTTGAAAAAGATCGTATGGGGTTGATTACAACTGCATTGGCGAACTCTGATTTTACATCGGAGCAGTGTCTTCAACTGGTGAAGTTCTATACCTTTGATAATGAACGGCTGAAGATTATGAAAATGATGTATCCCAATATTGTAGATAAAGAGGCTTTCTTTACAGTGATCGGTACTCTTACATTCTCCAGTAACAAGACCAAAATGAACGATTTCATCAAGGAATACGAAGGACGCTGATCATACATTAGTTCACTAAAAACGATACGGTTATGAAAAATATACATATAATCCTGTTTTTCACGTTGTGGGTAATACTCGGTAGCTGTTCTACTTATTACGTATCCAACAAGCAAGTGATGGAGGTTCAGCAGGGAATGTCCCGGCAGAATGTAGAAAAAATCTTGGGTAAACCGGATTACAGACGTTTTGACGGAGGTGGCGAGGAATGGGAGTACCACCGGATTTCTTCAGTGCTTTACGGCAACTCGATCAAGATTATTGTATATTTTGCAGATGGAAGAGTTACGGGTATGGATACCTTTAATGGTGATGAAATACTTCTTCCGCCGCCTCCGGTTGTGATGTCTCCTTCCGTTGTTGTAACCAATACGGATCCGGTTCGTCCGCCACGCTATGAAGAAAGTCCCCGTCGCAGAACACTTATGATGCGTGATGAGTTTGATCGTTTTCTTAGTGATTTCCGGATGGTGATCATGTCTGATGAGCAGATTAAATATATAGATGACGTTTTGTTGGATTGCAATTTTACTTCTGCCCAGTGCGGAAAGATCATTGATCAGATAAGTGGTTCGGATGCCCAGATGACTGTGATGAAACGTATGTATCCGCAAATTGTGGATAAAGAAAATTTTGCTTCGGTCGTCAATAAGCTCTTTTCGTCTTTTGACCGTGACAAGATGAAGGAATATATCCAGGCTTACCACGGTGACCAACGACCGGGAGACGTAGGATATGTACGGCCCAGAGCTATGAGTTCAGCCGATTTTGACCGTTTCTTCAATGAGTATAGAGGTAAATCTTTTGAGTCTGACCGTACCAGAATGCTGGATGAAGTTGTACCTCCTTCGGGATTCACTTGTGCCCAATGCCGTAAATTGGTGGATATGTGTACTTTTCAGACAGATAAAAAGAATATGATAAAGAAACTTTATCCGAAAATCGCAGATAAGAAGAACTTCTCCATACTGACGGATGTTTTCACTTTTGAGATGGACAAAAGAGAGATGAGGGAGTTTGCGGAATCTTACGATAGCGGACGTAACTAAAAAAGAATGAAACCATGAAAAGAATTCTATTTATATTGTTAGTCGTGACTGCCAGTACCACTGTAATGGCGGGAATGAGTACCAGCAAGGTACGTAAGGAGACACGTTTCCTTACTGATAAGATGGCATACGAACTGGACCTGAATAATCCCCAATATAATGACGTGTATGAGATTAACTATGATTTCATTTATTCGCTTCGTAATATTATGGATTATGTAGTACGGGGTGATGAGTGGGCATTGGATGATTACTATGAAGCGCTGGATATTCGCAACGATGATCTTCGTTGGGTGTTGAGCGATGCGCAATACCGCAGATTCCTGGGAGCTGAGTATTTCTATCGTCCCATTTATGTCACCGGAGGAAGATGGAGTTTCCGGATTTATATCAATTATCCGAATCGTAGTTTATTCTATTTTGGTGTACCTTATCATTATCGGACTTACTGTGGTGCACATTATCGTCCGCATATTCATCATGTGAGTTATTATCGGGGAAGATATAATAATCTTGTGCACTATCCTACGCCATATCGGGTAAGAGATCAGCGGGTATTCCATTCTTATCGTCGTTCAGACTTCGGTTCTGTACGTTTCCGTCCGAACACTTCCGTTCGTCCGCATAATGCACCTACCCGACCGGGTACTTCGGGACGTCCGGGAACAACGTCACGGCCTAATACATCAGGACGTCCGGGAAATACTTCCCGTCCTCGTCCTGAAACGGACCATAGACCGTCCACTTCAGGCAGACCATCTACATCGGGCAGGCCGTCCACTTCCGGAAGACCTTCCAACTCTGAAAGACCTTCGGTCAATGAACGACCGTCTATTCCAAGGAGACCGTCCACTCCAGGCAGAAATGATAAACCGAACAAGGAAGTAACTCCGGGCAGAGGCCACAACAGAGGTGAAGGAGATCGTCATTCAGGAAGTCGTCCGGGAACGAGTACAAGTACTCCGAATTCTAATCGTCGTCCGGAAACGAATTCAGGGTCTTCGAATTCCAGTCGCCGTCCGACAAGTAGTGGTACGAGCACAAACCGTGGCAGCAGCTCCGGTAGGAACAGCAATTCCGGCAGTAGTTCCAGCAGAGGGAACGTATCCGGCAGATCAACAGAAAGAAGCTCATCTTCAGAAAGTTCGAGAAGCAACAGCAACCGAGGTTCTTCTTCCCGTTCTTCAGAGCGAGACACCAATTCAAGAAGATAACCTATTCCTTTAATTATTTATATCATTGCTCCTCAGCGGTAGGAGAGCTAGACTCCGGTGTTTTGCCGGCTAGACTATTCAGGGCATCGCCCGTAACTTGGATTTCGGGGCGGATAGTATCCGCCTCGATTTCACTTATCAAACCTTTTTGGGCAAGACATCCGGCAATGAGTTTATAATATCCTTCCATGCTCTCTTTCAGTTTTCCGTTTTCTGCGAAAGAACTGCGGAAATGTTTGGGCTTCGGGATGATAGAAGCCAGGAAGATACTTTCTTCCGTAGTCAGTTGGGAAGGACGTTTGTTGAAGTAGTAGGCGGAAGCCTCCTGGATGCCGTAGATTAGCGGGCCCCATTCCGCAATATTCAGATATACCTCATACATCCGTTCTTTCGAAGTCAGTCTCTTTGTTTCTATGATCCATACAATCAATGCTTCTTCCAGTTTGCGGGCAAAGTTTTTATTTTTGTTCAGAAATACATTCTTCACTAATTGCATTGTGATAGTGCTTCCGCCACGTGCAAAACGTTTGACTTGCAAATCGTAAATCAACGCTTCGCGGAGTGCATCGGGCAGGAAACCATGATGATAATAAAACGCCCCGTCTTCACTTTGCATCACAGACATTTGCAGGATCGGTGAAATGCTGTCAAGTGGGGTGAAATGTTCCCAGGAAGGGCCGACGGGGAAAGTGCGTACTGGCATTCCATTTTCATATGCTGTGTAGACAAACTCGCCTGACATCTTGGACAGTTGGGTATCGCCATATTCTACAATTTCGAAATTCCTCTCTTTCAACTCTGATTCTAATTTGAGACTATCCAATTGTGCAAAATCAATATCCAACAGGAAATGATAAGCTAACTCACCACTTGTTTTGATACCTTCCAGGTTGTTGAACAGGCCTTTGGGCAGAGAACTGAACAGCTCGTCTGCCGGAAACCATGATTTGTCAACGGCTGCAGTGAAATGCCATAAATCTTTTTTCTTTTCGGCTCGTAGATAAGGATGAACCTGAATTTTATTGAATATAACCGTAGTGGTGCTATCCAATTCAAAAGAATGGTCGCTAATGTTCATTTGATATCCTAAATGTCCGCGGTCGAGATGAATCACTTCGGGAGACAGTACTTTGTGGAATATATCAAGTCCGTTTACTTTCGCTTTTCCGTTGAGATATAGCTGGTTTTTTCCATTACTTTCTTTGGTCATGCTATAAGATAAGGTGTCAAAAGTGACTTTCGCACCAAAACGGCGGGTAATATAAGGTAGTGAGATTTTTCTTTTTTCCGGGGCAAAGACAGATGCTTTTAATGTATAGTCTCTTCTGTTTAGTTCGCCGGTGGCTTCCCATAGTTGTTGAGGCAGTGTATCTTCTTTTATCTGAATGGTTGATTGGAAATGATTGTTCTCAATAATAAAAGAAGGAATGTTGACTGCAACGAAATTACTATCTTTACGTTCGGTTATATTGATTTGCCTGAGTTGCCCGTTTTCAGGCAGGAAACCGTAAATGAGGTTTAATATCCGGTCAATACGGTTGGCATAGTCACTTTCTATGACAGGTTGGGGTTCTGCTTCTTGTTGCCGTTTAAAGAACAGGAAATCGTAGTTAGCTATGCTATCATACTTGATGAAGTTGATTGCCAGGCCATTCATAAGCACATTCCGTACTTCGATTTCTCCTTTTAGCAATTCCCAAAAACTTAGTTTTACATTGACGGATTGTAATGTCAGGAGGGTATCGCGTTGGTTGGGAACAATATAAAGTCCTTGTAAAGCCACTTCATTGCAGCCTTTCATTCGTAACTCCTGATAATGAATTTGTAGACCGTATGTTTGTTCGGCACGTGTAGTTCGTTTGTCAACGATATGGCATAAAATGACATTGCGGAATGCAAAGAGACAAATAAGGCCGGTAAGCAAGATACCGATAGCCGATAGAATGATAATTCTTTTTTTGTTGGACGTTTCCATCTTCTTTTTCTTGATATGATAATCGCTGCAAAGGTAGATAATAATTCGGGCAACAAGCGGAGTATTTTCCCATTTTTAGAGTTATATTCATCAGTAGAAAGAAGAAAATGCGAAAAAAATGGTTAGTTGTTCGCTTTTAAGCGTACAACTGTTCGTTTTCGTACACCGTTCTGTTTTATGATTTCCTTGATTATTAGCTAGTTATCGTTTTGGCACGCTCGTTGCATCTCTATAGTCGCAAGCGGACAACGAAGAAAAATGAAAAAAACTTCAGAAGGTTGCAACCGTTTGAGACGCTTGATCCGTCTAATAAACAGAAGAACAAAAACAGAATGTTGAACAAATAAAAAATATACAATTATGAAGACTACAGTATTATTCAGAATGATCGTTTTAGTTGCTATGGTATTTGCAGGAATCGCTAATACAACAGTGAAGGCACAGGGTAATAACTTCATTACTAATGAAGAAAAAGTAGATGAACTTGTAGTATCGAAAGTGATTTACAGACTCGATGGTTCTCTCTATCGCCACATGAAATATGATTTTACCTATGACGATCAGAAGAGAATGTCCTCCAAAGAAGCTTTCAAATGGGATGCTTCTACTGAAAAATGGATACCGTACTTTAAAATTGATTATACTTATTCATCTAATGAAATCACTTTGGTATATGCACGCTGGAATGACTCTCACAGAGCTTACGACGCATCTGTTGAAAAGAGCGTTTATGAACTGAACGACGCTAATATGCCGGTTGCTTATATGAACTATAAATGGAATGATAAATGGATTGAAGAATCCGCTGCTAGCTGGGCTATGAATGTATCTACTCCGGCAACTAATGAAGCAACTCTGCTGACTGCCAGCAGATAAAAATAAATCGGAGTTGTGAAACTCCTTCTCTCTCTTTTAATTTAACTACATTAAAAATGGTGGATTTCCTTATGGGATAATCCACCGTTCTGTTTTTCTAATGAACAGTTACGATTAGCTTTTGTAACTCTTCAATATCTATTTAACGAGTGGTAGATATTCTCCATAACCTTCCTCTTTCATTTTATCTTTCGGGATAAAACGAAGTGAAGCGCTATTGATGCAATAGCGTAATCCACCTTTCTCTTTCGGCCCATCTGTGAATACGTGTCCCAAATGAGCATCTCCGGTTTTACTGCGTACTTCCGTACGTATCATGCCGTGCGAAGTATCTTTCTTTTCTGCGATTAGATCTTTTTGAATCGGTTGGGAAAAGCTTGGCCACCCGCAACCTGAATCAAACTTGTCGGTAGAGACAAACAGAGGTTCTCCGGTAGTAATATCCACATAAATGCCGGGACGATGCTCATTCCAGTATTTATTGTGGAAAGCAGGTTCAGTGGCATTCTTTTGGGTTACGGCATATTGTTCCGCCGACAATTCCTTACGAAGGGTTGCATCATCCGCTTTTTGATACGCTTTAGCTTTCGGCGCATTCGCTTTGCGTGCCATTTCGAATAAAGCGGGATTGATATGGCAGTATCCACCCGGATTTTTATCCAGATAGTCCTGGTGGTAAGTCTCTGCCGGATAGAAATTTGTCAATGGCTTTACTTCTAGGACGATAGGAGTTTTATATTGCGCGGATAATAGTTGAATCGCCTGCTTGATGACAGGGAGATCTTCTTTATCTACATAATAAATTCCGGTTCTATACTGCGTTCCCCGGTCATTACCTTGCTGGTTGAGGCTGGTAGGATCGATTGTCTTGAAATATAGATCGAGCAGTAAATTCAAATCTACCGTTTTCGGATCATAAACCACCTTTACTGTTTCGGCAGCATTGGTTTTTCCTGAACAGACCTGTTCATAACTCGGATTGGCAACATTACTGTTGGCATACCCTACCTGAGTATTTTCTACTCCTCGAATTTGTTTCAGGAAATGTTCTGTCCCCCAGAAACATCCTCCCGCAAAATAGATTTCTGCTTGATTCTTCATTGGTTTAGCAACTCCTAAAAATGTATTACTAATCATTACAATCACTAGGACGATAAAATACTTCATATCCGTTAGTTCTTTCTATAATAACGAATGAACCAACGGATATGTTTTAAGGAACTACTATACTAAACTCAACTTTATTTTTTTTCATTCAATGACCTGTCCTTTGTAGAAATCCAGAATTTTAGTCCGGAACAGGTAGTCATATTTTGCCTGCAACTTATCCGAAAGAGCTTTCGTCAGATTAAGTTTGGCTTCATTGTATTCCACAAAGGTAGCCTTGCCGTTATTGAACTTCTCACTCATCAGGCGGAAAGATTCTTCGTTGGCTTTTACTGCCACTTCACTGGAGTTGTATTTACTTTCTGCTGCCAGAGCATTGTACCAGGCTTGCTGAATTTCTTTATAGAGTATTTTTTTACTGTTATCCAACTTCAAGGATAAATCTATTTGTTGCAAACGAGCGGTGCGTACCCGGTTTCTTGTGGCAAAACGGTTGAAGATTGGCACGCTCAAATTAAATCCTATATATTTATTCAGATTGTTTTTCATCTGACTGCCGAAGCTGCTCTCTGATCTTCCGCTAACCGTATAATAATTACTTCCCAGACCGGCACTGAAAGAGAGTTGTGGATAAAACGCACTTTGGGCAATACGAATACTATTAAGACTACCTTGTAAACGATATTCTGCAGCCTTAATGCTTGGTTTGTAAGTAAGCGCCTGTGTATATATGTCATCCGGCGGAGTGAGAGATTCGAACTCTAATTCTTCCTTAGGGCTTTCGAGTACAAATCCTTCAGGCGTGGGTAATTCCAAGAGTTGGGTGAGATCCAGTAAGGACAGTTTGTACGTATTGTCTGATTGTACAGCAGTCATTTCATCCTGTGCAACACGGGCTTGTGCTTCGGCCACTTCAGAAGAGGATGCCTTACCCACTCCCTGAAGACCTTGAATACGTTTTAACTGGTCTTTGCTTAAATCGACCTGATTATGAGCAATCTTACTTAATTCTTGATTGAATAAAACCTGTAAATAAGCCGAAGTGACATTGATTGCAATATCCTCTCTGGCTTTATTCAAATCTTCTATAGCAGCTTTTAAATCCAGTTTGGCAAGTGAATATTGGTTGGACAATTGCAAACCGGTAAATATAGGTACGTTTGTTCCCAAGCTGAAACTGGTATTGGCGCTGTTGATGTCACTATACGAGTTGTCTATCGGAGAAGCGGTACGACCCCAACTCCAGTTTTGGCTGGCACTACCGCTCAGATTCGGAAGGCGTGCCCATTTAGTAGTGTTTACACTCACTTTGCCTGCTTCGACATTATTGGCCGATTGACGGATTTCTATATTATGTTCAATGGCATAGTCGATACATTGCCGCAGCGTCCACGCTTGCGAAGAGTTGTTCTGTGCCTGAATGGAGGTGATTCCGACTCCGGCAAGCAGAAGGGCTGATATGGTTTTACGAATTATTTTCATCGGATTCAATTATTTATCTTTTTTCTCTGCACCACGTATTTTGTCCTGAACGGTTACCCCTTTCTTGATTTCTATCTTGATTCCATCACTCATACCGGCAGTCACCTGTGTACGCTGGAACTTTTGTTCGGGCACTGAATCTGTCATGATGTACACAAATGTAGAGTCACCACTAAATTCAACAGTGCTTTCGGGCACTGCCAATACCTGATTGGCTTTTTGTAATACGATTTCCGCATTAGCCGAATATCCGGAACGAATCTGAACAGAATCCGGAATGGTAATCGCAGCCTTGATTTCAAACTGGTTGGCTCCATTGGTTTCCACCCCTTTCGGAGAGATATATTCCAGAATGGCATTGAAAGTCAGATTTTGTAAAGCTCCGATGGTCAGCTTGATTGGCATTTGTTCGTGGATACGTCCCACTTCTGTTTCATCAATATTACCGCGGAAAATCATATCGTTCATGTTGGCTACCGTAGCAATCGTGGTTCCATCATTGAACGTATTACTCATAATCACCGAATTACCAGCTTTTACAGGTACGTCCAGGATTAACCCGTCAATGGTAGAGCGAATCATCGTGCTACTGAAAGAGGCACTGTTTTTGGTAATTCCTTCTTTTACGATTTCCAGATTGTCTTTGGCCGTTTGTCTCTCTTCGCGAGCCTGTTTCAAAGCCACTTCACTTTTCTCGTATTCCTCCCGGCTAATTAACTGACCGTCATACAACTTCTTCACACGGGCGAAATCCGTTTCTGCCTGGGTTGCATTAATTTCTGCCAGGCGCACACGGCTTTCTGCAGAATTCAGTTGTCCGAGTTCAGGGATTACTTTTACTTTGGCAATAACTTCCCCTTTTCTTACAGCTTGTCCGGCTTCTTTATATACTTCGTCGATAATACCCGAAATTTGCGGTTTGATTAAAATTTCGTCTCTCGGTTCCACCTTTCCGGTAGCTACTGTAGTTTTTTGGAGGTCAGTCATTTCCGGTCTAACTGTTTCGTAAGTGATTACCTTAGGCTTGGATTTCTGATAAAGGAATACGAATGTTCCGACAAGAATGATAGCAATGACTACCAATAATGTGATTTTCAGATACTTTTTCATGATTTTATTTATAATTTTATTATTTACGATTGATGATTGAAACTAAACTCCTCACATATCCAGATAACTGTTCCACTTCCTTATTCATCCCGAATCGCCTCAATCGGTTTGATAGCCATGGCCCGGTAAGCAGGTGCCAGACCTGCCAACATTCCCAGTGCGATTAGAAGGGCACAAGTACCGATTGCCAGTCCGAAAGTAACTTGAAAACGGGTGTCCCCTCCGTCAGCGTTGGCTCCCATCTCTACAAGTTGCAACACCATGACGGCAAAGGATATTCCACACATTCCTGCAATGGTGGTAAGTACCATACTCTCTGATAGAATTTGTTGCAGAATATCTTTCGGTCGTGCACCGATCGCCCGGCGGATACCGATTTCAGTGGTACGTTCTTTAACGGTCACCATCATAATATTGGATACTCCGATGGCACCTGCCAGCAAAGTTCCCAATCCTACCATCCAAACAAGTATGTTGATACCGGTAAACAGGTTATCGACCATAGAGAACATAGCTTCGGCATTCAGGCACATAACAGCCTGTTTGTCATCCGGGGAGATATAATGTGCGGCTTTAATGACCTGTTCCATTTTGGGTTGTATTTCAGACACTTTGACTCCATGCTTCGCAGTGAAACAGATCACATCAATTCGTCCTCCCAGATTATATGTTTGCTGCATCGTAGTGAAAGGAAGAGTGACGGCCTCCGAAGCCCGTCCCTGTATATTCATGTCCCCTTCGGAAGAAGACATGCCAATCACTTGATAATAAATGCCATCTACTCTTACATATTTGCCACACGGGTCTTCTCCCGGTTTGAAAAGACTTTCATAAATTCGTTTTCCGATGACACATACTTTGCGTGCTTCCTTTATATCCACCTCATTGATGAACCTGCCGTATGCCATTTCCTGTGATTCAATGTGGAGATAATCCGGATACAATCCTTTCACGCTACAATCATATTTCTTATCTTCGTATACGGCTTTGGAACCCCAACGGGCTACGGACG
>OLXA01001130.1_pt1 | contig 10443 bp, 8 predicted proteins | sample 1644551 | NCBI WGS metagenome assembly OLXA01 (sample SAMEA103958150, study PRJEB25191) | human gut metagenome | biome: human-associated habitat [ENVO:00009003]; feature: intestine environment [ENVO:2100002]; material: feces | place: Germany | collected 2013/2015 | reverse complement strand
CCGCCTTCTGCGCCCGGACAAGCCCCATGCCCGCCGCAATGGCATCCACCGCCTGCTGGCGGGTCATGGCAGGGCCGGTGGTGAAATCCGCCGTCCCGGCGGCAATGCGGCAGTTCTGCACCCCGGGCACCGGCTCCCCGGCTATGCCAAGGTCCACAGGCACCACTTCACAGCGGGCCGTTTTTGCCATCTGGCAGACACTGGTGCGCCGGGCGGCAAGGTTCTCGGCCACGGCCCGGGTCACGCTCTGGTCCGTCTGGCTCACGCCCTGCGCCACCACGCCGTTGTCGGCGCAGAGCACCAGCACGGCCCGGCGGGAAAACGCCAGCTCTGCCGTGCCGGTCAGGGCGGCGGCATCCTCCAGCATGGTCTCCAGCCTGCCCAGCCCGCCCAGCGGCTTGGCCAGGCTGGCCCAGTGAGCGTGGGCGGCGGTGCGTGCGGTCTCGTCCGGCCGGGTGATCCTGGAAAGAAGCTGTTTCAGTTCAAGCTCTGTCATTGGTCCTGTTCCTCTTGATGATAGTGTGCGGCGGCATCCACGAACCGCCGGGGCAGGGCCGTGCCCGCCCAATACAAATGCGGGAAGCCCGCATAGAAATGCTCATTTGCAAAGCCGCAGTCCCATTGCTTCCCGTTGGGCTTTGCGGCGGTAAAGCCGGTGCCGTTGTCTGTGGAATCCCAGTGGTGGAACTCGTGCACGGGCAGACGCTCCCCGGCGCGGAACAGCATACTGTCGGCGCGGGCAGTCAATGCCGCGTATCCGAACCGCACCAGCCTCCCCACCCGGAAGCCCTGCCCCGGCAGAACGCCTGCCATGGGCCAGCGTTCCCCGCTGGCATCCTCCAGGCTCTGGCCCAGATAGAGAAAGCCCCCGCACTCGGCCACTGTGGGCAGGCCGCGCTCCACAGCCCGGCGCACAGAGGCCAGCATGGAGCGGTTCGCGCTCAACTGCCCGGCATACAGCTCCGGGTAGCCGCCGGGCAGGTAGAGTCCGCCGATCTGCTCCGGCAGGGCGGAGTCCTGCAGGGGGCTGAACCAGCAGAGCTCCGCCCCCGCCCGCTCCAGTGCTTCCAGCGTTTCGGCGTAGGTGAAGCAAAACGCCTCGTCCCTTGCAACGGCAATGGGAACGCGGGGGCGCTGTTTCTCTGCCCCCTGGGGCGGCAGCTCTCCCGCAAGGGGGAACCTATCGGTGTGCACCAAAGGCGCTGCGCCTTCGGTCAGGGCAAAAAGCTTTTCCCAATCCATCACCAGCGCATCGGCCATCCGGCTGATCTTCTGCTGTAAGTCCGCGATCTCCCCGGCAGTTTTCAGCCCTAAGTGGCGGCTTTCAAGGGCGGCATCCGGCAGGTGGGGCAGATAGCCCAGCACCGGCAGGCCGGTCTCCCGTTCCAGCATGGGAGCCAGCAGAGCATATAAATGGGGGGCGCAGTCATTGAACAGGATGCCCGCCAGATGGCTGGGGGTGCGGAACTGTTTCAGCCCGTTGATCTGGGCCGCCAGCGTCAGGCTGGCCCCTCTGGGCTGGACCACCAGCAGCACCGGCAGGTCCAGCGTATCGGCCAGATGCCAGGCACTGGCGGTATCACTCACGCCGCCCAGTCCATCGTAAAAGCCCATGGCACCCTCGCACACGGCTGCCCCGTGCCCGGCGGCGGCCTGCGCATAGAGCGTGCGCACCGTCTCCGGCGCGGAGAAAAACAGGTCGAGGTTGTGGCTTTCCACCCCCAGCACGGCCCGGTGAAACATGGGGTCGATATAGTCCGGCCCGCTCTTGAAGGAGCAGGGGTCCTGCCCCCGCCGCTTGAGCGCCGCCAGCAGGGCGCAGGTCAGTGTGGTTTTGCCGCTGCCGGAACAGGGCGCGGCCACAAGAAATTGGATCATTTGCGTTCTCCTGTGATAAGGAAGATGGGGTTATTGGCCATCAGCAGGTGGAGCCTGCCCGCAGGCCGGGTGCGGCTGACCGCGATCTGCGTCACCTCCGCAGCAAGGCCGTGGGCAGTCAGTGCGGCCACGGCGGCACTCAGCGTTTCCAGCGCAATGGCAGAGATGCAGATGCGGGCGTTCGGATTCCGGGCAAGCACCGTGTCCACCACAGCCTCCATGCCCCCCTTGGTCCCGCCGATGAACACGGCATCCGGCGCAGGCAGGTCTGCCAGCACATCCGGTGCGCGGCCCTCGATGAGGATGAGGTTGCAAGCATGGAACTTTGCCCGGTTTTTACGGATCAGTTCACAGGCATCCGGGTTACACTCCACGGCATACACATGCCCCCGGGGTGCAGCCAGTGCCAGCTCCACGCTCACGCTGCCGGTGCCCGCCCCCACATCCCACAGGGTATCGCCGGGCTGCACGGCCAGCTTGGCCAGCGCCGCCGCCCGCACCTCCTGCTTGGTCATGGGCACCTCTCCCCTGTGGAAAGCTTCATCCGGGAAGCCGGGCACCCGCCGGGTCGGTTGGGGAAGATGCTCCACAAGCAGGACGCTCAGGCTTGCAAACTGCTTTTGCGCAAACTCCTGCGCCGTGCCGAACAGGATCTTCTCCTCTGCCCGGCCCAGCTCTTCGCCCACCAGCACATGGGCATCGCCCAGCCCGGCAGCAGCCAGCCGGCCGCAGAGGGAGGCAGGCGTTTCTGCCCCGCCGGTCAGGAAAAACACAGGCTTTCCCCCGGCTGTCAGGCACTCGGCCACCGGGTCGCAGGCACAGCCGTGGGCCGAGACCAGCTTCCACTCCTGCCAGGAGCGGCCCACCGCAGCGGCCAGCAGCTGAACACTGGAAAGCCCCGGCAGCACCCGGCAGGAGATGCCAAAGGCCCGCAGCATCGGCAGCAGCTGGGCCGCACCGGAGTAAAACCCGGTGTCGCCGCTGTACACAAGGGCAGCATCCACCTCCGGGTCAGCCGCCAGCGCGGCAAGGACATCCTCAGGCTGATACAGGGCCTTCCGGTGTTCCGTGCAGCCCTGCGGCAGCTGTTCCAGCAGGCGCTTTGCCCCCAGGATCAGTCCGGCGTTCTGCAGGGCGGCAAGGCCCTGCGCGGTCAGGCTTTCCGGCGTGCCTGACCCCATCCCGATGAGTGCGATCATTGCAGCATCTCCTTACAATGTGTCAGGATCTGTTCCGCCGTTTCGCCCTGCTCGGCCGGGCGGCGGATGACGATGAGCTGTGCCCCGGTGTCCTGCGCTGCCCGGGCTTTTTCTTCAAAGCCGCCCGCCGCGCCGCCGTCTTTGGTAACGAGGAAGCGGATGGCAAACTGCTCCATCAGTGCCCGGTTCAGCGCATAGGAGAACGGCCCCTGCATGGCGATGATGTTCTTATGGGGGATATCTGCCCCCTCGCAGGCGGCAATGCCCTCCCGGGTGGGCAGGACACGGGGAAAGAGCCGTGCCGGTTCCAGCACAGCAAAGGCAGAAAGCTCCTTGGCCCCGGTGGCAAGCAGGATATTTCCCTGCGTCCGGGCCAGAAATCCCGCCGCATGGGCCGCAGAGGCAAACACCATGCTCCCGGCAGGCAGCGGGCTTTCGGGCCGGAGCAGGCGGCGGTACTCCGTGCCCGCTGTTTTGCAGGCTGCCCGGATGTTCCGGGTGGCCTCCACCGCATAGGGATGGGTCGCGTCCACGCAGAGGTCAGCCCCCTGCAGCAGGGCGGTCATCTCCTCCGGAGTCAGCCGCCCGCAGTGGACGGTGATGCCGGACCTTTCGCCCTGTTCCTCGGCCCCCAGCGGGGTGGCCACGCTGACCAGTACCTCGGCCCCCAGTGCGGCCAGCTGCTTTGAAAACACACGGCCCTCGGTGGTGCCGCTGAATACCACGGCCCTCATGCGCGGTACCCCCGCGGCGTGACCATCCGCCCGCTCAGCTGGCGGGTCTGGGCGTTGCCGACAAACACGGTGGTGAACATATCCACCGGGGTGGTTTCCAGCGCAGCCAGCGTCAGAACGCGGCTTTCCTGCCCCTCCCGGCCAATGTTCCGCACAATGCCGCAGACCGTTCCGGGTGCTTTGCCGTTTGCCAGCAGGATGCGCACCGCCCGCGCCAGATAGTCCGGCCGCCCCTTGGAGGAGGGGTTGTACAGCGCGATGCAGAAATCCCCCATGGCTGCTGCCGCCAGCCGCCGCTCGATGACCTCCCACGGCGTGAGCCGGTCAGAGAGGGAGAGCACACAGAAATCGTGGGCCAGCGGGGCACCCAGCACCGCACCGCCGCTCAGGGCGGCGGTCAGGCCGGGCACCACCTCCACCGTCACGTCCGGGAAGTGCTCGGCCAGCTCCAGCAGAGGGCTTGCCATGCCGTAGACCCCGGCATCTCCCGAGCAGACCAGCGCCACCGCCCTGCCGCTCCGGGCCGTTTCCAGCGCCCAGCGACAGCGGTCGATCTCCTTGGTCATGCCGGTGGAATAATAGAGCTTGTCCGGGAAGTAAGGGCGCACCAGATCCAGATAGACCGTATAGCCGCACAGCACCTCGGCTTGCGTTAAGGCGCTCTGCGCCTGTGCGGTCAGAAACCGGGGATCCCCGGGCCCAAGCCCGACAACAAAAACAACCTTAGGCATCCTGCCACCTCCAATCCGGGGCAAAGGGACGAAGCGCCAGCGCAAAGGTCACGCCGCCGCCCGCCTGTTTGGGAAGAATGATCGTGCCGCCTGCCGCCAGCACTGCCGCCCGCTCGCAGACATTGTCCACACCGGTCACGCTCCGGACAAAGGCCGAAGGTGTGAACTGCCCGGGGGCGTTCTGCAGCTGTGCGGCAGAATAGAACTGCACCGGCCAGCCGTGGATTCTGCAGAAGGTCAGCAGGCCCGCCTCGTTTTGTTTTAAGTCGATGCTTGCCGCCGCCGTGATGCATTGCGGCGCAAGGCGGTTCTGGGCACAGAAAGCTGCAAAGGCTTCGGCCAGCGTTTCGGCGCTGGTGCCGCGTTTGCAGCCCACGCCCAGCACGCCGATGCGCGGCACCAGATGCAGCGCATCCCCCGCCGGGCAGAGGGTAAGGGCAAAGTCCGGGTCATCTCCCGCCGTGATCCCATCAGGCGGTGCACCCGCAATGGGCCAGTCGGATGCAAACTGCACCGTTTTGCCCGCCAGCAGTGCACCGCTGACAAGCTTGATGCGCTCCGGCTCCAGCACGGCGCAGTTCTGGTGCCTGGCCCACGCATCCACGGCAAACACACCGTTGGCATCGGTTGCCGTGGTAATGACCGGCACCGCACCGCAGACCGCCGCCAGCGCCCGGGCCAGATCGTTGGCCCCGCCCAGATGGCCCGAAAGGATCGGCACCGCAAAATGGCCGCACTCGTCCAGCACCACCACGGCAGGGTCCACCGCCTTGTTCCGGCAGTGGGGCGCAATGGCCCGCACCGCAATGCCCACAGCCCCCACAAAGATCAGGGCATCCGCATGGGCGAACTGCTCCGCAGCCCAATCGGCAAGGCTAGGCCCGCCATGGCCGCAGCGGGCCACGGTGCCGGGCAGGGCACCGGCCAGCTTTTGGGCCAGCGCCAGCCCTTTTTCCGTAAAGGCGAGATAGGCGCGGGTCACTGGTCTGCCCCCTTGCGGAACTCCGTCGTAAAGGTTGGGTCGTAGAGCTTGCTCCGCTCATACCGGGTGCCCAGAAATTCCCCCACCACGATGAGCGCTGTTTTGGTGATGCCGTTGGTGCGGGTGCTCCCGGCCAGCGTGCCCACGGTGCAGCGCACCACCTTCTGCTCCGGCCAGCTGGCCTTGTAGACCACGGCGGCAGGAGTCTCCGGCGTGTAGGCTCCGCCTGCCAGCAGGGCCTGCTGCACCTTGTCGATGAGGCCGATGGAGAGGAAGATCACCATGGTTGCTCCATGGGCGGCAAGGCTGGCCAGCTGCTCCTTTTCCGGCACCGGGGTGCGCCCCTCCATCCGGGTGATGATTACGGTCTGGCTGATGGTGGGCAGGGTGTACTCGGCGTTCAGCGCCGCCGCCGCCCCGCAAAAGCTGGACACGCCGGGGGTATCATCGTAGGGGATTCCATCCGCATCCAGTGCGTCCATCTGCTCCCGGATGGCCCCATACAGGCAGGGGTCGCCGGTGTGGAGCCGCACAGTGGTCCCTCCTGCGGCTTCCACCCGGCGCATCACGTCCAGCACCTGTTCCAACGTCATCTCAGCGCTGTTGTATACGGCACACTCCGGCTTCGCCAGCCCCAGCAGAGCCGGGTTGACCAGACTGCCCGCATAAATGATGCAGTCGGCTTCCTGCAGCAGGGCCGCGCCCCGCCGGGTGATAAGGTCAGGTGCGCCGGGGCCTGCGCCCACAAAATGTACCATCTCAATGCTCCTTCCATTCGTTCAGCAGTTGTGCGGCAGTGTCGGTGGCTCCCAGCGGGCCGTGCTGGTTGGAAAACAGCACCGCCCCCACCCGGAACGCCCCGCAGGCCCGCCGGTCAAGGTGGAGCTGGACCGCCCGCAGCAGGCTTTCCAGCACCGGAGCCCGCAGGCCGGCGCTGTCCAGGAGTTCCAGACAGGCATCGGTGGTGGCAGCGTTCATCAGGGCGGCGCAGACTTCCCGGGAAGCGCCACAGAGCGCCGCATGGGTGCAGAACAGCTCGGTGCGGCAGTCAGCAGTGTGGGAATGGGTGTTCATAATACCGCCCGCCACCTTGACCAGCTTGCCCACATGGCCCACCAGAAGCACCTCTTCAAAGCGGGCCGCAGCAGCCATATCCAGCGTGTCTCCAATAAAGTTCGAGGTTTTCACCACCGGAACAGCGTGAAACTCCGGGTATCTTTCGTGCAGATAGTCCAGCCCGTAATTGCCGGGGGCAAGGATGAGCCGCCTGGGGCTGCCCGCCCGGAGAGCGACCTGGTTCATTTCCAGCTGGATGGTATCCAGGATCGCCTGCTGGCTCATGGGCTCCACAATGCCGCTGGTTCCCAGCACCGAAAGCCCGCCCTCGACCCCGATGTGGGGGTTGAAGGTGCGCTTTGCCACCTCTTCCCCGCCCTCGATGGAGATGGTCACGGCAAAGCCGCCGGTGTAGCAGGCGCTCTCGGCTTCCCTTTGCAAGGCCTCGGCGATCATCTGCCGGGGCACATGGTTGATGGCAGCTTCCCCCACCGGCTGGTCCAGCCCGGCCTTGGTCACCCGGCCCACGCCCTTGCCGCCGGAGATGCGGATCTCGGTGGTATTGGGCAGCAATTCTACGGCGGCGATCACGGGCAGGCCGGTGGTCACATCCACATCATCCCCGCCGTCCTTCTCAATGGCGCATTCGGCTCCGGCTCCGGCGGGGCGGCAGTACAGCGGAGCCACCTCCACCACGATGCCCTTCGGCGTGCGCAGGGCAACGCTCTCCGGGGCATGGCCGGTGAGCAGGAGCCGCGCGGCCCCCGCCGCACCCAGCGCCGCGCAGGTGCCGGTGGTGTACCCGCAGCGGAGCAGCTTCTGCCCGCTGCGGACGTAATGTTCAAATTTCGGCCCGGCAGGCTTTTCCGGGCCGAACACGGCCTCGTACTGCTCCTTGGTCAGGCTGTACAGCGCCCGGATGTTCTCCGGGGCAAAGGCCTCCTTTGGGGTCAGCGCCCCCGAAACGCTGTGCGGGAACACGCAGACCACCGCATCCGCGATCTTCTGCGCCATGTCCAGCTCGTGCAGGCTGACGATCACGGCCAGCCCCTGCTCATGGGCCAGTTTCTGCAGGATGGTCAGCAGCTCGATCTTTCCCTTGACATCCAGAAAAGAGGTCGGTTCGTCCAGCAGCAGAACTCCGGGCTGCTGGCAGATGGCGCGGGCCAGCAGAACGCGCTGGCGCTGGCCGTCGCTGATGCAGTTGAAATCCCGGCCCGCCAGAGGGGAAGCTCCCACCAGTTCCAGCGCGTCCCGCACGGCCTGCCGGTCGGTATCGGACAGGATGCCCAGCCGCCCGGTATAGGGGATGCGCCCGGCGGCGGCAAACTCAAAGCAGGAAGTCAGCTCGGTGCGGCGGGTATGGGGCAGCATCAGGGCCAGCTTCCGGGCCCGGGCCGGGCCGGTGTAATCGGTCAGGCTGCGGCCATCCAGCAGGACAGCCCCGCCCAGGGGGGCCAGCTGGCCCGCCAGTGTGCGCAGTAAGGTGGATTTGCCTGCGCCGTTGGGCCCGATCAAGGTCAGGATCTGGCCCGGCTGCACCCCGAGGCAAATATCCGAGAGCAGCGGTGTCTTGCCATAGCCGATGGCAAGCTCCCGCGCAGTGCAAAGTGCTTTTTCGTTCATCATGCGCCCTCCCGCTCTGAATTGCGCCGCACCAGCAGCCAGATGACCACCGGTGCACCAAACACTGCCGTTACGGCGCTGATCGAAAGCTCGGTGGGGGCAAACATACTGCGGGCGATGAGGTCGCACAGCAGGCAGAAGGCGGCCCCGCCCAGGCAGCACCCGGGCAGCACCACCAGCGGCCTTGCGCTGCCGAACAGCTGCTTGACCAGATGGGGCACCGCGATGCCCACAAAGGAGATGGGCCCCGCAAAGGCCGTGACACAGGCGGCCAGCAGGCTGGAAAGCAGCACCAGCAGCCGGGAAAAGGCTTTGACATTGATGCCCACGCTCCGGGCGTAGGCCTCCCCCATCTGGTAGGCGGCCATGGGCTTGGAGAGGCAGAACGCTGCCGCCAGAGCGGGCAGCACCACCAGCGCCGCCGCCCGCACATTGCCCCAGGTCATGCCGGAAAAGCTGCCCTGAGACCAGTTGTGGAGGTTGACGATGTTGCTGTCCTGGGCAAAGGCCACCACAAACTCCGTGACGGCCGAGCAGATGTAGCCGATCATTACGCCGCAGATAACAAGGATGCTCATCCGCTGCACCCGCCGGGAGACCGCCAGCACAAAGGCCATGGAGGCCATGGCCCCCGCAAAGGCGGCTGTGATCAGGGTAAGGGAGCTGGTAAGCAGGCCATGGTTCAGAAAAGCCACCATAACCAGTGCCACGGCCAGCTTGGCCCCGCTGGAAATGCCCATGACAAAGGGCCCTGCAATGGGGTTGGCAAAAAAGGTCTGCAGCAGGTAGCCCGCCGCCGAGAGCGCCGCCCCCAGCAGCACCACCATCACGGCCCGGGGCAGGCGCAGCTGGGTGATGATGCCCACGCTCAGAGCGTCCTGCCCGCGGCCGGTCAGGGCCGCCAGCACTGCCCCCGGTGTCAGGGACACACTGCCCCAGAACAGGTTGGCGGCAAACAGCACCGCCAGCAGCAGGGCAAGGATGCCGTAAGAAAGGATCAGGCGCTTTTTGCTGGTCATAGGTTACTCTACTTTCCTCAGAAATTGCAGGTCGGCGGGGTCGTTCTCCGTAAAGACACGGTGCAGATCGAGCACAAAATCGACCAGCGCCGTACTCTGCTGGAAAAAGCTCTGGGTGGTGCACCAGACACTGCCGCTCTGCACGGCCTTGAACTCGGCCAGCAGGGGGCATTTTGCCACCAGTTCCTCCGTGGTATGCACCACGCCCTCAATGGTGCTGTTGTAAAGGAGCACATCCGCATCCTTTGCACCGGCGTAAAAATCCTCCAGCGGCAGGTTCATGGTGGAAAGGTTGTTGCCGTTGTCGGTCAGGTCCGCAAACACATAATCACCGCCCGCCATCTCGATCATCTGGGCCACATAGTCGCCGCCCTTGCGCACATTGGCAAGGTTGTTGGCTGTGATGGAGAAAAAGGCACAGCGCTTGCCGGTGGGAGCCTGCCCGGTCAGCGGTGCAAGGCGCTCCACCTGCCGGGCAAACTCCTGTTCCGCCAGCTCCTCTTTCCCCAGCAGGATGCCCCAGAACTTGAGCCATTCCAGCCGGGCCAGCGGGCCGCTCTCATAGCTGGAGCGCTCCACCAGCACCGGGATGCCAAAGTGTTCCAGCTGTTCCTTTACCTCCGGCGTGTGCAGGATCATGGTATTCTCGATGGCAAGGCGGCAGCCCGCTGCCAGGATCTGCTCGTAATCCGGGGCGCTGTACTTGCCTGCATACGCGATTTTTCCCTCTTCCATGGCCTGCTGCACCGCGGGCAGATACCAGCCCTCGGCCTTGGTGCCGGAAAAGGCCACGCTGTCCAGTGCATCCAGATGTAAAAGCAGATCCATCACCGAGGTGGAGACCAGATAAATATTCTCCACCGGCTGGCGCAGCACAGTCACATCAGCAGGCAGACCGTCCACCTCCGCAGCATCTTCCGGCAATACGATCATTTTCTTCATATCCTCGGAAATATACTCTTCCGCGGCCTTATTTGTGCAGTAATAGCCGATATATTCAAAGCATTTTGCCGCATTTTCCGGTTGGTTGATATAATCTAAAAATGCATATGCCGCATCTGCATTGGGTGCCTTCGCAGGAACAAACCCTGCCATGATACCGAATCCGAGACCTTCCTTCGGATATACTACCTCCAGGTCCGGTCTGGCCTGCAGTGCCGTGGACACCTGGGAAGTGTACAGAAATGCCGCTGCGACTTCCCCGCTGATCAGATAATC
>OLXA01001129.1_pt1 | contig 10459 bp, 9 predicted proteins | sample 1644551 | NCBI WGS metagenome assembly OLXA01 (sample SAMEA103958150, study PRJEB25191) | human gut metagenome | biome: human-associated habitat [ENVO:00009003]; feature: intestine environment [ENVO:2100002]; material: feces | place: Germany | collected 2013/2015 | reverse complement strand
TGGTATTGCAACTACTTCCGAACGCAAAAACGTTAGAGTTTGGGCTTAATTTCACGAAATAATTGAAAATCCTAGGTTGTAGAGACGGAGTACACCCCGTCTCTACAACTGGATGAAATTTGGCAGAGTTATACCAATATAGGAGTTAATCAATTACCTTGGTGCTTTCTGATATAAGAATATCGCTATAAATGTATAAACTATATTCGGTATCCAGGCCGCTACGGCAGGACTCACATAACCATTAATAGCGAAGGTGGAAGTAACCGTCATAAACAGGATGTAAGAAAAACTCAACGCCAATCCGATACCAATATTCATACCCATACCTCCCTTTATTTTCCGGGAAGACAACGACGCTCCGATAGAAGTCAAGATAAACGCCGCCATGATCGTGGCGAAGCGCTTATGATACTCGATCTGGAAGGTCTGTATATTCCCGATACCTCTTTTTTTCTGCCGGTTGATATACGTATTCAGTTCAGGCGTTGTCATCGTCTCGCAATCATTCACGGAAATCAGGAAGTCCGAGGGCACGATGGTCAAAGTCGTATCCTTACGGGAGCCTTGGGAAATATGTTCCCGCATGCCATCGAAATCACGGATCATATAATCGATAACGGTCCATTGATAAAGCGAGTCGTATTTGATCGACTTGGCGGTCAGACGGGAGATCAATTTTTTATCCTCGAAATGCTCCAGAGAGAAACGGTATCCCATGTTCGAGCGAGCGTCATAGCTATCGAAATAAGCGATAACACCCGGCTCGATCTCCAATTGGGCGTTCTTCACGTAATCCACCTTCTTGTTACGGATATATTTGTTCTGGAAATCGATACGAGTCTCATTCGCCGGGGGAATGATGTAAGCGTTCAGGATAAACGTCACGATAGCGATAATCGTAGCCGAGACCGCATAAGGAAGCATTAACCTACGGAAACTCATACCGCTGGCAAGCATCGCTATGATCTCCGAACGATCCGCTAGCTTCTCGTTTATATCGAAAACGACGGAGATAGAGATAATCAAGGCGATAGCGAACACGTACGTGCCCAGAAACTGCTTGATGATATACCAATCGATCCGTTTTAGTTTAAATTTCATCTGTCTCGTTTTTTATAACCGGTTCGCTAATTGACGGACCATACCACTTTTCCATGTAGTAAAATCGCCAGCGATGATATGTGCCCTCGCTTCTTTCACCAACCATAGGTAGAAGGCGAGGTTATGGATAGAAGCGATCTGTAAGCCAAGCATTTCTTTCGCCTTGATCAAGTGGTGCAGATAAGCCTTGCTATATAAGGTATCCACGTAGGAATGTCCATCCGGATCGACCGGCGAGAAATCGTTCTCCCATTTCTTGTTACGCATATTGATAGTACCGAAACGCGTGAAAAGTTGGCCGTTGCGCCCGTTGCGGGTTGGCATGATACAGTCGAACATATCGATGCCTCGTTCGATCCCTTCCAGTAAATTGATCGGGGTACCTACGCCCATCAAGTAACGAGGTTTATCTTTCGGTAAGATATCGTTTACGACCTCGATCATCTCATACATCTTATCGGTAGGCTCGCCAACGGCCAGTCCCCCGATAGCGTTTCCATCGGCGCCTTTTCGGGCCACGTTCTCCGCCGCCCTCTGCCGCAAGTCCGTATAGACGCATCCCTGTACGATCGGGAAGAGACTTTGCCGGTAGCCGTATTTCGGCTCCGTGCTGTTGAAGCGGGCGAAACAACGATCCAGCCAACGCTCGGTCAGGCCCAGTGATTGCTTGGCGTAATTGTAGTCGGCATCTCCCGGGCAACACTCATCGAAGGCCATGATGATATCCGCACCGATAGAGCGTTCGATATCCATCACCTTCTCCGGCGTGAACATATGCTTGGAGCCGTCGAGATGCGAGCGGAACTCGGCTCCCTCTTCATGCAGCTTACGATTGTCGGAAAGAGAGAATACCTGAAACCCCCCGCTATCGGTCAATATCGGGCGATCCCATGTATTAAACTTATGCAAGCCTCCGGCCTGCTCCAAGATCTGGATACCGGGACGAAGATACAGATGGTACGTATTCCCCAAAATGATTTGTGCCTTGGTATCTTCCTTTAGCTCGGTCATATGTACACCCTTTACCGTACCTTGCGTACCCACGGGCATAAAAATAGGCGTCTCGATTACCCCGTGATCGGTGGTAATCAAGCCCGCCCTAGCGTTCGATTTCGTATCGTTATACTGTAATTCAAATGTCATGTATCAAAAATTTGTGACAAAGGTAGCATTTTTCTCTTAGAATCCGAAGTCATCTATTTCTACCTTTTTCACCTCTTCCTCTTTGGGCTTCTCCACGAACTTGTGTACCTCGTTTGCCTTGATGATGATCGCTCTCATCGGGCGTACGGGACAGATCGATTCGCAGCCGCCACAACCGATGCAAAGATCGGGGTTTACTTGCGGGATGGTCAGCGTGCCCTCGTAAGGAACCATATGCACGGCTTGGGTAGGGCAGTGCTCCGAACAAGCTCCGCAATCCGTCCCCTCCGTCTTTACGATACAACGGTTGATGAAGAAGGTGGCGATGCCCACTTGTGTAGTCGCTTTCTCTTCCTTGGTAAGCGGCTTTATAGCGTGCGTGGGGCAAACCTCCGAGCAGACCGTGCATTCGTAATTGCAATAACTGTCGATGTAAGCGATACGGGGTTTCAACATATAATCAAAGCCATACTCCAATCCCGTGGGACGTAGTACATGACTCGGGCATTGAGTCACGCAAATCTGGCATCCGGTACATACATCCTTGAAACGTTCTAAGCTGATCGCTCCCGGCGGTACGATAGGGGGCCATTTATTGCCGTGCTTACCTTGCCCGTGCTGCCCTTTGCCATGCCCTTTTTCCATTCCTTGGGCAATGGAGGATACGATCGGGAGGGAGACCGCGACGGTAGCCCCTGCCGAGAGAAATGTACGGCGGCTGTTCGGAGCGGTAGCCTGTTGGATCACGTCCGTTTGTGCGCGAGCTGTTTCGGCTTCTTTCTTGAAGGAAGGCTTGAAACGGTATTGCAATCCTCCTTTAGCGCACGAGGACACGCAGTTGAAGCAATCTACGCAACGGGAGGTATCTACGGTGAGGTTCTTGCTGTCGATCGCCTCCGCCTTACAAGTATGCTCGCAATTACCACAATGCGTACAAGCTTCTTTGTCAAAGGAGATCCGGAAAAACGAATACCGGGAGATCAGGCTCAACAGCGTTCCTACCGGGCAAAGCGTATTGCAGAACAACCTTCCCCGGAATACGACCATGAGGATGAATACGAGCAACGCGACCAAAGCGGATATCACGCCGAATACCGTCACGTTGCTAATCGTGACGTGATAAAGCGTATAGTTATCCATCCGTGCCAATCCGTCGGCCAGCAGGTTATTGACCCACATGACGACCGGACGGAACAGGTTGTTCGCTATACGGCCGAAGTTACTGTACGGATCTAGCAACGTACATAATTCGATCATCCCGAAAACAGCCAATACGAATGTAAGCCCGAGAATTGAGTACCGTAAGATATTCATGGGCTTATGATAGCTGAACCTGCGTACTCCTTTCTTTTTCTTCTTCCCGATACAGAAAACCCGGTTGATAATATCTTGCAATACGCCCGCCGGGCAAATAACCGAGCAATAGATCCGGCCGAACAATAAAGCCAATACGAATTGGAAGACTACCAACCCCGCCATCCCCCCTAAAATAGCGGGCATGATCTGGAGATGCAACAACGTGTGCAGGTTGTCCGGCAATACATCGGCGAAATCAACGAAGAATAAAAGTATGGGTACGAAAATGAGGATCGCGAGTACGACCCGCAATCCTTTTAAGTAATTAGGCTTCTTCATCCTCGATTATATCTTAATACGTTTGATCGTGACATTATCCAGATTCGTCGTACCTAGCTTTAAAGCCTCGCCTTTACCGATATGACCTACGGCGGCCATATCCAGCTTCTTCACTTGGTTGAACAGGCGAAGGGCAGCGGTGTCGATAGCGACGATATTCGGGGAAGCGATCAAGGATTTCAAGGTAGCCACATCGGCAGCGCTCTTTCCTTGTGGGCCGTTTTGGTGCATGATACGATAAGCGTCCACGATGTTCAATACCGGTTTCTTTTGCCAAGTGCAAATATCGGCGATGCATTGTTGCAAATCATTTTGATGGAAGAAACGGCGATCCCATACGATTCCCATATAGTTCTTCATGGCGCAAGTCATCTTCGCCCCACCATGGTTCTTCAATACGGGGACGTTGATCCATGCGTCCGCCTCGATCAGGGCCTCATGGATCTTGGCGCTTTTCAGGTTCACGCCACCCGGAATGGATACTTCCTTAAAATATTTCTCATCGTTGGCAGGCATGATGATACCTCCGGCCTCTTTTACGGCCTCGGCGATCCCGCTTGTCTCGTAGCATTTCTGCCAGTTATCGCAGGTGTGGTCGAATACGGTCACTTTAGAGGCGCCGGCCTCCAAGCATTTTTTGACCAAGGCTTTCACTAATTTGGGGTTCGTATTACCTGCCAATTCAGGAGAGCGGTCCCAGCCGATATTCGGCTTGATCACGATCTTTTGTCCTTTCTTCACGAAGTTTCCGATACCGCCAAGGGCTTCCAAGGCTTTATCTAGCATCACCTCCGGCTCTCCACCCATAACTGCTACCATATCGGGAGCCTTCTCTACGGCTACGGTGTTCGTGGAAAGGGCCGCTTGCAGACCTTCAAAATTTAAGGATAGAGCCGCGCTAGCGATGACACTGGTCTTTAAAAAATCACGACGTTTCATAATTGTATGCTATATTGATTTATACTTGATTTACGGTACGGTCTTTTTTTACTCGCTTGTTATTCCGAACAAAGATAATGATTATTTTGATATGCGAGTCAACTCCTTTTACAAAGTAGAACTGCTTTTTACTGCAACCCGGGTTGCAGTGATCTTGCGTAATAAGATAAATTCTTGTCGGAAGGCATATCGGTTCTGATAATATTTTTCTACCTTGCGAGGCAAAAAAACAGATTGTATGGTTTTATATTGTAGAGTATCATTGAACGCTTTTGTCGAAAGCTTTCGGACTACCTCGGGGCCTGATTCCTTTTTCACGCTTCCGGCGAAGGGGTTGATGCATATCGTGCCGCAAGAGGAGATCGAGTATGGGCTTTCCTTGCTTAGGGAGTCTATCGGCTTGTATGAGGAACGCAAAGGGATACCTGTGGAAAAGAGCAAGAAAGCGATGCCCTTTTTCAGACAGGACAGCCGGATGCTGGTAGGGCCGGAGATAGGCATGTACGTGATCCCTTTGTATGAGGAACCCGGTGAGCCGGCCCAGTCTGCCGAGCCTTCTCTGGTCCTTGAGCTGGACTATCAGTCGTTGGGCGAGCTTTGCCTGTTCGAGAATTATTCCCTGTTGTCCTGCAAGTATGAGAAGGAGCCTATCTTGAACCATTTTACGGCACAATTGGAAAAGGAATACGATACCTTCTTTTTTGATGAGGAGCACACGGGCTTTACGCCTGATTCCCGCTTTTTCTCGATGCTGTGTAACGCCTGTCTGGAGGTGAAGCAGCCTTCCTCGGTGGGGGATAAGGAATGGCGGTTGGCCTCGCTGCAAGCTACGGATGAGGTGCTCTATCGTTATGAGCATGGAAACTTGGTCCCATACGTTCCGATATCGATGCCGGTAGACTGCCTGAAACGGGTTTATCTGGAAGATTTCCGGCGACAGCCCTTATTATTCGGGACTTTGAATGGTTTCTTGAAAAGCAAGGGACTTCCCGCCGAACAATTACTAAACTTATCATAAGGAATGAAGACAGTATCAAATCAAGAACTAACGATCCGTGTCTCCGAACATGGAGCGGAGTTGAGTAGTATCGTAGCGAACGCTACGGGAAAGGAGTATCTCTGGCAAGCGGACCCCGCTTTCTGGAAACGTCATTCCCCAGTATTGTTCCCGATCGTCGGGAGCGTATGGAATACCGAGTATCGGAACGAGGGAACCGTGTATCCGCTGTCGCAGCACGGCTTTGCACGGGATATGGATTTTACGTTGATCGCTGAGGCGGAGAACGAGTTGCGTTTCGCGCTGGAAAGTACCCCGGACACGCTGAGAGCCTATCCGTTCCCTTTCCTTCTGGAGATCGGGTATCGTTTGGAGGGCAATAAGGTGGAGGTGCTTTGGCGTGTGAAGAATACGGGAGATAAGACGATGCATTTCCAGATCGGCGCTCATCCGGCTTTCCTGTACCCGAATTATGAGGTGGATCAACCGGATCGAGGGTATTTCGCTTTCGATGTGAAAAAAGATCTCGTATACCGTGCGCTGGTGGAAAAAGGGTGCGTAGGGGACGTGGTTCGTCCGGTACCTTTGGATGTGGACGGCTTGCTGCCGTTGAATATCCATACGTTCGATATCGATACGTTTATCTTGGAAGATAGCCAGATTAAGCGGGTGGACTTATTGGATGTGGAGAAACGTCCGTACCTTTCGCTCACCTTTACGGCTCCGGTGGTAGGCTTATGGTCTCCGCCTACGAGAAACGCTCCGTTTGTCTGTATCGAACCTTGGTATGGGCGTTGCGACCGGGTGGATTATACGGGTGAGTATAAAGACCGGGATTGGGTATGGCATTTGGAACCGGGAGAGGTCTTCGATGCCTCCTATACGATAGAGATAGCGGGGGCTTGATCGCTTCGTTGATATTTGCCGTAGGCAGACGACGCTGATTATATCGTGATCGTCTGCCTATGTTTTGTTTTAGATGTTGGCTATTTTATTTAATAGCTCCATCTTCCCGAATAAGATCAGTAGATCATCCGCCTCGATCACCAATTCCTCGGTGATGCGGCTGATAACCTTGTATTCTGTCTGTGTGAGCCCGATCAGGTTCTTTTTCTCGTAAGGGCGTTCGATCGCTATCAGATGGATACCGAAATTCTCCTCGAAATCGATGTTCTTGATGGTTTGCCCGACAAGAGTGGCCGGTGTCTTGATCTTATAGAGATGTTCCGTATCGGTTACTTTATACCAATGCCTGAACAGGCCGCCTAAAGACGCTTGGGAGGTATACATCGTAGAGAAATCCTCTTCCGGTGTGATAATCTCGCTTACCCCGATCGCACGGATCACAGTCTCATGGATCGATGAGATCGCCCGCACGATCAGTTTGCCCGCATCCAGACTCTTCAATAAAGCGACGGTCTGAACGGAAGTCCCGAAATCCTTACCGAATGTTACGATAATGGCATCCATCTCGCTCAATGGCAGGGTGCTCAATGCCTCTTTGTCCGTGGAGTCCAAGGCGATCGCCCCCGCTATGTCGTTCTTTAGCATATCGACACGATGCAGATCCATGTCTACGCCGATCACCTCATTGCCGACACGTGTCAAGTCCTTCGCTATCGCACGTCCTAAATTCCCTAATCCGATTACTAAATATTTCATGCTATCTTATTTTTACATTAATATATTTTCTTGTGGATATGTATAGTCCTTTTTCGTGTATTCCTTGCAGAAACTTACGAGGAAGGCCAATACCCCGATACGTCCGACCAGCATCGTGCTGATAATGATGATTTTCCCGATAGGGGTGAGGTGAGGGGTATAATCGATACTCAAGCCTACGGTACTCAAGGCGGAAACAACCTCGAACAATAGGGAGAACAGCGGCGCCCCTTTTTCCGTATAGGATAATACCCACGTAGCGATCGCCACCCACATGAAGTACATCATGATGATAGCGAATGCCCGGCGGATGGCGAATGGGGCGATCTCCCGTTTTCTCACTTCCACTTTATCTTTCTCACGTGCGGCGTTCAAGGTCGTAACCAGAGCTACGAAAACGGTGGTCACTTTCAATCCGCCGCCGGTGGACATAGGGGCGGCTCCGATTACCATAAGGATCAACGTCAGCATTAAGGTCGGAGGGGCCAATGTAGCCATATCCGCTACGTTGAATCCTGCCGTTCTAGGCGTGACGGCGCCTAAGAACGCATTTGCCAGTTTCCCCCGCAGGGGAAGGTCGCCCAAGGTATTGTCATACTCGAAAAAGAGGTAGAAAGCCGTTCCGGTAATTAACAGGATCAAGGTAGATATAACAACAATGTACGTATGTACATTAATAATACGGGGCGTATGGATATAATGCTTTTGCTTACCGATCAATATCTTGATACCATTCATCAGCAAGTGATGCAAGAGTTTCAGGTAATTGAAGACGATCGGGAAGCCCAAGCCTCCGAATATAATCAGCATGGCTATCCAGAAATGGAGGTTGTACTTATCCGCCACTAACGGATCGTACATATTGCCGCTCAAGGTAGAGATCCCTGCGTTACAAAAAGCGGACACGGCATGAAACATTGCGTAGAATAATTCCTGCTGCGTACCTCCCGGCAGGCTTCCCCGTACGTCCATATAAATAAAATAGGCGCCGATCCCCTCGATAAACAAGGTCACGAAAAGAATGTTTAAGATGACCCGGAACAACCCTCCCGTCCGATCCTCGTTCAACATATCTTTCAGCATCATCTTGCTCGTAAAAGAGGATTTTCCCATGAAGGAGAGGGCGAAGAAAGAGGTAAATGTCATGACCCCGATACCGCCGATCTGTATTAAAATCATGATGATAATATGCCCGATATGCGTGAAACTAGTGGCTACGTCGACGGTGGTTAGTCCGGTTACGCATACCGAGGTCGTGGAGATAAACAAAGCGTCGATAAACGGAATCCGGTGCGTAGTGGCGTTCGGCAACGATAGCAACCCGGCCCCGACCAATATCACGAACACGAAACTGAGCAAGAAAAGCAACGAGGGCTTGATCCGTGTCTGCATCAGCGTGAACGTCTGCCGGGATAAGTGAATCGTGCTAAGCAGCAATAATAAGACATATACGAAGAGAGGTTTCGTAAGGAAAGACAAATAAGGCAAAGAGTGCGCTATGGCATCCTTGAAAAATATCTTGCTGGATAATACGGCGAATAAAAGGAAATAGATGCTGATATCGAGATACAACATTTTCTCCTGTATGATTTCTTGGAACCTCACCACGTACCGGAGTGTTATGCCCGTGAAAAAAGCAAGCAGGATGAATGGGCGGGAGCGCTCTAGGATATGGACGGAATCGGGTGTCTGTACAAAGCCGAATTGGTAGATCAATACGAAGAAAGAGGCTAAGGAGGCGAGTAGGATGATCGCTTCCGCTATCCCGTTCAGCAATCCCTTCATTTTACCCCAATAAATCAGCCAAGAGAAGTATATGTTTTTTAGATTCATGTCCGATGTTTTATAAATATAACAAATGTAGGAAATAAAAGTTAGAGGTACGTGAAAGCGCCTTCATTATTTGTTCTCGTACTAATTGTTTTACTTACATTATGTGTTGTATAGCATATTGTATGATGTACGATACTGAAATATCAGAAAAATAATCAATTAGGATGTGCAAAAAAGACCTTTTGTAATTGCTTTGTTTAGAAAAATACTTATATTTGCGCAAATCTAATTACTGATATCATGGATACACAAAACGAGAATAGAGAGATGCTTTCCCCCTATGTTTCCGTAGACTGCGTTCTTCTCGGCATCAATGATGACAAGCTCACCGTGCTGTTGGCGGAGCGAAAAAGTGAGGAAGGCGAGTTGATCGGCTATAAAATACCCGGCAGCCTGATCTATGAGAACGAGGATTTAGATGACGCCGCCTATCGGATACTGAATGATTCGACCGGCTTGAAGCGTGTCCAATTGAAACAATTCCGTTGTTTTGGTTCTCCCGCCCGTACCTCGAACCGGTTGGACGTGATGTGGCTGGAGGCGACATCCAAGGTGAAGATCGGACGGTTGATCACGGTCGCTTATCTCGCCTTGTGCAAGAACAGCAGGAAGACGTGTCCGGCCGATAAATCCGACTCGATCCGTTGGTGCCCTATCGACGAGCTTCCTCGCTTGCCATTCGATCATAAAGAGATTATCGAGGCTGCCATACAGGAGATCCGTAATTGGGTGGAGAAGGAGCCCGCTATCATTTTCGACTATATGCCGATGAAGTTCACGGCGTTCCAGCTTAGGCGCACGTACGAGGTGATCTATAACCGTGAGATGGACGTGCGCAATTTTCATAAGAAGATGAATTCCTTGGATTACGTGGTGCCCACGGAGGATATGCAAGACGGGGTCGCCCATCGTGCCGCACGGTATTATCGGTTTGATAAGGTGAAATATAATCAACAACGTTCGAAGTTTAATAAGATATAAAACCATACGATTATGTTCAACAAAGAGACTTACATTCAGAGACGTAACAGGCTGAAGAAAGAAATCGGTAAAGGGATTTTACTATTTCTCGGCAACAATGAAAGCGGTATGAATTATGCCGACAACACGTATCATTTCCGTCAGGATTCGACTTTTTTATATTTT
>OLXA01001126.1_pt1 | contig 10477 bp, 10 predicted proteins | sample 1644551 | NCBI WGS metagenome assembly OLXA01 (sample SAMEA103958150, study PRJEB25191) | human gut metagenome | biome: human-associated habitat [ENVO:00009003]; feature: intestine environment [ENVO:2100002]; material: feces | place: Germany | collected 2013/2015 | reverse complement strand
CGAAGTAAAATATAAATGGTATTGATGCGTATTTTGCTATTTTACATCCTTTAGATACTAATATTAAAGGGTAGTATAAAAAAGCAGATATATGCGAAATGATAGCAGTAATTAATCCTCCAAATAGTATGATATATAGAATGAACATTTTCCATCCTATGTTCATTACAAATGGTATAGCGTAAAAATATATTATCCATAGGATATAAGACATTATGATACTTATAACTATAGATCCAACTATTTTTATGATTTTTGTTGTCATAATATTATTTTTTTGCAAAATTACCCAATCTTCACATCCGTTATCCCGCAGGAGGCATGTTTTACGGCATATTTTACTTTTAGTTTTATCCCTAGGAATAGTAAAAAATAAAAAAACTCCCCAAATCCTCACGGGCAAGAGAGTTTTTATTATTTAACTATAATCTATATGAATGGTTTTCAGACAACCTTAAACGATCCGATTCTCACGAACAGGAACGTTATAATATCTAAATCCATATCTAAACAAAGACATACTTAATCATCATTGCCGATCCTCCCGGAATAGCAACGGTGGGTATATCCGTCTTAAAATGCTTCCCAATACCACCCAAGGGAAGCGGGAAATATTTATTCAAACTATATTTTATGCCATAAGGAAAGGAGTGTGCCCCCATCCTCCAAAGCTATCCCCTTGACATAAATATACCTCTGGTTCTCACGAAAGAGCGGTATGACTTTGATAAAGTTATTTTATGAATACAACCTAGTGTAATATCTTTAAGTTATGGCTCCGGTCCATCACGGATGAGAGCCATAAGGGGTTATAAATATATAACATACCATATACGCATAAAAAAACGTGGTGCCGTCACAACTACCAAGACCCGGCGTCCCCACGCCAACATAACAGGTAGTAAGCAACGGCCCACGTCTTATATATAGATTATATATACAAATAACGTGGGCGTATTGTTGCTATCGGCTCCCTGTTATGTTTATAAATTTGGGGAATTTAGGTCTTTATAGGAGACGATATCTTTAACGCCACGATGTGTGTCACGTCTTATATTCTATATCGGTGACAGCGCGAATATACGATTTTTGTTTATTTAAACGAGAGATTGCTTATTTTTTGTTTATGTGGCAGGTGTATTTTCAAGCGTGGAGACCCTTTCCTCTAAGTCTTTCAGCGAGATCCCTAGCGATGAGATAGACGATCCCATTTCGACCACGCTTTGGTCTATCCTGTTGATCTCCATAGTAACCCCTTTTTGCCCCATCACCAGATCTTCCGATTCCCCCAGCTCTTGGGTTATGGATGTTTTCCTCACGTATTCCGTATCTATCTTTGCCAATAGCTGGTCGAGATTGTTTCCTTCCTTGTCATATACGGAGGATGAGGTGGTTACGTATGATATCTGGTTGCCCCACCTGTCCAGCGGTTTTCGTATTATGATCTTCTTCGCCATGCTCGTTACTTTTCCGCTAAAGTATGAATTAAAGCGTAAATAACGTGCGGTGTCGTTAACGTCGGGTAAGATTTATCGTTCCCGGTCGTTCCTGTATCCCGATATTTGCCTTGTCCGACAGCGACCGGACATAGGATATTGAAGTCAAATGCCCTGCATGGTGAGTCGCTGCGCCGTGTGGGGCGACTTTTTTCATGGAGGACGCACGAGGTAATCAAAATAACAAAGTCGTTTTGATCTTATGGCTAAAATTGCGGGAGAAAATATTTCGAACAATTAAAATTTTAAGATATGGAAGCAATTAAAATTTTTGAGAACGATCGTTTCGGTGAAGTGAGAGTAGCCGGAACAAGTGAGAATCCTTTATTTTGCCTTGCGGATGTTTGCCGGGTTTTGGAAATAAAAAATGTCAGTGATTGTAAATCAAGATTGGATCAGAGGGGTGTAGTTTTAACCGATACCCCAACATATAACCAACACGGGGCAGAGGTTATCCAACAACTTGTTTTTATTAACGAAAAGAACCTCTACAAGGTAATCATGCGATCCGACAAGCCGCAAGCCGAACCATTCCAAGACTGGGTATGCGGAGAGGTTCTCCCTTCCATCCGTAAACATGGGGCGTATATGACAAACGATACACTGGAGAAAGCCTTGACCTCGCCCGATTTCTTGATCCAATTGGCCACAAACCTTAAAGAGGAACAACAAAAGCGTATCGAGGCCGAGCGGAAAGTAACCGAGGCCGCTCCTGCCGTGGCTTTCACGAACGCCGTTCAATCGGCGAACAGTTCCTGCCTGATCGGTGAGCTAGCCAAGCTGATCGCTCAAAACGGGTATTCCATCGGGGAGAAAAGGTTGTTCGCATGGATGCGTGACAACGGATATCTCGGAAAGCATGGTGAGAGATACAATATCCCTAACCAGCAATATGTTGAACAAGGATTATTTGAGTTGAAGAAAGGCGTAAGATCCGGTAGTAACGGGGTACTGCATACTACTATCACGCCTAAGGTCACCGGAAAAGGGCAAGTTTACTTCGTGAACAAGTTCTTAGGTAATAAGGAGGCTTGTTGAGTGAATTTACGACAATTTCATAGAAAATCATCATGATATATAATATATTCAAGCAAATCCGTATATGGTTCGTCCTCTTGAGGGCGGACATCCAACTCCGATACGCCATAAAGGAGGCCAAGGAGAAGTACTCGAGGCGTAACGTGCGCTATTACGTGATCCCTAATTACGATCATAGGTTGATAACTTGCAACCGATCGGAGGTACGTAAATACAGGACGGACGGTTACTTCGCCCATTCTGTACGGATCGACGATTTCAACCGGGAATGTTTTTATTATACGCCATACGCCAACGGTAAAAATCCCATATCGGCCAAGGAGAGGGCGTTAAAGAGGAGGTCATGGTTGAATTACGTGTTACAGGCGAAAGGTCTTATATGATTAAGTAAAATAGAAAGGGGGTGACATTTATTTGCCAACCCCTTTCTTGTATCAGGCTTACTCGGAAGCTATGATACCCGCGGCTCTCAAGGTCGCTAGGATGCTGTTAACCTTGTTTACCACGTCCGTTAAGGCGGCGGAACTTTCCAGATTATCGATCTTGGGCTGCATGCCGTTCTTGAATAAATCCTTGAAGATTTCCAGCTCGCTTCTAACCTTGCTTACTTTTGACATTTTAACCTCCTTTTTTTAATGTTGGTATTTATAATTGTTGATTGATAGCGTCGATGCCTTGGCCGGCTATCATTTGTTGTTGCTGAGCGGCTAATTGTTCCTTCTGCGACTGGATCAATTGCAATAACTGATCGGCGAACGGGAAATTTCCCACCTCGAGCATTTGCTCGATAGATATCTGCTTGGCGTTCAGCAACTGCAATAGCAACTTGTTGGATAACGCCCTGTATACCGGAGTGTCGTAGTTCTCTGATATGGATATGTCGAATTCCACGCCTCCCATGGTCTCCGGGTCCCATTGGACATAGCCGTTCCTTCCAACGATCCTTATTATTTTTTTATCGTCGTAGAATTGCTGGATGTTCTTGCACTTCTTGTACATGCCCGATATGATGAAGCTGGCGAACGATTCCAGCAAGTCCACGATGCTGTTGCTGGCGTTGGACGCTTGTTGCTGGTATAAGGCTCCGCTTGTCCCGCTCGTGGGCTGTTTCCCCTGCATGGCCCCTTGTACCCCGGATACGTCCTCCATCATGGACATCTGTAATTTTATCATGTCTCCCAACCCTGCCGGCACGCTCCGGTTCATCATCTGCTGGGGGACCTGTGCCCCCGATTTGAGTTTCAGCTTGATCACGCCGTTGAACTTCGTCCACTCGTCCGCTATATCCTCTATGCTCATGTCATCGGGAACGGAGGCCTCGTCTACCACCAGCACTCCCTTGGCGCTCGCTTTCGTCACGAAATCGTTCAGGATGATATAATGGTTGATATACCTTTGCTGGTCGATGATGTCGCTGACGAACGAGTGTATCTCCCCGTCAACGAAAGGATATGCCTTCATCGTGTAAGGGTGGCTCCCGTGGCTATAAGGGCTTTCTCCCTCGTCAAGTATATCCCCGAACGGTGAAAGATAACGGTAGTACCAGTAGCTTTGTATCATGTACTCGTACTCTATGAGCGGGACCTCGCTCTCTGGCATGTATAGCGTGGGTTGTCCCAGCTCGTCCAGCACGTAATTCCCCAGCTCGTCCTTGATCCTGTTATCCTCCAGCCGGCCCTCGTTCTCAGCGTCTATGTTCCCCTTGTTCGAGTAACTGTCCACGTAAGCGTCGCCCTTCAGCCAGTCGTGGCACCAGAACGCCTTTCTTCTCTCGAGCGTCCATAGTTCTATCACACGGCATAAGCGGGGGTCTTGCGGGGCCATAAACCCGTTAAGGTCATAGTTGTTGCCCTTGAACGTGTCGTTGAACTTGGCGATATAGTCCTTGTCACGGGCGTTCTTGTATATATCTTGCAGCCTTTCATAACCCCTGTCATCCTTGGCGAATACGCTGGCGAGTTGCCCGAAGGTCACGTCATGGATCTCTCCGATCATCTCGATGTCGGTATGTCTGGGGTCGTTCATGGGGCCATCCACGAAGAACAGGTTCGGGTTGACGTTGTCAGTCCAGCATTCCCTTCGGTTCTCCCTTTGGGCGTAGGTCTCTTTCTGTATGGATAGGCCGCTTATGAGGAACTCCTCGAACATCCTTGCGTTCAGCTCCTTGATGTCGTTGATCTTGTTGTTGTACTCGAGCATGGTGCTCATGGTCTCTCCCAGCGTTTGCTCGTCACGATCCCTCGCCACGCACACGGGTGTCTTATTCTGGTTCCGATAAACGCCGATGACGGTCCTTGCCAACCTTCGGATAAGGTTGTTGGTCATGGGGATATTCCCCTGCATCCTTATATATTCCTCCTCCGGGATCATCCGGCCACAATACTCGATCAGGTCCCCCCATTGGTCGCCGTACATATATCTCTTGTTCCTGTCCCTCTCTTTCCTGAACTTGTCGAGCTTGTCCCATGCCCTAGCGCATTGGTATACCAATGGCATGTTCCGCCCGTCCGTCATGTTTCGTCTCTCGTATTTGACGGTATCTATAGGTGATATCCTCGATTTAGGGATCAATCTAGTCATGGATTCTTTTTTCTGACGAATATGGGGACTTGGCGTTCAATCGTAACGATAAAACTTGTCGGTTGTCATATGGTAGCCTCGCTGATAGGACCATGGGGCCTTACGCCGGGGGACTTATCCTTGGGGATGGACGGCAGATCCATGTCGCAATAACATATATAAAGTCCTATAGCCCTAGTCATGACCTTGTCGTCGTGCTTGCCTTCCACGGCCCCGAACGATCCGTTGGCTTTCTTCTCGTACGTGGACATCTCATCCAGCGTGTCTATATCCCGCTCGATATATGACTGTTCTCGGAGGCATGCCACGAGATAGGATATGATCATTGGCTTGGTGTTCCGGTTCGTGTGGAATCCCCATTCCGTCAGTTTTCCGGCCCGTATCTTGGCCTCGCTCGCCTTACGTGCGTACAGGTTGTCGTAAGCGTCCCCGATCTGGTTGAATATCAACTCGGACTGGTCTCCGTCCGTATCGTTGTCCTTGGTCTCTATGGTATTGCTCTCTATGACTAACAGGGCGTTCCCGAAAAACTTGGCGATCTGGGCGGATTTCCATGCTAACAGGTCATGGTCTATGTGTCCGTGCCATTCGGCCACTACCTCCGGCTTCCCGCCAAACATCATCCAATAGCGGTCTATCACCAATATGTCCGAGAAATCGGATTTCTTTCCACGGCCCCCTATATCCACGATCACGAGGTAACGATTCTTGACGTTCGCTTGATCGTCTGGCAACGACCATACCTTGAGCGACCCGTTATGATCCTCCTTGAATGACAGCTCTGTCAAGGCGCTCTTCCCTTTAACGGACTTGCCCGATATTTCCCCGACATACTTGGGGGGCTTGCATCCCTCCTTCAGCTTGTCTATATGATATACGCTGAATACCATGTTGCCGGAGTTCTTGAACGCCTCCACGTCATCGCTGGGGAACTCCGCCGCCATGTCCGCGTGCTCCATGAAATCCTTCCGCTTGACTAAATACCAGTTTATAGCCTCGAAGGAAGCCCCCAGCTTCCATAGTCTCCAGTAATATTTCCCGGAGTCTAGGCATCCATCCGGAGGATTGTCGTTCTCCTTGTTGTCAAGAAGCCATTTGGCGAATGCCCTCTTGTCCTTCACGGGTAGCTCGTATCTCTCGATCTTGAACCATGGGACGAATACGAACCTCCTGTTGCTTTTGCCTTTCTTGGCCGTGACACATGACCGGTAGAAGAAATTTCCCATACCGTTAGCGGTGGATTCTATGACCTCCACGGTAAGCGGGGCCAATAGCAAGGATGAGGATATGCTCCTTATTATATCTTCCGGGGTTTTCCCGTCCGTGTCATCCCATAATCCCACCTCGGAATAATGTACGCAGCTCATGTCACCGCCCCGTCCCGAGTTTGGGCTGTTATAGGTGCCTATGGTTATGACCGTGTCCCTTGCCTTCTCCACGTTGCTCCCTTTTCCGTACGTTATGATACTATCCAATTGCGATCCCTCGTAAGGCGTGAATCCAAGCGTGACGTTATCCGGCAGGTCCAATAGCCATGTGGGGTATTTCTCCAGCATCTTGCTATACATGGCCTTGATTTTCCTTGACGTGGATGCGTCTTGCGCTACGATGGTGGAGTACCACGCCTCTTTATGGCATAGTTGTATCCACGCTATATATAGCTGTACCAACGTGGAACCTCCCCATTGCCGGGCCTTTAGCAGGATGATCCTTATGGGTAGTCCCGCCAATCTCATATTCTCCATCACGGATAGCAGCAGGCGTTGTGGATAGTTGAGCTTGAAATGGATGTTCTTGCCTCCCTCCTTGTTCTTTATCTCGCAGAAAGAGTAAGCCCAGAAAGGGAAGTCATGCTTGTTCCTTACTTTTATGAACTGTCGTACGACCTTCTCATGAAGTTCCTCGTCATACCTCTTGAAGGTGACCTTGCAAAAGGCCCTTATGGATTTATACCTTATTATTCTTTTAACTAGCTTGTTTGATAGCATGCTGACTGGCAGGAGCATCTTGTATGGGTACATGTCGGATATCTCGACCATCTCTCTTGTCCCGGGCGAGTTCTCTCCCTTGATAGGGTCGAAATGGGCGTGCATCTCGTCGTTCCTCCTGTTATTCTCCTCTACTAACCAATCTATAGTCATGATATAAATTATATAGCTTTATCCAGCAAAACCCAATCAGCGATGACGCTAGATGTATCTCCCAGCTTATGCCGGGAATGACGTATGATATGACTGCTCGCCCATATCGCCCGGTCTCTCCATTTGGCCGAGGCTAGTCGCTCGCCCCACGTGGCGAATATCATGGCGCTCGCCCCGATGACGGGGGACGTGGAGAAGAACGAGGCGAGGACGGCCATGATATAGGACCGTGCGATCTCCCTCTTGCCAATTCGCATTACCTTCAGGGCGTATGAGTTCCCGATCAGATGCCATATGTTCACGTGGAAGAACATGTATGACAGCCTCGTCCAGAAGGGGTATGACGGCCCGGAGGCGAAACCTAGTGGGTCTAGCGGTAACACGTATATCAGAAACAGTGCCGCAATCGTCGCATGGTTTGCTCGTAACATTCCTTTCTCATTTTAGATATGATGGCCTTGGCGCTCTCGGGCGTAAGTACGAAACATGGGGCGGGACTCTCTATTATGATGGATACGATATGCTTTATGGGCATTTTGGGGTGATCCGATCGGTACGAGACGAATTTCTCGAATAAGGACTTGTAGAATACCTTGGCGTTGTCCTTCATCCCTTTTGGCATGGCCCCCTTGTTCATCTGGTATATGACGGACGAGGCCCTTTCCACGGATACCCAGTATCTGGAGGCTTGCGACGCTACGGTCTCGGTAAGTAGGTCCATATAGACAAGGTCCTTGTCTGATCTCATGTTCCTGTTCAAGGCTTCCCTGTACGCCCTAAGGAGGTCAAGGTTTCTTTCCCGCATCATGGAGAATACGCTTCCGTTCTTCCTCATATCATACCTGTTTTTACCAAAGTTACGAATTTCTGCTTTGCCGGGTAAGATTTATCGTTATGGGGGCTTGTATCGTTATCATATTTGCGTATAGAATAATTTAAAAAAACAATGTATGCCAGAAAATGATATTGACAATAAGCCTGTTACGTCTAAAAGAGATATGTTCTTGGAGAGTATTAGGGGACGTTATCCAGATTTGGACGTGGAGAACGAGGATGAGTTTTATGGAAGATTGAACGACGAATTTGATAGGTTTGATAGAGGTGATAAAGCGCAGAGGGAACTAGGGGACTTGTTGGCCTCTGACCCTAGGAGCGCCGGCTTCTTGATGGTGATGCGCAAGGGCGGTAATCCCGTGGAATATCTTATCGAGAATTACGGGGATGATTTTAAGGCCGCCTTGGAAAGCGAGGAGGGAAAGAACAAATTCTCAGAGGCTTTTTCCAAGTATATGGAGAGGCAGACGAGAGACAAGGAACTGCAAAAGCAGGCGGAGGATAACCTGAGATTGATGATCCAAGGTCTGGAGGAAGCCCAGTCGGAAGGAAAATTCAGTGACGAGGACGCTAGGGCGGCTTATGAGTTCCTTTACGCCGATGGAGGATTGTTGGATCGGATCGTGGTGAACGGTGTCACCAAGGATGATTGGATGATGCTGATGAAAGCGGCAAACTATGACAAGTCCATGATGGATGCGGCCAAACGTGAGGAGGAGGCCCGTAATGAGGGGGAAATAGCCGGACGTAACGCCAATATAGACATAAACAAGAGAAAGAGTACCAAGGTGGATCGGTTGCCGCCCGATCTGGGTTCCAGCGGGGGGATGACATCTCCCACGAAAAAGGAGAGAAACCCGACGATTGACAGACTAGACAAGATCACGGGACGTAAGAGTGTTTGGCAATAATCATAATTAATAACCATAAACAATTAGTAAAATGAGATCAAAGAGTTTTTTTTATTATTTGGGCGGATTGGCATTGACCGTTTTGGCCGTGATGCTAGGAGCCACTACCGGATGCGGGATGTGTATGGCCGTGCCGACAACCACGGATGGAGGGGGAGAGGTGACTGATATTAACCCGGGGATTGCGGTCACGGATTCCAATGGCGGGGCGACTGCTACGGATGGCATTCAAATCTCGAAAGAAACGGATAATCCAGAGTATTATGCGAAGGCTATAGACAAGCGTATCACGAAAATGAGACCGATGCGTACTCCTATAGACCAGATCACGAGGAGCGCAGAGAGTATTAGCAGGGTCAACAGCATGGTCGTGAAATATTACAGTGTATCGACAAGACCCATCAAGGATTCCGTCAAGACCAATACGAACGAGATGGCATCAGGATCATCTTATGTAACCTTGCCTGTGAATGATGCTTCTCTCTTTAGCGTGACTGATACGATCCGGGTATCTGGGATCAAGGGCTATAAAGAGGATGGATCGACTCAGGATACGGTAAAGGACTTGATGCTTTATGTCGTGGGCAAGAGCGAGAACGAGGGATATCCGCAAGTGATTGCCGTGAACGGCAAACGAAATACGACAGGAGAGAATTCTATCGTTCCAGCCCTTAAAAAGAATGACGTGCTTATTCGTATGGGCCGTGCCGCAGGGGAATTGGACGTGGAGACCGGGCAGTTCTATTCATTGCCTACGCCACAAGAACAATTTTGCCAGAGATTCATGATGCAGGTAGAGGAGTCCACGTATAATAAGATGTGGAGTAAGGAGGTTGACTGGAACTTTGACGATATGGAGGAGGACGCTATCTATGATATGCGTTTGGGTATGGAGAACTCATTCCTGTTCGGTATCAAGGGAAAGAGTAAGGATCCCAAGAAAACGGGAATGGATGTTTATTTCACCGGTGGTATTTGGTGGATGGCAGGTCAGGACAAGTCTTTGGGAACCGTTGATGACTCGACCAATGAGATTGTGATCAAGGACGATGAGATGGTTGATTTCTTGAAGGAGATCTTCACGGGTAATGATGCGGGGAACAAGACGAAGATCGCTTTCTGCGGATCTGATTTCTTGGCAGCCTTGGCCAAGATGAAGAGTGAGCGTTTCAAGGTCGTTAAGGAGTTCGAGAAGTGGGGGCTTAAATTTACCTCTTTCGATAGCAATTTCGGTAAGTTGCTGGCTATGCACCATGAGTTGCTTGATATGAACATGAAATCAGACGAGGCCTTTGTTATGGACCCCGAATACCTCCGTAAAAGGACTTTCGAGATGTTTAGCAGAAAGACTTATGACATGGAGAAATTAGCGAAACGTAAGACTAGTGCCGTGGTCTTGAATGAGGCCAGTTGCTGTTATCTGGTATATCCGAACGCCCACATCCGTGTTAAGTTAGGTTCTTTATAAAATAGGGGG
>OLXA01001118.1_pt1 | contig 10535 bp, 10 predicted proteins | sample 1644551 | NCBI WGS metagenome assembly OLXA01 (sample SAMEA103958150, study PRJEB25191) | human gut metagenome | biome: human-associated habitat [ENVO:00009003]; feature: intestine environment [ENVO:2100002]; material: feces | place: Germany | collected 2013/2015 | reverse complement strand
AAATCCGTCAAAAAGGACGGAAGGATCGGCCTTGGGAACGATCACCCTTAAATCCACTTTTTTTGCCAGCGCCTTGGAAAGACCCAGGCAGGCAATGCCCAACCCCCCGTTGACCAGGGGCGGGAATTCCCATCCTAATGTAAGAACTCGAATTGTGCTCATCGGTTGATGTGGTTTGTCGGTGCCGGGAAGGATACGGACTCGTGCCGTGTTGTACACCAACGCAATAAAACCAGATTTTTCATGTTCGGTCTAGATTAATATGAATAATTTTACTCTAATAATGAAAAGAAAAGTGCTGCTTTAGTTCAATCTTGAGTTCGTCATGAAATTGATTTAGTCTGGACTGAACGCTTTTGATCCTCTCTTCCGTCCGGCTTCAATGTGCTCCGTTTCCAACATCCCTGAAAGACGAAAAACACCTCCTCTCCGGGGGAGTCTCGTCAAATGGGAGTACACGAATACGGTTTCCAAAATAACTCTCAGCATGTGTCTTGCTGATGCCGGTATTGTCCGCGTAACGTATTTCCCCGGAGCGGTGCCGGAAGACGAGCCGAGCTATGCCGTAAGCCCCGGATATTCCGCACCGGGAGCGGAAATCCGCGAGTATGATGAGGACGGGGTTCATGTCGTTGAGACGTCTCTGCTCCGCATCCGCATTCGCACGGAGGAGCAAAAGGTGGATTTTTACGATGTTGCCACGGATGAGCCCCTGCTGGCGGATTCGGCCGGGAGAGCAAGGACTGGACTGGAGACGCCCGGGTATGGATACGGAAAAATCTTCAGGAAACGGAGCATTTTTTCGGGCTTGGGGACAAGCCGTGCGCCTTGAACCTGAGGGGCAAGTATTTCTCCATGTGGGGAGCGGACCATTATGATTTCCATGAGGAATCGGATCCCCTTTACAAAAGTATTCCCTTTTTCCTCAGTTTGCGGGAAAGGAAGGCGTACGGCCTGTTGTTTGACAACACGTGCCGTTCGTATTTCGACTTCGGAGCTACGGATGAAAAGGTTCTTTCCTTCGGGTCCTTCGGGGGCCTGATGAATTATTATTTCATTTACGGCCGCACTCCTCTGGACATCATCTCCGCTTATACGCGCCTTACCGGTACGCCTGAATTGCCGCCTTTGTGGGCGCTGGGGTACCACCAGTCCAAGTGGAGCTATTATCCGGACAAGGCCGTATACAATCTGGTGGAGCGTTTCCGGGGCCTGGGCATTCCGTGCGATGCCGTGCATCTGGACCATCATTACATGGAACGGAAGGAGGGATTTACCTGGGACAAACAGAATTTTCCCGACGCGGAAGGAATGGTCCGCGCCCTGGAGAAGGACGGTGTGAAGACGGTTCTGATTGTCAATCCCGGCGTGAAGGTCAACCCCGCCAATTTGGTCTGGAAAGAGGGGATGGAACGCAATTATTTCTGCCGCCGGTCGGAAGGCAATTTATTGTCGGAGGAAGTATGGCCGGGACTTTGCAATTTCCCGGATTTTACGGCTCCCGCCGTACGCGGCTGGTGGGCGGATCTGTTCAGCAGGGATATTGGGAAAATTGGCGTGCGCGGCCTCTGGAATGACATGAACGAACCTGCAATGTTCTGTACACCGGAAGGCGTTGCTGAATTAAAAGAATACATCAAAGACAACTTCATGGACAATGAAGAAACATCTGGATTCGTTCTCGGCGCAAAGGTAAAAGGACTTGCAAATAATCCGGAAGATTACAAAAGATTTTATCACAATGTCGATGGCAAAAAGATCCGTCATGACAAAGTACATAATCTTTTTGGCTACAATATGACAAGAGCAGCAGGAGAAGCTTTTGAACGCATTGACCCGGAAAAACGTTTTCTGATGTTTTCCAGATCTTCTTATATCGGAATGCACCGTTATGGCGGAATCTGGACAGGCGATAATAAATCCTGGTGGTCGCATATCCTTCTTAACCTGAAGATGCTGCCGTCTCTGAATATGTGCGGTTTCCTGTATACAGGTGCTGACCTTGGAGGATTTGGCAGTGATACGACAAGAGAACTGTTGCTTCGTTTTCTTGCACTTGGTGTATTCACACCACTGATGCGTAATCATTCAGCAACGGGAACAAGAGAGCAGGAATGTTATCAATTTGAAAAAATCGAGGATTTCCGCGCTGTCATTAATACAAGATATCGTCTTGTGCCGTATCTGTACAGTGAGTACATGAAAGCTGTGCTGAATGATGACATGTATTTCAAACCACTTGGGTTTGTTTATCCGGATGACAAGAGAGCAATCAGGATAGAGGATCAGCTGATGCTTGGAAACGAGATCATGATCGCTCCGGTCTACGAGCAGAACGCAAGAGGCCGTTACGTTTACCTGCCAGAAGAAATGAAATTCATCAAGTTTATGCCGGATGGAAGCATTTCTGAAGAGGTTCTCGCAAAGGGTATTCATTATGTAGATGTGGCACTAAATGAAGTACCGCTCTTCATTCGAAGTGGTAAATGCATCCCGGTTGCAGAAGTGGCAGAGTGTGTGAAAGATATTGATACCGAACATCTGCAGCTTATCGGATATAAAAACAGCAGTTATACGATGTACGAGGATGATGGAATCCACAAGGATTACGATAAGGAAGAGAATTATCGGGTATTCACAAATTAACTTTTAAGTGTAAAGAAAAAATAGCCAATGTTAATTTCCATTGCTTGTATCGGAAACAGCATATTCGTATAATTTATAATGTACATGTACATATCGAATAGAAGGGATATGAAATTATGATTAATGAGAATATAAAGCATTTCCGAAAAACAAGGGGAATGAGTCAGGAAGAAATGGCAGTAAAGTTAAATGTTGTTCGGCAGACAGTTTCAAAATGGGAAAAGGGATTATCTATTCCGGATGCAGATGTTTTGATTGAAATGGCAAATTTGCTTGATGTATCGGTTAGTCAATTGCTTGGAATTGAGGAGAGTATCCATAGTAATGGGAATTTGGCGGAAGAATTGGCGGAACTAAATGAACAGCTGGCAAGAAAAAAGCAAAAAGAAAAGTTGCAAACCAGAAAAGAGGTCTGATTCTGTTTGTTTCATTTTTATCTATGATGATTACAATGAGTGTGAAAAATGAAGTCGTATCAATTCTAATGGCAGGAATATGTATGCTGATTGCAGGTATCGTACTGTATCGTAATTTGGCTTTGTTTACAAGTCTAACAACTGACGATTTAAGAATTGGTATTTTCCGTGTTACCACACTTTGCAATATTAGCATTTTAATCATTGGTATTGTTTTTGCTTTTCTGAGTGCAGTTGATGTCATTACTTTTTCGGAAAATGGAGAGAAACTATTTGCTATGGTATTATTGTCTTGCATAATGGTTTTTATAGGTATTGTATCGCCGAAGTTGCCATATAACAGACATACCGGCCTTCGTTTGCCATGGACTGTGCGTGATGAAGATACCTGGAAGATTGCACATAGAATTTTAGGATTTATTTCATTTCCGATGGTATTGCTGTATATAGCCTGTGCATTAACAATTTCTGATTTTGAAATTGTGTCTGTTGTAACAATGCTTATCTGGATCAGTATTCCAGCTCTTGCTATATATATACGACATGATTTCGGGCATGTCAAGAGCGGACGTCAAAAACGTCCTTCATTTCTATCTCCACAACTTTTTCATCATGGTCTCTCTGTTTCTCACTACCTATATTCATGTTTGACCTCCTTTTCCCTGGACGGTAGTGTCAAAAACTACCCATTTTATTGTTCTAAAATTCTTTTAAAACCTTGATTTATTGAAGGTTTGCAAATAAAAAGAGCATTGACCTCCCAAAAGAAGTATAATGAGTTCACCACAAACACCATTATCAACAAGGAGACAATGCTCATGGACATTATACTTTATTTACTTCTATTTATTCAATACCAACATAAACAAATCTGCTGGCTTTTTAATTTTATCTGCAGATATATTCCCCTTAAGCAGTGGGTCTTCGATGACTCCCATTCTCCCAAATATCAAAAATTCAAGATTGATAAGCTCCCAAAAATAATCTATTACGAAAAATGGGATTACAAAGACTACATTCCTTACCTCGAATGGAAGTATGGCAAGAAAATCAAACCTGTCAGCCGCCGTTCTGAATGTGATATTGATGACAACTGTACCTGTCCACGTTGCAATGCTCCAAAGCCTTATCTCTACAAGAATAATGGTTCAAAAGGACAGATCCTGTGCAAAGTATGCTCCACCGCATTCTCTCCGGAAGAAAACCGTTTTTCAAAGTCCTACTCCCTCAAATGCCCGCACTGCAATCACTCGCTGGCTCATAAGAAAGACCGCAAACACTTTGTTGTCCACAAATGCGTAAATCCAAAATGTCCTTACTACCTCCACAATCTAAACAAGGTTGATAAAAAAGACCTTAAGGAGGACTATGGCAAGAACAAATATAAACTCCATTACATCTACCGGGAATTCCAGATAGATTTCTTTCGCATGGATTTAAACACTCTTCCCAAGAATGCTTCTTCCCTAAAATTCAGTAAACATGACCAGCATGTCATGTCTCTTTGTCTTACCTACAAAGTGAATCTTGGGTTATCGCTTCGTAAAACCGCTCAGGCGTTGAAGGACATACACGGCATCAGCATCTCACACCAGCAAGTTGCCAACTATTGCAAAACCGCCTCTGTCTGCATAAAACCTTTCGTAGACAACTACGATTACAAAACTGGCAATGTATTTACTGCCGATGAAACATACATCAAAATCCGTGGTATCAAAACCTATATCTGGTTTATCATGGATGCTGCCAAACGCTCTGTTATCGGCTATCAGGTATCTGATAATCGTGGTGTTGGTCCATGCATTCTGGCAATGCGGATGGCCTTCCGGCATCTAAAAGAACTGCCTAAGAACTTTAAGTTCATTGCAGATGGCTACAGTGCATATCCCCTTGCCGCCCAGCAGTTCTTCCATGAATTCGGTGATAAGTTTAAGTTTGAAATCACACAGGTAATCGGACTCACCAATGACGATGAGGTTTCTAAAGAATTCAGACCTTACAAGCAGATGATTGAACGCTTAAACCGTACATACAAAGCTTCCTATCGTAAAACCAACGGCTTTGATAACATCGATGGAGCCAACTATGATCTCGCCCTCTGGGTTGCTTATTACAACTTCCTAAGACCACACAAACACAACAACTATAAAGTCTTAAATGAAGTCGAAATGCTGTCTCAGGCTGACACGATGCTGGGCAAATGGCAGCTTCTCATCTTCCTTGGTCAACAGACGATTCTGAACCTGCAACACGGCGAAGCCGCTAACTGTTCTTAGATTCAGAGCCAGAGGTAATTATCCCAGCCACCGCAAAGCGGCGTGCCCTTGATGGCACGAAAAAGAACTGCTACACTGCTGTAATCGACGGAAAAACTCTAACTGTTCTTGAGTTCTTCGCCGTCGGTGATTAACCTACAGCAGTTCTTTTTCGTACCGTCAAGGGTGGCGGTGGGCTACCACAACCTAAAAGATCTACAGTTTTCAAGGTTCATCTGAGCCTTTTTCTTTTGCTCAGTTTTTTCATAGGTCATTTGACACTATCCCCTGGACTAAAAAAAGCCCAGACTAGATTTTTTGTAAATCTAATCTGAGCGTTTTATATCTCTCAGGTCTGATTTCTCAGACAAGAAAACCAATTTTACAGATTTTTCCACCCCAAAATGAAAAAAGCAGTAATGAATTTTCTTAATCATTACTGCTTCAAACAACTGTTCTCAGGGGGAATCGAACCCCCAACTAGCGCTTAGGAGAGCTCCAACCTATTGTCACTCTCTGTCAATCTGAGGTAAGGTAAACCCATATGGGACACTATATAAAACTGTTTCCGATTCAATTCGAGTTATTCTGAATACCCCCTCTGTCAAGCTCTGTAAAGCTCTGAAAGTTAGCTGATTGTTTGCCCCAGCTAATAATCGGGGAATGCCTTGATATTACCATCGACATCTGTTATATGACCACCATGCTTCGTACGTTCGATCATGGTAAACAGTATTCAATTAAACTTTCCTATCATAAGTACAAGATATTTTCTTGTCTATAAATAATATAACGCATACGAGACGGTTTGTCCATGCGTTTTTGACTGGCAAATTTATAAGCTGCTTTCATATTTTTAAACACGGACATAACCAGTAGATATACCTTCGATTCGGTTGGATGCTCCCGTACTCTGAATCAATGCAACTTCTAAGAGTGTTTTCAATTCATCTACATTGGCTTCGAGAAATAATTCCTGTTTGCCTTTATGTTCATGGATGCTGCTAACCATCTGAACAATTTCAGGTGTTAACAACTTCGCAGGACTTACAATAAAATCAAAGTCTCTCATAGGAATCTCCTTCATTTCAGATTTATCTCCGTCATTCTATCATCAAATGATGGAGATAGAATATCCATATACACAATAAATATCCTCATTTCATCCATATATTATATCGTTTTATGAATCGTTTTTTCACTAAAATTACACTATTTTTTCACTATTTTTCATTACTTCATCGTCTTCGCCAGTGAATTGAGCAATGCCCGCATCTCTGGATTCGCCAATACTTTTGCCAGAAGTTCCGGATCGACTTCATCAGCAACAGTTGCATTATTATTTTCCTGCTGTACATGCATCTGTGGATCCAGATTCTTCTTCTCATAAAATGCTTCTTCAAAAAGCTCTGCATTTTTCCTTCGGTCATCATCCAGAATATGAGAGTACACATCCGTAACCATATTGACCTGAGCATGGCCGGAATCACCCTGTACCGCCTTGATATCTCCACCATTCAATTTCAGCTTATAAGTAACGCTACTATGACGGAAACTGTGAAATACAACCGGTGGGAGATTATAGTCCTCGATCAGTTTTTTTAAAGGACCACGGATTGCTCCATCTCCGAGAGGAAGCCCAAAGGTACTTGCCATAACCAGGTTATAGTCCATATATTCATCACCAAGAATTTCTTTCATTTCATCTTGCTCAGCTTTCCAGTCTACCAGCATATTAGCAACACTCTTCGGTAAGAATATTTTACGCACACTGCTTTCTGTCTTCGGTGTTTTCAGAATACGGACCGTAGAATTCTTCTTATGATTTGTCGGAAATACCAACAACACATCTTTTCCATCCAATGCATTTAAAGATTCTTTTCTTATACGCTGTGATTCTTTGTTGATGAAGACATATGCACGGTTTTCTTCAATTGCCTCATGAGAAATATCTACACAATCCCAGGTAAGACCAAGCAGCTCACCAAGTCGCAGGGAACATGAGAAAGATAGATTAATTGCGAGCTTTAATCGTTCATCTTCACAGACACTGAGCGCATACATCAATGTATCCGCTGTCCAGATGTCTCTTTTTTGTGATTTATGTTTTGGTACAGTCGCATGTGTGCAAGGATTCTTCTCCATCAACTCCCATTTCACTGCCTGTTCAAAACAGTTTCTAAGCAGCTTATTAATATCCCTGACCGTACTGGAAGATACAAATTCATTTCGACTGGTTTTATTCAATGGATTGATAACTGCACGTCTCTTCAAAAGACTCTGATAATATCTTTCGATGAAACGGGTATTGATCTCTGAGAGTTTCGTATCACCAATGATCGGAAGAATATAGTTATTGATAAGAGAGACATTTCCTTCATATGTAGAAAGCGCCCAGTTTTCTTTGCCATAAAGTGCAACATATTCTGTAATAAGCTCGTCCAGTGTTTTGCATTTACGGACGACAAATGATCCCATCTCTTTTTTATATTCAATTTCTTTTTTTCTTCTCTTTGCTTCGGCTTTCGTTTCATAGGTTTCCCACTTCTGTTTCCTCTCACCTTTTTCATTCGTATAAGAATAGATTACATTAAATTTTCCGTTTCGTTCTCTTATAGATGCCATATTATTGCATACTCCTTTCCAAATCTCTTTGCTCCATCCAGTCCTCAAATTCATCCCGACGGATCCTAACTCGACTGCCAACTTTTATTACTGTGAACTTTCCTTTATCCGCCCACTTGTTGATCATGCTTCTGCTGACCTTTGCCAGATAGGAAGCTTCATCAAAAGTAAGATACTTTATATTTCCATTGCTTCCTCGTATTCCGGTCTGTGATAATTTCTTCCGCCGGAAATTAGCCAGGGCAATATTTTGTTCCTGTGCAAGTTCTTCATAATCATTCGATGGATCCAGCTTATACCGATCCTGACCTTCCAAGAATTTTTGAAAACTCTCTTTTGTGATCCTTTTCTTTTCTGCAATCACAATGAATTCAAAAAAATGACTATACTTTGGATTATCAAGAATTGTATATACTGCGCTTCTGGTTGTTCCAAGCAGCTGTGCCATCTCAGGCATCGTAATTGTTGCATCTTCCAGAAGAGCGTCTTTTTCTCTGTCTTCCTTTGTTCGATACCGAGACTGGCTTTTATACCAGTTCTGAAAAGATTCTTTTGGTATTCGTTTCCAGTAATCGACAATAACAGCTTCCATTTGATTTTTCTTGAGTAAATCATAAACAAGATACTCATCAACACCCAACAGATCCGCAACTTCATTAACGGAATAGGACCAAGATTTCAATTCTTTCCCTGGTTCTTCTCCGGTAACTTTATGGTATTTAATCTGATTGGCGTACCATTTTTCAAAGCTGGCAATATTGATTCGTATCTTTCCGGCAATCTCTTTAGATTCAAAAACATTTTTATGCACCAGCCAGTATCGATCTGTCTTTTTTAATCCCAGCAGCTTTCCCATTTCCGGTACGGTCATCCAGGTTCTCTTTTGTGTTGGATGCCGTTTGTAAGGACTTTCTTCTGAAATCTTCGAAATGATTTCTTCCACATCGTCCATTTCTGGAACTCCTTTTTGTTTCATAATTGCTGTTGCCATTTATTTTTCACTTCCTGTCTTTTTAGTGTTAGTGTTTTTTTCTTATATCATATCTCAAATCCAGAAAAAAATTTAGGATGTCGATTGCAGACAAAATCTGCCTGATCAACACCCTGTTTTTTACTGTTCCAAGTTATCGAGCCAGTCATCGAAACTCTTCTTGGATATGCGATACTTTCCGCCATCCAACTGGATCCACCGGAATTCCTTTTTCTTCAAAAGGTTATAAATAGTAGGTCTGCTGACTCCTAAGATTTCCTGTAACTCTTGAACTGTATAACATCTTTTTTCTGACATTTCTTTATCCTCTTTTCTTTGAAATATGAAAGAAAAATTATCCCTTCATATAACGAAACGCTCAGAGCATGTTTTACAGTGGTCAAAAGCAAATTTTTTTACTTTTTTTCTTACGAGTTTTCTTGCGAGTTTTTTTTATGCAACTCGTAAGAAACTCGTAACATTAGATTTTTACATTTTTCATGAAATTAAGTAAAGAAAAAGAGCATATGGAATTGAATCCATACACTCTATGATTACTGGAACTTTATTTCATTTTTAATTCAACAGTCGAGTAGACTAAGACCTCTCAATCTTATCCCCTCACAGATCCGTACGTGCGGCTTTCCCGCATACGGCTCCTCATAGTAACATTCGCTTCAATATAAACAATAGTACGTTTTAGGTTTTGCTAACGGGTAATACTTGAGCATTTCCACAAATCCATTCCATGTGTATGCCCGTCTACAACCTCTCCGATTCATGGCTTTGAATAGAAACTGTTGTACTCTATGCAGGAATGTTGTTATCTTCCGAAAATTCCATGTAACACCATAATACCGATAGTGTCCAATTAGTTTTACGTTCAACTCTTTAATTATTTCTCGCATTGGTCGATTTCGATTATCGTAAATCCAGTTCTTGTATGCTCTAACCTTTTGCTCAAACTTCTTTCTTGAAGTCTGTACCTTTGGCACGAAACCTCCCTTTCGGGTTTTGCTACAGTAGAAGGTAAATCCCAGAAAATCAAATGTTTGTAATCTGATACACTCACCGCTCTTTTGCTTTGCCCTTGCAATATAAGCACCGCTTTGTAAGAGACGACTTTTACTATCTTCTAATTGCAAACCGAACTTCTCCATTCGTTCTTTAAGAAGCTTGTAGTAATTCTCTGCTTCCCATTTATATTGAAATCCTGCAACAAAATCATCCGCAAAGTTGACGAGAAAACACTCTCCCTGCATTTCCCTTTGCACCACCAGCTTAAACCACAGCGTCAGCACATGATGCATGTATATATTTGCAAGCATCGGACTCATTACTGAGCCTTGTGCCGAACCTTCCTCTGTTGGCTCGAATTTTCCTTGCTCCATTATTCCTGCTTTAAGGTATTTACGTATTAGCCACAATAAGTTCTTATCCTGTATATTCCATTCAAGGAACTTCATCATCCAATCATGGTCGATATGGTCAAAGAAACCTTTGATATCGGCATCTACGATATATACCCGTAATCATTCATAATCCGAACCCATACAGCACCAACAATCTCATCCGCAACTTGAGCAACCAAACATAAGTCTCCCTTGTTCTCACCAAAGTCTT
>OLXA01001113.1_pt1 | contig 10560 bp, 10 predicted proteins | sample 1644551 | NCBI WGS metagenome assembly OLXA01 (sample SAMEA103958150, study PRJEB25191) | human gut metagenome | biome: human-associated habitat [ENVO:00009003]; feature: intestine environment [ENVO:2100002]; material: feces | place: Germany | collected 2013/2015 | reverse complement strand
AAAATATATTAATACTTATCTTAGAGTGTCTATTAGTCATCGATATCAATCAAGTTCCCTTTTAAGTCGAATGTCATCTCAAGACCGTTATCTAGCTTTATCTCATAATCCCGTATCTCTTTTTCTATTTTAACAACCTTATTCGATGAATAGTTTTTCTTGATAAGGTCTTGTATTACCTCCGGAATGATCGCTGGCGGGATAGGGAGCCCATGCCGTTTAATCTCTTTCCATTCTCCTTTATGGTTAAACTCAACATTGGTCCCGTCCGTGAGGATCACGTCGTAACTGCTAATCCGGATCAGATTTTTCTCTATTTGGATATGCGATACTGGGATGTCTTTAAAATGATCCGATATGAATTGGCGGCTGGAAACCGGCAATATGTTGGTGTCACTCGTGATCTTATCATTGCCGGCACAAGCCATGACAGATAATAATGATAAGACTATCAGTAAATAATTGATCCTTTTCATATGCCTTGTTTTTTATTATACCGCAAAGAAAAGGATGCATTTTGGAAAAAATTGGGAATTTCGGCCGTTAATAGAATAATAATGTGAATGTATGCATGCCATTTGCGTATTGGTAATCTATCCGGATCGAATATAGATCGACTATTGATTTGACAATGGCCAACCCAAGGCCCGTCGATTCTTGTTGTTTGCTTTGGCTGGCAAAACGGGCAAATAATAATTCCTTATCAAGGGTTTTGTCGATTCCCGTATTTGCGATTGTAAGCATACGACGAGAGATCGTGATTCCTATATCCCCTTTCTCGTAATTATGGACATAGGCGTTTTTAATGAGATTGGTGATTAACGTAGTGGCCAGCGATTCATTCATGGTGCATACCAAACTCTCTTTTTCTGAAACTCGTAAGTGGAGAGCTTTTCTTTCGTATATGTCATTAATTCCTTCTAATATCTTATGGATAAGATGATTTAGGCAAATATCCCGGGTCTCGGGGAATTGTTTGTTATCTATCCGAGAAAGTAATAGGAGGGATTTATTCAACCGGATGATGCCGTTCAACGCTTGATGCAAGCCAGCGATCTCTTTCAGTTGATCTTCTGTGCAATCTGGATGTTCGCTTAATAATTCTAATTTGTTCATGCATACGGCCAATGGAGTTTGTAACTCGTGGGCGGCATTCTCTACGAAATGTCTTTGTTTGTTGTATAGCTTGTCGCTCTGGTTGACGCTTTCTTGAACGGTCTCGTTTAATATCTTAAATTCCTCGATGGGTGTAGGGTTGTTTAATGGAGGATTATATTTGCCTACTTGAAAACTTTTCAGCCAGCTTAATAGCTTATATAAAGGCTTAAAGCTTCTTTTGAATCCTCGATGGATCACGAATAAGATACAACTTATCAATGCGATATATAAGACGGCCATGCTCCAGATAATCGTCTCGATCATATCTTCTTGTTCTAAGGTGGATAACTCCAGCGTCAGTTCGTAGAATTTACGATCTTTTGTCATGAAATAAGTGCGTAAGGCACGAACCGGTTCGTATTCTTGCTCTATCTCTATGTATACCGTAGTATCGTAGAACTCGTCCTTATCTAGTTTCGCTTCGCTTTCCGGAACCTCACGAATGTAGTACCGGGTCATGATATCCACATGATCTTTCAGCAATGTGCTGTCCGCTAAGGCGGAGCGGATGATAATCTCTTTGTAGTTCTCAAGGCTGTCATTTGTCTCGTCTTCTACCTCATGTAGAATCATAAGGCAGAAAACACATCCCCAAGCGGCGAAAATGACCAATATGGGAACAAATAAATTTCGGTCATTTTGTAACCGAAGCCATAGACCGCCTTTATTTCGGGGATGGCTCCGGCGGCTTTTAATTTCTTTCGCAAGTTTTTTACTTGGCTATAGATGAAGTCGAAATTATCGGCTTGGTCTATATAATCTCCCCAGACGGACTCGGCTAAAGTAGCTTTGCTGATCAAACGGTTGGGGTTGGATATGAAATAGTAGAGCAGATCGAACTCCTTACGGTTCAATACGATCTCTTTCCCGTTTATATAGACGGAATGTTTATCGGGATATATCGTTAGGTTCGCTAAAGACAGTTGCAATTCCCCATCTTGTTGCTTGCGGCGGATAACGCTCTTGATGCGGGCGTTCAATTCCGCCAGATGGAAAGGCTTGGTCAGATAATCATCGGCCCCAAGATCTAATCCTGTAACTTTATCCTCGATAGAGTCTTTTGCGGAGATAATGATGATACTGTCTTTCTTGCGTAAGGCCCTTAATTCCTTCAAAAGGGTAAGGCCGCTACCTCCCGGAAGCATGATGTCCAATACGATACAATCGTAATCATAATCATTTATTTTAAGAGAAGCTTCCCGGAAAGAGGAAGCGCTCTCTACCACATATCGTTCTTTTTCAAGAGAACGAACGATAACTTCTCTCAGTGCGTTTTCATCTTCGACTACCAGAATTTTCATAGGCTAGCTTGTTAATCACACAAAGCTACTGAAATATTCTGATAAAAATCTGGAATAAGAAAAGATTCAGTATCGTTCTACTTCAATAATTGGGCCTCTGAGTTAAACGTGAGACGAACCTCATTGTTCTCATGCTCTAGTTTGAATACGTAAAATGTTCCCGAAGGCTTGTCTATTTGTGTCACCTCATCTATCTTATATTCATGATAAGCCGAATTTGTTAGGTTATCCATGATGTCTACGGGAACATCTTCGGCATGGATATCGAATTTCGTACTTAGCCACTCGTTATTTTTGCCGAGCAGAACCTCTTTCTTAACGCCTTTATCCTTGATGTCGACTTCTACACCTGCGGCATCTTTATCGTAATCGGTAATGGTCGCCCCCGGATATTTTATCTGGATCACCTTTTGAATCGCTTGAGAGACCGATTTGTCATCGAAACCTTGTTTCTTTTGTTGGCAACCTACGGTGAGGAATAAGCAGCAGCTCATGAATAAAATGGCTGTAAATGATACTTTTAGTTTCATAACGTTTAAGTTTTCTATTACAAACAAACGGGTGACAGGCAAAGTTTTTTCCAAATAAGTTAATTTTCCATGATATGTTTTTCTTCCTTTGTCGTCTTGATTATAGAAATGGAACTTGAGACGTTTAAAATAACCGTACTACCTCTCCGGCAGAAGATGTTGAATTTCTCCCGGAGACTGGTTGAGGACGCAGCCGATGCTGAGGATGTGGTGCAAGAGGCATTCATAAAGCTTTGGTATATCCGGGAAAAACTGGATGCCTACCATAGCGTGGAGGCGCTGGCTATGCAGGTTACGAAAAATCTCTCATTGGATAAGATAAAGTTGCGAAAGCCGCAGGGATCGGAGTTGGAGAGCGTTACATTGATATCGGAAGCGGTAAGCCCGGACGAACAACTGGAGCAAAAGGATGCCGCCGAGTGCATACGGCGCTTGATCGCCCAGTTGCCCACTTTGCAGCAAACCATTATCCGGATGAAGGATATAGAAGGCTATGAGTTAGCCGAGATCGCGGAGATCACGGCTACACCGGTCGAGAATGTCCGGGTGAATCTCTCAAGGGCTCGGAAAAAGATACGGGAACAGTTTTTACAATTAAATAAACAAGAGAAATGGACATAGACGAGTTATTAAACCGATATTTTGAAGGAGAAACCTCTTCGGAAGAAGAGCGGGAACTTCGAGCCTTCTTTACTTCCGGGAATGTTCCGGACAGGTTGGCGGTCTATACGCCTATGTTTGCCTATTTGGAGGAAGAGAGCCGGAAGGAACGACAGCCGGATGAGGCATTGATTCCGATTGATGAGGATATCCTTTTTATGCTGGATGCGGAAAAGGTGGAGGAAAAGAAGACATTTACTTTACGATCCGTGTTGTATTTGGTATCCGGTATCGCCGCCAGTTTCTTGCTGCTTTTGGGGCTTAACCATCTGTTGAATCCGGTAGATCCTTGTTTCTGCTCGGATAATTATGTCGTTATAAACGGTCGTTGTTATACGGATATTCATAAAGTTCGCTCCATGGCGCTGGAAGCTTTGCAGGAGGTGGCCACACCTGCGGATGAGTACTTTCCGGAAGCGGATCGTGATGAGGCCGACCGTATGATTATTGATAACCAATTGAACGAGCTTCGTTCTTTATTTGATGATAATGAATAAAAATACTGTAAATATGAGACGGTTCAAATACATGTTATGGTTGCTGGTGGCGGTATTTTGCTTAATGCCTTGTGGTGTCTCGGCTGCCGAGACACAGAAAGACTTGAAGATTCAGGAAGTCTTTCAACGATATGGCAAAAAACGTAATGTCACGATGGTGGAGTTGTCTAACGAGATGTTGGAAACGTATGGCATGACTCGTTATAAGAGTATTACGATCAAAGATGATCCGGAAGCCCTGCGGTTTACCCGCCAATGTCTGGAAGCGGACCAGAAAGGGGCCCGGAAGATCAAAGAGGTGACGGACGATGGAGGGGTAGTCTCCGCTTATTACCAGTTGAAGGGCGTAGAAGCAGATATCAACCGTTTTGTCCTTTTTAACCTTGGTGTACATCGAGGGAGATTTGGATAGTGATGATTTAATCACGCTATTATTTACGAAGAAAGATTTATAAACAAACAAAACAGATAGGAAGATGAAAAGAATACTTTTAGTCTTAATGGCTTGCTTCCCGGTAATCGGGTTGATGGCCGCTGAGGTTGAGCCTTTGGCTGGGGATACGATTATCACCCTTGAGAGAAAACGTATCGAGGTGAAAGATAATGGCGATCGCATGAAAGTCAGGGTGTATGAGGTAGACGAGGATGGTGATTCCGTGGACGACGAGTTGATCTTCGAAGGGCATTACCGGGACGGACAAAGCTATGAACGCCGTAAACACGTGAAGTCTATCAATATCCCTGTGCCTACTTGGGATAAGGACTTCAATCCGCATTGGGCCGGTTTTGGAATGGGCTTCGCAAACTTCGCGGATGGGAGTTTACATGTAAATGATGTAGACGGAGTCTCCCTTCGTAGTGGAAACTCATTGGAATATAATTTGAATGTATTGGAAAAAGCGTTCCCGTTCTCTCGGTATCGTTGGGCGGTGGTGATCGGTGCCGGTATGCGTTGGAGCCGTTACCGGATAGATACGAATGAGTATTTCAAGGAGATAGACGGTGTTACGGCTTTACGTCCGGCTCCTGAGAGTGTTACGTTGAAAGCGAGTAAGCTGAATATCACGAGTCTGACCATTCCGTTGTTATTGGAATGGCAACCTAAAAAGCGTTCGAGTGAATTCTTCTTGTCTGCGGGTGTAGTCGGTGTGATCAAGACTTGTTCTTCCTCGAAGATCGTATATAATGACGCTTCCGGTAAGAAGCATAAGGAGAAAATGGATTCCGGTATGAATATCCGTCCGGTAACTATGGATTTCTTATTTCAAGCCGGTTGGGATTGGATCGGTCTTTACGCTAAGTACTCACCGATCGACCTCTTTGAAAATGGGAAAGGTCCGAAGGTGCATCCGGTTTCTATCGGCTTGCAGTTGCATTTGTAGGTCGTTGAGGTTTTGCGAGATAAAGAACGTACGATATGCCGGATCTTGTTAGCAAGGTTCGGCATTTATCTTGAAAGAACTTATTTTATACTTTTTTGATGGTGATCGGGAAGTATTGCAAACTTATCCGGCGATATGGCCATTTCTTAATCGTGGAAATAAGATGAACTTTGCAATATAAATAGAAGACAAAGTAATAATAATAAAAAGGAGGTTCAAGATGGGTTTTATTAAGGTAGGTGTCGTATTGTTTGCAAGTCTTTTGGTAGGAATGGCGAACGCTAGTAATGGAAATAAGAATAATAACAATAAAACAGAAAATAAAATGACAGTAACAGAATTAACACAAGAAGATTTCGTAAAGAAAGTGTATGACTTTGAGACAAACCCGAACGCTTGGAAGTTCGAGGGTGATAAACCTGCGGTTATCGATTTCTATGCCACTTGGTGTGGCCCTTGTAAGATGATGTCTCCTATCTTGGATGAGATTAGCAAAGAGTACGAGGGTAAAATCAACGTATATAAGGTGAATGTCGATAAAGAGGCGGATTTAGCGAGTGTTTTCGGTATCCGTAGTATTCCTTCTTTATTGTTTGTACCGATGAAGAAAGAACCGAGTATGGTTCAAGGGGCTATGCCGAAGAATGAGTTGAAGAAATTGGTAGATGATATTTTATTAGAGTCGAAATAACTCGTATAGTGTGTTTTGGGGATTAGTGACGCGGAAGTTTGCTGGGAATAAAGTGAACTTCCGCTTTTTGTTTATATAATATTGTTATCTTTATCCGTCTTAAAATCCGGAAGAAATCTATGGAATATATTTTTAATACTCGCTTAAGAGGTAATATAGCGTTGACCGATTCGTATCACACGAACCTTGCTTTGCAGAAAGATAATACGCTTTACAAGTTTATTTGGGTACAAAGCGGTTCGTTGCAACTGGAGATCGATCACGTACCGACTACCTTAGTGAAAGGTGAGATTATTCCCTTGACTCCTTTGCACCATATCGAGTTCAAGGCGATCAATGGCGAGTACTTGACCCTTCTGTTTAACAGTAACTTCTATTGTATTTTCGGACATGACAATGAGGTGTCGTGTAATGGTTTTCTTTTTAACGGGACTTCCAATGTGATGCAATTGAAATTGAGCGAATCCCAAGTTGCCTCTTTGCGCGATATCACCGACAGCCTAACGAGTGAGTACGCCATAAAGGATAATTTGCAAGAGGAGATGCTGCGTATCTTACTGAAACGTTTCATTATTTTGTGCACCCGGATCGCACGTGAGAAGTTTTCGGTAAGCCCGGAACGGGAAAAGGCGTTCGATATGGTTCGCCAGTTCTATGTATTGGTAGATAACCATTTTAAGGAAAAGAAGATGGTCCAAGATTATGCGGATATGCTGCATCGCTCCCCAAAAACCCTATCCAACCTTTTTACGACTTGCGGATTACCTTCTCCGTTACGGATCATTCACGAACGAATTGAGGCTGAGGCCAAACGATTGCTATTATATAGCCAGAAGAGCGCGAAGGAAATCACGGAGATCTTGGGCTTCGAGGATCAAGCCACATTCAGCCGTTTTTTCAAGAAAATGACGGGAGAAAGCGTCTCTGAGTACCGGAAAAGAGAGAAACGGGAATAATTGCTAACTCATCCGGTAAAATCGCCATTTACGGGATAGGTGTTTCTACCGATCTTTGCGGTATAAGTTCAATACTATAAAACAAATAATAAGATGAAAAAGTTGAATGACCTGTTTTACTCGTTTTTGCAAGTGGCGGCCTCTACTCAGAAGCTAGGTATTAATTTGATCCGTATATCGATCTTGATCATATTTGTGTGGATCGGCGGTTTGAAGTTCTGGAATTATGAAGCAGAAGGCATCGTTCCGTTTGTGGCGAACAGCCCTTTCATGAGTTTCTTCTATACGAAAAGCGCTCCCGAATATAAGACGTATAAATTAAAAGAGGGTGAGTTCGATCAAGCGAAGCATGAGTGGCATCAAGAGAATAACACGTATGGCTTCTCTCGTGGCTTGGGAATCTTGATCATGGCGATCGGTATCTTGACTTTCCTCGGCATTTTCTCGCCGAGGATCGGTTTGGTAGGAGCGGGGTTGGCTATAATCATGACGTTCGGGACGTTGTCCTTCTTGGTCACGACTCCGGAGGTCTGGGTACCTAATCTCGGCAGCGGGGAATTTGGTTTCCCGTTATTATCGGGGGCCGGGCGATTGGTGATAAAAGATACGGCGATACTGGCCGGTGCGATCGTGGTGCTGTCGGATTCGGCGCAACGGATCTTGAAAAAGAAATAAGCGAAACAAGAAAAAGGGGAATGGTTTTAATGCCACTCCCCTTTTTCTTGTTGGTTACCGTTTATTCTGTACGATATTCGGGTTTGCGTCGATCTCGCTTTGCGGAATCGGGAGTGCTACCCGGGGATCGGAAGCGTTGATCACCTGTGCGTCGGTAGGTAATTGCGGCAAATGCCAACCGCCCTTGCGGATTACCGGAATATTGTTACGCATGTAATCAAAGAACGCATGTCCTTCGCCAACCAATTCTTTGCGGCGTTCTTTAAGGATTCTCTCTAGGGAAAGCTCGGAGTCGCTAACGGATTTATTGGGGTTGGCTCGGCTTACGATTTGATTCAGGTAGCCTAACGCCTCGCTACGTTTTCCTAGCTTGAAAGCTGCCTCGGCCGCATTTAAGTATATCTCGGACAGACGGATGATGCATAGGTCATTGTCTTGCGGATTGCCGGTCAATACATCTCCTGTTTTTCCGGGATACTTCGCCAGATATTTAGGATGTCCGGTCGAACCGGTTGGAAGGATATCCTCGTCCGGTTTTTGAGGTAAGCGGCATAAGGCATGGCGAACATCATCCGGGTCTTCACCCAGTAAATCCAAGAAATCTTTCGTCAAGACCAAATTGTTCCAATCTTTCACGTTATCGGCATATACCATGGGAGCGCCCTCTCCGCCACTACCGCCGGAAGGCTCGGTAAGCGTAAAGTAGAACTCGAACAGGGATTCGGAATTGAAGTCTTTTCCCCATACGGAGGTATACTCATCGTACGTGAACAAGGTATAAAGACCTCCGTTATTGATTACTTCTTGAGCGTATTTAAGGGCGTTCTCGTTGTCGTTCATATATAAATAGATACGAGATAGAAGTGCTTTCACGCTCCATACATTTTGGTGACCGTCGGATTTGGTTGTAACAAGGTTGGGTAAGGCTTCGGTCAGGTCTTTGATCACTTGGTTGTAGCATTCGGCTACCGTGTTGCGAGACGGTTGGTGAGTCGGCAACTCCGTCTTGATCTCGATGGGCACACCCAAGGACGCCCCATTATCCAGTGTATAAGGCATGCCAAAGAGGCGGGTTAAATCGAATAAGGCCAAGCCACGCATAGCCAACGCCTCTGCTTTTATACGGGCGATTTCTTGCGTGTCGGAGGTTTGGACGCTACCGTTGTCTATTTTCTCGATTAAGCTGTTCGCTTGATGAATCACGATATAGGGTTGGTTCCATACTCTCGTGATATTAAAAGCGTCGTCGGCGGCTACGTTGAACAGATAGTACGGAGATACACGTCTGCCGGGACCTTTGTCAATACGAGCTTGTACGTCTTCGCCACGGCAGTCGGCATAATAGAGGTAGTTGTCTCCATAATAACTATGCTCGGATGCTATGCGATAGATTCCATTTAATGCGGTTTTAGCGTCTTCCAGTGACTGAATAGCGTTATCGCTGGTCACGGAAGTGGAGGGATCCAGATCCAGCCAATCTCCGGAGCAAGCCGTGAATAAGAAAGGAAGAGCGCTTACGATATATTTAATTGACCATTTCATTGTATTTCTTTTTTATCGAATGAATTGTTGTGTTTAGAAATTAACTTCCACGCCGAAACTAAAGGTGCGCATGGGCGGTGTCTCACAGAATACCTCGCCGGATACGGGCACTTCCGGATCATATTGCTTCCATTTCGCCCAAGTCAGCAAGTTGCTGCCGGAGAAATAGACACGGACTTTATCCAGCAAGACTTTATCGGTCCAGTTATGAGGCAGGGTAAACCCGAACGTCAGGTTCTTTAACCGCAAGTGATCCGTACTATGTACGAAGCGAGAGGAACCACCGCTCACTTTGTCGGAGCGTCCCAATACGAAACGGGGAATGTCGGTGATATCACCGGGCTTTTGCCAACGGTCTAACTCATAGATGGGCAGGTTGCGGTTTCCTTCGCTGGCTCCGTCTGTCTCGATATACGTACCGGTCTTGTCGAAAGAATAGCCGCCCAATGAATAAGAGAGCGTAAAGGCCAAGTCGAACCATTTATAAGAAAGGATATTGGTAAGGCCGCCGGATATCTTTGGATCTACTTGTTTATAAGGAACCGCTTGCGCCTCATTGACATCTTGGGTCAAGGTGCGGTCTAGATTGCCGTTCTCGTCTTCCGTATTTTTATAATACAGCGCATTTCCGCTCGAGGGATCTACCCCGGCGAATTCCTTTACATAGAATGTATTGAATGGCAATCCTATTTTCCGGATAAACCAACTACTTTCTACCACTTGATCGAGATTACCATCAAGGGCCACGATCTTATTCTTGTTATGTGTCAAGTTCAATACCGTAGTCCAATTAAAATCTGCGTTCGAGATATTCAAGGAACGAACCTCCAGCTCGACACCTTTATTGTTTAACTGCCCCAGATTACCCAGATAGTTCAGGAATCCGGTCGTGGCGCTGATCGGACGGTTGTAAAGCAAATCCTTGGTGTCACGATTGTAATACTCGAGCGTTACGAAGATGCGATCGATAAACGCAAGGTCTAGTCCGAGGTTCATATTATAGTTCTTCTCCCATTTTAGATTGGGATTAGCTTGTGTGCTTTCATACGAACCGGGGTTATCCATATAGTTCTTTCCGTAACTATATAAACCCATATAACCGTAATAAGATCCCGGCTGATTACCGTTCACGCCATAAGAGGCACGGATCTTGACATCGCTCAACACT
>OLXA01001099.1_pt1 | contig 10707 bp, 5 predicted proteins | sample 1644551 | NCBI WGS metagenome assembly OLXA01 (sample SAMEA103958150, study PRJEB25191) | human gut metagenome | biome: human-associated habitat [ENVO:00009003]; feature: intestine environment [ENVO:2100002]; material: feces | place: Germany | collected 2013/2015 | reverse complement strand
GATGATTAATGATAGTGCAAAGATTGTGTATTTGAAGGTAGATTGCCTAGGAAGATTGTACCGAAAGTAGGGTAAAATTGTCATGGGGTACAATTGTATATGCTTAATTCTATGGGGATAAACGTAAAAGAGGCCGGAAGTGATAACATTTCCGGCCTCTTTTGTGGGAGAAGGGTGGATAGGGGGACCACCTTCTTTCTGTGTTAAGTTCTTATTCTAATATTCTGTCAAAAAGCTTACTTTATACCTTTTGAATTCTTATATCTGTGTAGTGCTTCCAGGAAGTAGTAATCGGCATATACTAACGGCACGTCAATTTCGTTTTTGTGCGGGATACTTCCTACGCAATGTTTTAAGAGAAAGTTACCGTTGGTTCCTTGGGTAGCCAGATAACTTGGCGAAGCCAATGATTTTAACGTTTTCACTGCTGCCTGGTAATATCTTTTTCCTGTTTTCTTATCTACATATTGATAAAGTTCAAGTAGGGCGGAAGCTGTGATAGCTGCGGCTGAGGCGTCTCTCGGTATCTCTTTGAAGTCGTTTGCGTCATACTCCCATTCGGGGACATAGCCTTCCTGTCCGGCATTGAAATCCCAGTAAGGCACCATGTCTTCGGGCAGATTGGAGTGGTTGAGCCAGAATTCGGCGGTGTGCTGTGCCATTTCCAGAAACTCGGGTTTCTTTGTTTCTCTATAAGCCATTGTGTATCCGTAAATGGCCCATGCTTGTCCGCGTGCCCAAGCGGAATTGTCGGAGAATCCCTGACAGGTTTGTTTGTGGAGTACTTTCCCGGTTTCCGGGTCGTAGTTGACTACATGATAATTACTGTAATCTTCACGGAATTGTTCCCGTGCGGTGGTGATAGCGTGCGAGTTGGCTATTTCTGCATAATGCGGGTCACCGGTCACTTTGCTGGCGAAATAAAGTAATTCCAGATTCATCATATTGTCGATGATAACGGGGTAGAACCACTCGTCTTTACCATTCCATGATTTCCGGTAATTCCATGATTTGATGCAGCCTGTCTTCGGGCTGAAACGGGTGCAGAGTGAGTTTGCTGCTTCTATGATGATCTGTTTGTATTCTTCCTTTTTTGTAAGGCGGTATGCATTGCCGAAGCTGCAATAAATAAGGAAGCCGATGTCATGGTGTCCTTTCTGTTTCTTTAGCGGCTCCAAGGCTTCTGTCCAGCGGATTGCTTCCTGTTTCCATGTATTTTGCCCGTTGTTTTCGTAAATATACCAAAGGCTGCCGGGATAAAAGCCTTCCGTCCAGTCATTGAGTGGAGTGGTACGCAACTTTCCGTTGTTATCGGTAGTACGCGGATAAGCGGTTGGTTCGGGTAAGGCCTTCAGCATGGCAGTATATTGTTGTTCTGCCCGGTCGAAAGAATGGGTTATTATTTTATTATCACCTTTGCCGTACAGAGCCGAAAATGTTGACAATAAGTAAAAAGATAGAATGGATACTAGTTTCATATATTTTTAGGTTTTTGTTAGTTAATGGTGCAAAGATTGCGTATTTATTGCTTAGAGGACATACAAAATTGTCCCGAATGTCCAGTGTTATTGTCCTCGGGAAAGATAAATCATGTTTTATTGGATTAGTCAGATGTATCTGTTGCGGCGGAATTGGACTTTCGGAATGTAAGCGGTGCCATTCCGAAGACGGATTTGAAACATTTGCTGAAATATTGGGTCGTTGAGAATCCTAATCGGTCGGATATTTCGGAGATATTCAGTTCCGGGTTGTTTTTGAGCAGGCGCATACTTTCGTCGAGTTTCATTTTAAGCGTAAATTCGTTAGGAGTCAGACCAGTGATCTCTTTCATACGTGTATATAGCTTGTTGCGTCCCAATCCCAGTTCGGCGGCAAGCACATTCATATTGAACTCCGGGTTTTCAAAGTTGTTGGAAATGATTTCTGTCGCCTTTTTGATAAGTTCCCGGTCGGCTTGGTTGACGGCAATATCCGTCACAGTGGGCGGCTGTTGATTTCTGAACTTCTCAATCAGCTTTCTTCGGCTTTTCACCAGATTGTTGCAGCGTGAGACGAGCAGTTTTACGTTAAACGGCTTCGTGATATAGTCGTCCGCTTCATACATATATCCTTCTATCGTATATTCCACAGATGTCTGCGCAGTCAATAGTACGACAGGTATATGTGACAGGTTAACCGTGTTCTTTATCTTATAACACATTTCCTTTCCGGACATTTCGGGCATCATGACATCGCTTAGTACAATATCCGGCTGTATTGTCAACGCCTGTTCAAATCCCTCTTTTCCGTTTCCGGCGGTGTGTACTTCATAAATGGGATGAAATATTTCCTTCAGCATTTCGAGGATATCGTCGTTGTCCTCTACGATTAGTATGACCGGCTTTTCTGTGAGTGCATGTTCTGCCGTCTCTTCTTCCAATGGCAGCTCCTCTAGTGGAATCAGCTCCGTGCTAATCATGCACGCCGATGTATTTTCCGTTTGTAGCTGGTCCGCTTTAAAATGGCTGTTGCCTGTTTTCAGGATTACGGTAAAACAGCTTCCTTCATCCACCTTACTTTCTACACGGATATTTCCTTGATGTAATTCCACGATATTTTTGCTCAAGGTCAGTCCGATGCCCGTTCCCAAAGATAAATTGGATCTTTGTCCGTCTATCTGATAGAATTGGTCGAATATTTTATGGATTGACTCCTGTGGGATACCGGTTCCGCTATCCTTGATTTGGAGCAATACCTGTTGGGAGTGCATGCGGATACTGACTGTGATATTTCCTTCTGCGGGAGTATATTTGAAAGCGTTGGATAGTAGGTTGATAATAACTTTCTGCATCTGCACCGGGTCGAACCATAGATTAATATTTGGTTCGGAAGTCTCGAAACGATATGCGATGTGATGCTTGAGTGCGTATTCATAGAATGACATGTAAACTTCCTTGGTGAAGGTGACAATATCACGGCATTCCACCTTCAGTTTCAGATAACCCTGCTCTTGTTTACGGAAATCCAACAGCTCGGAGATGAGCGTGCGCATGTGGCTGGCGTTTTTGTAAATACGCAGCAGACGGTTGTACATGGAGGGAGAGAGCTTGTTTAATTGCAATAAGTTCTCTATTTGTCCGATGATAAGCGTTAGTGGAGTACGGAATTCGTGTGAGATATTTGTGAAGAAACGCAGCTTGACCTGGTTCATTTCTTTGATTCTTTCTTTTTCTTTCTTCTCAAATTCCAATGATGCTTTCAGTTTAGCTTGCCGGGTGTTAAAACGGATGATAGCATACAGTACAAGACAGAGAATCAGTATATATAATAAATAGGCATAGAGATTGGCATAGAAAGGGGGGCGGATATAGATATGAAGCGAACGTTCACCACAGATTGTTTGCGAATCGTTTTTCTCGCGTACAGTCAGTTTATAATGTCCCGGGTCGAGGTTGGTATATACTATTTTCGGGGAGTGTAGCGGAAGCCATGTCCGGTCGAACCCTTCCAGTTGATATTCATATTTGTACTTGTTTTGTGTATAATTGGAGGTGGCTACTTCCAGGATAAGACTGTTCTGATTGTGTGCCAACTTGATAGATTCCGTATAAGGCATAGTTTGTGACAAGATGTGTGACTCATCTCCGGGTTGTATCACTTTATTGTTGATAATCAGTTGGTCGAAGTAGAATTGATGATCATTCGATGTGGGGAGATTCTGTATTCCCGGCAGAGAAACCAAGCCGTTGGTTCCACCGAGGAATAATTCTCCGCTTTGAGTAAAATAGATACATGAGCCTTGTCCGAAACTCATATATGGAATAACGTATGTATATGTGAGTTCCTTCTTTTCAGAATTCAGGCAGGAGATCCCCCGGTTGTGGAGTACGAACAATTCGTGTGAAGGCGATTCGGCGACATAATAGCAATAATTACTCATTAGAAGATTGTCCTCCATGGCGAAGCGGAAGAAAGAATCTGTTTCCGGTTCATACTTGAATAATCCGGATCCTGCCGTACTGAAGAATAATTCGCCCAAGTGGTTCTCGAAGATATGTAACACCTTGAAGCGTCCGATGTTATGTTCTTTTTTGAGGTCATGCCGGTAATTCTGTCTTTTTCCTGTCAACAGGTTCACCCGGGTCATTCCGCCGTTGCCGTTGGCTAACCAGATATTGTCATTCCGGTCGATATGAAATGTTACATAAATATAGTTCTCTATAAGACTCCGGACGTCCGTCAGGGCGGATAACGGCTCGAAAGTTTCCGTTTCCGGATTCATGGCTACGATTCCTGCTTGGGTAGACAGGACGAGTTTTCCTTTATAGGGTTGTAAGTCATTTATCACATTGCTGGGTAAAGAGTTGGCTTTGTCGGGGATATTTTTGAGTGTATGTGCCGTTTTCTTTCGAGTATCAAAGATCGTGAGTCCCCCTGTATGCGTACCGATATACAGTTGTCCGGTTTCTTTGCGCAGCCAGATACATTTCAGATTATTGTGCCCGATTCCGGACAAGTCTCCCTTGTTGTGGACGTATCGGGTGAATTGCCGGGTTTGCCGGTCTAAGAAATTCAGTCCTCCTCCTTCGGTACATATCCATAAATTATGTTCGGAATCTTCCTGCATTTTACCTACAACGGGGAAACTGAGTGCATGAGGAATATCGGGATTGGCTTCGTAGTAGCTGGTATGATCATCAGTGGGGTTGTAGTAGTTGACACCTCCGAAATAAGTCCCTATCCAGATTCCTCCTTGCGTATCTTTGTAGAGAGCGAAAATGGATGAGTGGCTCAAACTATGGGATATATTATTTTGATGAACATGATTCTCCCATACTTGTGTTGACGGGTTGTATTTATTCAGTCCATAAAATGTGCCGAACCACAGATTTCCTAAGTCATCTTCGATAGCACAGCGCACATCGTTGTTCGATAATGAGTTGGTATTATCGGGAAGGTTGCGGAAGTTGAGGATAGAACCGTCGGGAGCCAGCCGATACACTCCCTGGTGGGAGGTACATATCCATAAGTTCTTTTGAGAATCCTGATAAAGACTTTGCACTTTGATGTCGGGCAGGAGAGAGTATTGGCGTTCGGGTTGTGCACGGTCGATTCGTAGAAGTCCCTTGTTCATACCTATGTATATATATCCGTCATCAGTGCAGCAGATAGGTGAAGAAACTCTTATATTTTCTTTGAAAGTGGTGAGCAGGCGGATAGTAGAGTCTCCTTCCACCCGGAACTCCAGTTTGTTACGCCCGGCAATCCAAAGCGTATCGTTCTTGTAGTATATGTTGGAGACATTATTTGCGCGTAATTTATGAAACTGTTGTGTGCGGGTATTGTAGCACACCAAGTCATGCAGTGCCTGTATGTATACATTCCCTTTTTTATTGCCGCAAATGGCCATAATTTCATTTTCGGTCAGACCTATGTTGTCTTGGGAAGGGTGAAATACAGTGACGGACTGGCCATTATATCGATTGATTCCTTCAAAAGAACCAAACCATAATGCTCCCGTCTCATCTTGATAAATGGATATTATATTGACCTGCGACAAGCCATCCTGTACACTTAAGTGTTTGAAATAAGCCGTGTTCGCATAGGTCTGTATAAGCAGAAGTAAAAAAGAAGCTACTAACAGAATCTTTTTTATTGCCATATATTAGATTTTACTTTTCCAGCAACTCTTTCAGAAAATCATCCAACTCTTTATCCAATCCTTTCAGTAGCTCGTCATTCACCAGCATCGTATCGTCGTCTACCAACAATAGTTCAGTTACCGTTTCTTTGTCCTCATCCACTAGTACAAACGAATAAGGTTTCAGGATAGTCACCTTGTCGAAGTCACCTGCATCTTTCATTCTGCAAAGGATACTACGTAAGCCGGGCTCGATATTTTCCAGGAAATCATCGCCGTCGTATGTTGCCCATTCTTCCACCATGACGTTTGCTAGTTCTTCATCATCATCGTTGTAAATATTCAGTTGCCCTGACGGCTGGTCAGGTTGCAGATGAATATCGGTTACGACTGTCTGTTCACAATTGCATACATATTTGCCGACTGCCTTTTGGATAGCCGATTCGATAATAGATAATGATTGTTGGCTCAGTTTCATAGGTTCCTTCTTTTTGTCAGTTCAAAGGTATAAAAAAAATAAGATTTGATACATGATTTCCTTAAAAATCATCATTAAATCGGCTCATTTGCATCTTTAATTTGGATATTTGAGCATTTCTCTCCTTCAATTCGGCCAAATAGAGGCTGGTGAGGTAATAATTCGGCACATCGTCAATACTCGCTTTGACATTGTTGACAACATTCTTTTTCTCTATCTTCTTGGCTAGTTGCTGTGCCTTTTCCGCCCATTTCACTGCTTGAGACAGACTATCTTTCGTCTCATAATACACGGCAATATTGAAGGCGGCCCTCATCTGCTTCTTTGTGTTCTTGGTTCCTTCGAAAGCCTGATGCCAAAGTTCGAATGCATTATCCCATGAATTTTCGCGGACGTAGATAGCTGCATCGCGCATCTGAACCGAACCGCCGGTGTATAAATACCGTTTTCCCGTTTTCCATATCGGAACCAGATGCTTTACCGGAACTGTTCCTGCAAATTCCGCAGCTTCTTTCAACATTTCCCTTTCGGGAATGATACGGGCAGCCGCTTCTGTGACCGAACCTCCGAAATCTTCCCAAAAGATACTGTCATTAGGGTGAAGGGTGGTCATGGGCTTGCTTCGTCCCGGCACATAAACCCGTACTGTGGGATATACTTTTACATCCATAGCTCCCTGATAACAATTGAAATCGGGTAGATAACGAATGGTCTTGGTTGCTTTGAATTGCAGATTCTCTAATGCAATAATAAAATCAACTCCTAAATCGGAAGCTAACTGGCTGACTTCCTCTTGACTTAGCATATTTTCACGCGCTAACTTGTCATTGGCACGTAAGGCGGAGTCACAAATGACAACTTCATCAAAGTAATTCTGGTGGGCTATTTCTTCAGCCAACGATTCGGCAGCAATCTTGGGATCACCGTTGGCATAGGCTGTGGCGCGACTTACTTCCGGAACGTTTTCCTTCGTTTTCTGTACTTCTGTAATCAATTTGTTATCCGGTGCATCGCTGGTGTTATTCACAACAGCTACCTTGCGGAGCTGGGGTGGAAAACTCAAGTCGGCGGGTTGCAGATAATCAATGGAAATCTGTTCGATGCTCTGGCAACTGTTGAATAGCAACAGGAACAGAGAGATGAATGCCAGTGAATAAGATTTTGCCATAGTTTGATTCATTTAGTAGTTTGAACAAAAGTACTATTTTACACGAATAAAAGAAAGAGGCCGCCTGACAAGTCGATAGTATCTAAAGTTCTCCTCCTTTGGGAAGGAGGAGTCCCCGTAGGGGGAGGTGGTAGGTGAATATATAAGTCTATTATTATCAGCATTGTGTATCCACCTACCACCCCGGCTTTCAGCCACTCCTTCTTCCCGAAGAAGGGGAATTGCAGATACTACTGACTTGTCAGGCAGCCTTTATTATTTAGTAAAGTAGTTAGGACTAATTAACTACTTGAACTCTTCTTTATCAAACGTTCTTTCCGTGACAGTTTTTATACTTCTTGCCGCTTCCGCATGGACAGGGATCATTACGTCCTACGGTCTTTTCGGCACGAATCGGTTCACGTCTCTGTTGCTCGCGCGTATCCTGACTGGCAGCAGCCTGCTGATTCGGATCACTCAGGTCCTGCTTGTTCTCACGATACTTGCTCATGTCCTGACGCTGTTCCGGTGCAGCCTGGCGTACTTCTACACGACGGGCAGCCTGTTCATCCGGAGCTTCCTGTACAGGAATTTGTCCACGCATCAAAATAGATATAGTCTGGTTATTGATCTTGTTCACCATAGCGTCAAACAAAGTCACAGATTCCAGTTTATAAATCAACAGCGGGTCTTTCTGTTCGTAGCTGGCATTTTGCACAGATTGACGCAATTGGTCGAGCTCACGAAGATGCTCTTTCCAAGCCTCGTCGATCGTCATAAGCAACACGGCTTTCTGGAATTGCTTAACGACCGATTGCGACTCACTCTTATAGGCTTCGTTTATATCGCAAGCAATACCGAATACACGCTTGCCATCGGTAATGGGCACTCGTATCATACCCGTGGATAATCCCCGTTGTTCCACAAACGGTTTTATATTCATGTGAGCGATCTCGGCCATACGGTCGCCTTTGCGCTTAAAGGTAGCGACAACGGCCTCATAAAGGCTGTCGATCACTTCGCTCTTTTTCATGGAGCGGAATTTCTCCTCATCGAAAGGCATTTCCACGGCAAAAATCTTGAACATCTCCATCGACAAGTCTTCGTAATCGCTCGTACCGTCATAGGTATCGGCCAAAGACTCTATCGTGTCATAGAACATATTCATAATATCGATGCCGATACGTTCTCCCATCAAAGCATGGTGACGCTTGGTATAAATCACATTACGCTGTGCATTCATCACATCGTCGTATTCGAGCAATCGCTTACGGATTCCGAAGTTATTCTCCTCTACCCGGCGTTGGGCATTCTCGATGGACTTGGAAACCATATTGTGTTCGATCATCTCGTCTTCTTTAAGACCCAGACGGTCGAGCATTTTCACTACACCGAAGAACCGGGGTCACCCTGACGACCGGCACGACCACGCAACTGACGGTCTACACGACGGGATTCGTGACGCTCGGTTCCGATAATCGCCAAACCTCCGGCTTCACGCACGGCCGGCGAGAGCTTGATATCGGTTCCACGACCGGCCATGTTGGTAGCGATCGTGACCGTACCTGTTTGTCCGGCTTGTGCCACGATCTCGGCCTCGCGTTGGTGCAACTTGGCGTTCAATACATTGTGTTTAATCTTACGCAAAGTCAACATACGGCTCAACAATTCCGATATTTCGACCGAAGTCGTACCTACCAATACAGGACGACCTGCTTCTACCATTTTCACGATTTCTTCGATGACGGCGTTGTATTTCGCCCGTTTGGTTTTATATACCCGGTCGTTCATATCGATACGAGCTACCGGCTTATTGGTAGGAATCGTCACGACATCGAGTTTATAAATATCCCAGAACTCCCCGGCTTCGGTCTCGGCAGTACCGGTCATACCGGCCAGCTTGTGATACATACGGAAATAGTTCTGCAAAGTAATCGTCGCAAAAGTCTGCGTAGCGGCCTCTACCTTAACGTGCTCTTTCGCCTCGATAGCTTGGTGCAAACCATCGGAGTAGCGGCGGCCTTCCATGATACGCCCCGTTTGCTCATCAACGATTTTCACTTTATTATCGATTACCACATATTGGTCGTTCAATTCGAAAAGGGTATACGCCTTTAACAGCTGATTCACCGTATGAACCCGCTCGGCCTTGATCGCGTAATCTTGCAAGATTCCGTCTTTTTTGGCTTGTTTTTCTTCGGGAGAAAGTCCTTGATTTTCAAGGTCGGAAAGCAGCTCGCTGATATTCGGCAATACGAAGAAATTAGGATCGTCCGATTTCCCGGTCATCACATCGAGACCTTTGTCGGTCATATCGATACCGTTATTCTTTTCATCGATTACAAAATAGAGGTCGTCCGTAATCTCAGGCATACGACGGTTGTTATCTGCCATATAGATAGCCTCGGTTTCGAGCAACAAAGGTTTAATACCCGGTTCGCTCAAATATTTGATAAGCGCCCCGTTCTTAGGTAATCCTTTGAAACAACGATACAACAGTACGGCTCCTTCCTCACGAATCTTTTTATCATCGGAAGCTATCTTAATCTTGGCTTCGGCCAACAACTTCGTAACCAAGTTTCGCTGCATCTTCACCAATTCTTCCACTTTGGGCTGGAACTGCTCGAACATCTGGTCATCGCCTTTGGGGGTAGGACCGGATATAATCAACGGCGTACGTGCATCATCAATCAACACAGAGTCGACCTCATCGACAATCGCATAGTTGTGCATGCGCTGTACCAAGTCGAGCGGAGAGCTGGCCATATTGTCACGCAAGTAGTCGAAACCGAATTCGTTGTTCGTACCGAAGGTGATGTCTGCCAGATAAGCCTGACGGCGTGCGTCGGAGTTGGGCTGATGTCTGTCGATGCAGTCCACACTTAAACCGTGGAACATATAGAGCGGGCCCATCCATTCGGAGTCACGTTTGGCCAGATAGTCGTTTACGGTCACCACATGTACACCGTTTCCGGTCAGTGCGTTGAGGAATACGGGGAGGGTAGCCACCAATGTCTTACCTTCACCTGTTGCCATTTCGGCGATCTTACCTTTGTGCAGAACGACACCACCGAACAACTGTACATCGTAGTGTACCATGTTCCAGACAATTTCCGTACCGCCTGCTTGCCAGTGGTTTTGCCAGATGGCTTTGTCGCCTTCAATGCGTACGAAGTCTTTTGTGGCAGCCAGGTGACGGTCGAATTCGGTAGCCGTCACTACGATTTCTTCATTTTCGGATAAGCGTTTGGCAGTTTCTTTCACAATAGAGAAAGCTACCGGGAGTACTTCTTCAAGAGCTTTTTCGTAAGTTTCCAGTATATCCTTTTCTATCTTATCTATCTGTGCGAAAACTTCTTCACGGTTTTCCAGTTCGATTTCTTCGATACCAGCTTTGAGTTCTTCCACCTTGGCGCGTTGGTCGGCGGCAGAATTGCGGATATATTCTTTCAGTTCTTCTGT
>OLXA01001098.1_pt1 | contig 10730 bp, 7 predicted proteins | sample 1644551 | NCBI WGS metagenome assembly OLXA01 (sample SAMEA103958150, study PRJEB25191) | human gut metagenome | biome: human-associated habitat [ENVO:00009003]; feature: intestine environment [ENVO:2100002]; material: feces | place: Germany | collected 2013/2015 | reverse complement strand
TTCATGCCAGAGTAACCAGGCAAATCAATACCGGCTATAAAATTTTTCCTTCAGAATGGGATAAGCATTTGGCTTGCATCATTCTTCCGGACAATAATGACATAAGACGACGTTTTCTCGCTCAACTAACAAGCCGAATAGCAGAAGACATGCATAGACTGAAAAATATCATTTCAAAACTTGAACATTCGGGCAATCCTTTTACCTCCGGAAAAATAATAGAGCTATTCCGTATTCCCCCCATCAATAAATACAGTTTTCTATCATTCGCACAAGATCTTATTATACAACTAAAACAAATCGGCAAAGAACGCACTGCCGAGTCTTATGCCTCAGCATACAACAGTTTCAAGCGTTTTATGGACAATAATGGTGACGTTCTACTTGAAGATGTAAATTCCAATCTGATGATAAAATATGAAATATACCTTAAAAACTGCGGTGTCTGTCCAAACAGCTGTTCATATTATATGCGGAATCTCCGAGCAATATACAATCGTGCTGTAGAAAAAGAGTTAACACAACAACAATATCCGTTCAAGTATGTGTATACCGGTATTGACAAAACAGTAAAACGAGCTGTATCTCTAAAAACAATTCGCCAAATACAAAATTTAGATCTGAGCACAAACCCTTTGATGGATTATGCAAGAGACATCTTCATGTTCTCGTTCTACACCCGCGGAATGTCGTTCATTGACATGGCATATCTGAAAAAGAAAGATCTGCAGAATGGAGTTCTGTCCTATCGCAGACATAAAACCGACCAACAATTGTTCATTAAGTGGGAAAAGCCCATGCAAAAAATTGTCGATAAATATAACACTATAGAAAGCTCTTATCTACTACCTATCATCAAAAACAACGGTAAAGACCCAAGAAGAGAATATAAAAATGCCTCACATTTGATTAATAGAAAGCTGAAGGTAATAGGACAAATGTTAGAGATCCCCGTCACACTAACAACATATGTCGCCCGCCATGCATGGGCAAACATTGCCAAGAGTAAAAATATCTCTATCTCGGTTATTAGCGAAGCTATGGGACATGACTCCGAAAACACAACACGTATTTATCTAGCCTCGTTAGACGCCTCCATAGTAGATAAAGCAAACAGTATTATACTTAAATCATTATAGTATACCAAAAGAGTATTGACGGGGCTGACCCAAAAGTCAGCCCTTAGTTTTCCAATGCTACATTATTAATAAATAAGATTATCATGGCTCTACACAACGGATAAAGCATGCATCACTTTTAGGCGTTTCTATTTTATTTTCACCAGTAAGAGTTGCGTAAACATTACTTTTAGAAATCAAATTAAAATCAAAAGAGAAGTAATTAATATCCCACGCCATAATATCACTTTCTCCATCGCGCCCTGGTGGATATATCTGCTGTAACCAATAGATAGCCCCCGGACGCATATACAAATCATAAAACAAAGGTTTCTCATCACCTGCCGTCATATTGAATTTATCACTACGTCCAGCAGAATAACGGAGTACAACTGTATTCTTTGTCTCACCATGTATATAGCCCTGACCAGTAACTACGCCCTGCCAATTTTTCATATCACCATATCCTTGTTTTCTATGTCCATAGCCTGACGCTCCTATCGGAAAGAATAGATTCCGCCCATCCGTTTTATTATATATAAAACAACCACGCATACCATATGTGCCGAAACTATCATAACGATATCCGTATACTTCATTGATATTGGAAAGTGTTTCCTCGGCATCATCACCATAGAGTACACCATAGCCCATTTCTATATCCTTGCTTTTATACAATACATTATAATCATCGTAATTGGCAATTTCCACTTCTTTTCCATTAATTTTAGGCTTTTCAAAAGGGGTATTAAAAGGCTGAGATGTGATTTCATCCCACAATTTAGTAGTCCCTTTTCCAGCAATCTCTAGTGGCTTGGCTTTATCATCTTTAAAGTCTTTCGGCTGCACTTCTATCCAATATTCTTTCTCATGTTTATTACTTGACGCATCAATTGGTTCATTCAGATTTCCCCACTTAAACAATGACCCTTCTTCTACCGGCGAATCTGTTTCCTCCGTAGGAGTCTTCATATTAAACGTATGCCAAGCCCGCCCTTCGTCAAGCAAAGCTACAGGAGCATAGCCCTGGCGGACAAATATAAGGTGATTGCAAGTATTGTTGTGATAACTGACACGAATAACGGCATGGCGGGATTCATTTTCTGCACATGTACCATTGAACGTAATTTTGAAATCAATTACTGAACCGGAAAGCCCCTTAAGTGTACCATGTTCATCTATACTCGTGTACTTGTTACTACTACTTTTTTCTAACTTCACAAATCCTTCGTGCGTTGTCGCTGCAACAACAGCTTCCCAAGCCCCCTCGGAAGTAAATTCTTCGAAATTTGTAGCATTCTCCCGTGCCAAACGTTTTAAAACAACATGGAAAGGCTTGTCATTATTATGCCGTCGATATATTCCTTTAGGATTGACTACGCGACGTACCTGGAATATATCAACTATTTCTGTTAATGGCTCACCCTGCGATAAAGTCGCGGTTATTTTTATTTTTGCCTGACGCCGGTAGGCTACATATGGATTATTCCCGGTATAACTAGTTTTTGCAATCATCTGTTTCGCACGTGTATATAAAGGTATACTCATATGAAGTATATTCGTCCCCTCTTCTTTACGCACAGAATAATTACCATATTCAGTATCTTCGTGAATGCCTGGATCTACGGCATATTCGCGATTTCCTCGTTGAGTTCGGTTATAGTATTCCTGGTTGCTTTCTGCATAAACAATACCTGAATCCTCATTAGCATCTGCTTTTGTTGTCGTAAGTATGGTTGCAGTAGTACGGCGCAAAGAAAGAAATCCATTCCATACATTCTTGCCTTCCAAATCAAAATGATAATAATCAAAATTATTAGCATCTGCACCAATAGGCGCCCAACCATTGTTGAGTATTTCCGCTTTCACACTTTCCACTTTCGCATAACCAGGATTTATTTTTATAGGCAAATCCATCGTTCTGTTATATAAATAGGAAATATAATAGGGATTGGGCACCTCAATACCTGGTTCCGGTTCAGCATATTCGATATGCCAGTCTGCATCATTTGCAAAATTTTTAAATTTCAATGTAAGTTTATAGTGATGATTACGTTCGGCATCATAGTTTGTTGTAATGTTTTTACCAAGCATAAAACGGTATTTAATATCACCACTACCTACTTTTTCTTCATTAATAGAACGATAATAAGCGTCTACTTCAATATATGTACCATAAGGTACGTTATCTTTTGGTCTATATTTTGAATAATCTTTGTCCGGCTGTTGCAGATGAGGAGGTAATCCGGGATGATCCAGTTCTTTATCTCCATCTGCATCCTGGCGTTTATCATATGGCTGGTCCCCCTGCATATTCTCATAGAAAAACAAAGCATCAGCTGCCTCTTCGTGTCCATATTTAAAAGTTCCATTCTCTTCACACGGGTAATAAGCTCTCCCCGTAGCTAAACGTACCGGATAAAATTCGTCAAATGCAGGTGGGGTAGTTCCTGTATAATACTTTATGATTTCTCCGTCTTTTATTAAAGACGATTGTTCATCTTCACTTGGTGTGTTTGTTTTTCCCAAGTAGCAATTAACAGGAATATCCTTTATCTGAACCGATTTCAAATAAATAAAAACTCCTTCTTTCAATCCAGTGGCATCATAAGCAATGGTTACTTTGGAAGCTGCGCGGCGAATCCATGCGTGCAATTCCATATCTTTCTTATTTATAGCTACTCGTGAAGCTTCCGTATTGCGGTTAGCCCCCGCAGGTGCATTCTCTTTTGTTGTGAAGTAGCCAAACATCTGATGGTTTTTAGTAGCTCTTGTCACTTTTCCATCAGCAGTTTCTTCTGTCGCGAACCAGTTTTCTGCTTCCCATGTCAGATTAATCGATTTCAGTTTATCGACTGTTTGTATATTATCTTTTTCTAACTCAGCCAAGTTACCCATATTTGCTACCGCATACATATAATAATAGCCGTAAGGAACTTGAGCTAACTTGAAGGTAGCCCGTTTGGTTTTGGCTTCCGCCGTTTTGCCTCCTTCCGCATCTGTGTCTGCACGGTCAATATCATCAACATCGAATCTATCTGTAGTTTCCGTTGAAGCAGTACCTTTCGGAAGAAGATAGTACGATTTCACCAGATTTCCTTCCTCATCATACAGCAACACACAAAGATCATTGATGTCTTTGATTACATCTCCTGCCGTACGAGTGTTTACATCCAGAGCCGGCCGAAGAGGAAGAAACTCTACAGTAGCACTCACACTGACTTCTCCTTCCGGCATTCTTTCGCCTTCGTTGTTCAGCCAATCATCCGTACAGGCAGTCAAGACAAATATCAGCATACCTGTAAGACTATAAATAATGTTGCGTTTCATATTTTCCTGTATAAAGTTATTTAAGGAAATCTTTCCTTTCTTTTTTTATAACCCGAAATCGGGTTCTAGTGTGATTTCGGTATAAGGACGCACATCTACTATGCAATCCATTGCATGTTCATTAATTGTGATATTTACCACCACATGTGTATTTCGCGGCAACTGTGGCAGATTTGGCAAGTAACTTTTCAATTCAGTTCCGTTGACACCCAAAGTCAGCAGATAAGGATTTTCCTTATTGTTGTCATCACTATGCTTCCCCTCCAACAGGTAAATCGGTTGCTCATTGGTTTTCGTATTTTCATCTCCCGGAAGCAGTTGCCCTTTAAACAACGATGACGCATCGTATGTATAATACCCTTTCAAAGTAGGAACATCGAAACTATTTATGTCCCAGAACTTTGTTCCCTCCGTCGTTTCTCTCTCTATATATGTAGCATTGTGTGGCAAGTAATACTCCCTTTCTGCCATTTTATCAATAGTCAGTTTCGTGATTTCTATGGACCGACTGCTTTTATTCGTTATATTGAAAGTAAATTTAACAGCCGCTCTCATTATGGAAAGCTCACGTTCACAATCCTCGGCAGGCACATCTACCATATAAAGTCCACTCATCGGCAACGGACCGTCGATTCGCTCCATATTACTGCCTAACCGAATGGTCAGACTGGATATATAATCCGTAAAGAATAAGCTTCCGGGCTGAATTTTCTCAAAATCACACTCTACCAATTTACGTTTCGGAAAAAATCCCGTTGTCTTTATTTCCGTAGCTTCATTTGCAAACAAATAAATTCGTTTCTTTTCGTTTCCGATAACTTTCATCGGCTCGCTATAACAATCGGTAGATGCAACCTCCAAATTGTAAATCCGGTTATGTTCCACTATATTATCATTGTTACGTACGACAATAATACGCAACGTTTTCATCTTTTCATTATCATTTACTGGAGCCTCTGGATAGATGTCACTGGCCCGTGTACCCGATTGCGATATGTCAGACAGGGCAACACTGATATTAAGATTCACTAACGGCACTTCCCTGTCAAACATTTCACTATCTGCATCATGAGCACACCCCCGAAAAAGGAGAGAAATAGCCCATGGTATAATGATATATGCGATTTTCTTCATTGTCCTATATCGTTGATTCTGACAGTCCAATCGTTTATCTTAATATAAGTTTTAATCCATTCAAGATTCGGGCTTAAGAAGAATATCATTGACCATTCACTTTCACGATCAAGGAACTCCTGCGAATCCATGCTTGCATACAGATCACTCTTAAGCATAAGCAAATAGTTAATAAGTGGAATATTGATAATTTCCACACCATCTGCTTTGCGACGCACCGTCAGCTTAGGCGAGTACCAATCACGCACCATCAACCGTGAAGTAGATAGTTCGGCATAAGCTACCACCACTTCTCTTCCCTCATCAGTGAATCCTGCCGAAGCTTGCCCTTGTGCCCATGGAGTGTATGTCACCATACCATTCTCAAGCAAATTATTATCGTAACTGAACAGTATATTATCATCGGTAATTTCAAATTCAAATTTCTTATCATCTACCGGCTCACCATTCATTTGTTGCAACACAACACGAATATTATTGGTGTTCTTCATCATCTCAACAGTGCCTTCACTGTAAAGGTCGGCAGTAGCGAGAGTAAGTTCACCCCAATACAAACCGTGCAAGTTCTTTCGTTTAGGATTTGTCAAGCATTCCGAATCTAGTTCCACTTGCAAATCGGTATATCCAGTTCCTTCTCCGGGGGTATACTTCATAAGGAAAGAGCTCTTATTACAAGCCAGACCACCATAAGCTACGAAATGATAATTTCCTTGTTTGAGGTCCAGCTTCATGCGATAGTTCTCGTCCTGCAACTCCGTACCCGTCACTATGCGAGTATCCACATAATTGCCATTTTCATCATAGACCAGCAATGTCAGACAATCCACCTTCTTAGCAAATGCATTGGCATATTCCATATTGTAGTCGTAAATGAAGCGTAGTGACACGCCATGCGGACATGGAGCAAGATCTTCATAGATACGCTCACACGATGAAAAGGCAAAATTTATCAGTACGATGCCAAGCACCGTACTGATAAACCCTGAAATTATATTTCGTTTTTTATTATGCATCTTTGGTTTCTTAGAAATCGATATTATTGACACGAACTACCCAAGGCAATACATCTACCGAAACTGTCAGATAAATATCACCTCGCTCATCGGGAGTATCAGGACCTGGGTTATCAGGGTCATTATCTGAAATACGTGGATGCCCAAGACGGGAAATGTTAGTTACAGCAAGTTTATAAACATTGTTGCGAACTACAGCGAACTCCATCGGAGCCATTTCACCTTCCACACCATTGTCATTGTGGCGATTCCAATAATAATAGTAGCAATAATAGCCCCAACCACCGTCTTTGTCCTCGCTTGACTGATAGATGGTTATGCCGGCATCAGTAGCTGCTTGTCTGAAATCACTGAGATAAGAACCTTCAAGTGTTTTATCGTTTCTGTCCCAAGTGTTCCATTTTGAATTAGCACTACTTTCATCTTGAGGGCTAGCATCCCCTTCCTCACCTGTACCACCGGTACCATATACAGCCACATAAAGCGGATGAGAACGACTCCATGTTTTGGTCTCTTCGTTGTATGCAACAGCTTTCACTGCTTTTCGCACATTTGGCCAACTTACATACAAATTGCCGCCGAACATATAAATAATCGGATCTTTATAAGAATCCTTCATTAAACCAGAAGCAGTGTAATTAATAACTTCTGCCAAGTGCCTGGTATCTTCGTCAGTGCTAGCGGCAGCAGCTTCAGTAGCTACCATTTTTCCTTTGAAAACAATACCGGTTGTTATACCGTTTACCTGCCTGTCAACCGGTCCCGGAATTGTATTTTCAGTTACATACCGCCATATACGATAGTCACCATATTTGTTACCAGTATTCCAGCTATTATCTGTATCTTCTTCACCCCCAAGAACCGTAGATAATAGATGCGTGTTCCATTGATCTTGCTTTGTATTGTCTATTGAGCCGTCAGGTTGAAAGAGAGGGTAATTAAAATACTCACTTAATTTCGTAGTCTCAATGCCTTGATTCTTCTCGGTTGCCCACACATCCACGACATAATTACCATTAAGATGAGTTTCCCCACCTCCCACAGCGGTAAACCAGGGCTTTTCCGGGCTGCAAAGACTAGCTTGTGCCGGAAGTCCATTATCAGATACACGACGCAAATAATAAAAACTATTATTCATATTCACCAAAGCCATTTTACCTAATTCAACGTTTACAATGTAAGCCCCAGGTGTTCCGTCCGGCGCAATATCTTGTACAACCGGATAAGTGTTGCCTTTCTGAGGACGTATATTTTCAGGCAAACTGCGACTACCATCTCTAAAATCGAAACGTGCCATTGCGCGTTCTACTTTCACTGCACCACCTACACTGTTGTCTACTTGTGACAAGCTTCCCGCATTGTTTATTCCGGAAAGATTAAACGGAGTGGCTTCATTATATAACAACCAGTCATTCATCGTATTAGGGAGCAAGCGCTTAGCTATGGAATAGTTGGACATCAGAAAGCTGCCACCTTCATTCTTGCTCCATATCTTTCCTAATTCCTCATCGTCACCCTTGCAAATTGCATTATACCATGTCGTATTCTTATATTCAGTTTTACTAATAAGTTCTACCAATTCATCTGTCGGGTTACAAAATATAAATACATTCACTTCCTTTTTATCAGTTGGTGTTTCTGTATCATTATAGAACTGAGACAATTGCGTTTTAGTTATTTCGGAAGTCCCAATATAAGCCTGTTTATTTGCGGATTGTTTCATCTTGTCCGACATGTCACCAAAAGCAATGAATGCATTATCCGTGCTGCGGGCAAGTACCACATACATTCTTTTCACATTGTTCTCATAATCTTTACCGATTTCGACACCAACATTGCTGCCACCACCTTCAACCGTATTACTACGCGAACCAGGCACAGACGGCATAGTTACCTGTACTGTCATGTATGCCTTATCTCCCTCATAAACAGTAGGGTCAAATTCTGTTTCACCTAGTTTATCCTCAGCACAACCTGCTGTGAGAACTACGGCAAAAAGGCATAAAAAATACTTGCTAATTCTTTTCATAATCTGCAACTTTGAATGAATTAATAATTTCTATGTTTTTATATTTAGATCCTGTTAATGTTTTATCTCTTCTATTTGCTTTAACATCTCCTCTGCATCAGCCAGCCCCCTATGTGCAGCTTCAGTAAACATTTTCTCTGCCATATCAAACTCCTTCTTCAAGGCAGCGTATGTCCCCCGACCATAAACAGCCTGCGGTGAGTTTCCAGCTTTCTTCAGATAATATTCCGCATTCTTCATATCCCCCCTAGCCATTGCGGCATTTGCAGCATTCAGATTAGCCACTTCATCATCAGGGAACATACGTACAGCGACTTCGAATGTTTCATTATATTCTTCACTCCCCAGTTTCATATCCTGTGCGGCAAGATACATCTCATTCAAACTTAACTTCTGTGGCTGTGTTTTAATCAGACGCTTGATTTCGTTGATATCAGTATAGGTACGCACTTCATATTTGACTGCATAGTCTGAATGACGAAGCCCCGGATAAACCTCTTTCAGTAAGAATGCATAATCTTTTGGAAAGGCAGTCTTGATGCTACGTTCTTTTGCATCCGGTTCCTGGTTACTGCGGATTAATGCCAGAATACCTGCTTTGTTTTCGAGATACGAGTTTTCCACATAACGTTCGAGTCCTGCCCAATCTTCCGGCTCGTAATCGGTAATGAATAGTGAATCGGCAAAATCGTACTGTTTGCGTACATACTCTTTCAATGTTTTCGTTCGTCCCATCGCCAGACGTTCATTATTCGAATAGGGACTTTCAGGCGAAGCATATCCTTTGATGCTGACAGAGATAATCCGTGTATCCACATCATTCTTCACCGCATCAATAGTATTAAGTATCTTTTGTAATTCAGCCGGATTACGACGATAATTCTCATGGATTTCTGTTCGGTTCACAGGAAAGTCAATATAAGCCGAACCTTCCAATACATTAATTTTTGGTTCTGCTTTCGAACGAATGTATACACAAATTCTTTCGGCTCCAACTGAAGCACCAACAGAGGCTCGTTGCCATCAACAAATGCCTCGCCGCAACAACCGCATGTTTCATTGCCCGTACTGAGCGTGGCACGTTTCATCCAATCGGCATAAGGTACCACTGTACGATATTTGACCACAGATACTTTGCTTTTTTGATAAAGCATCATATCATCCGTACACAAGCCATTGCGCAGATGATGATAATAGCGGTTGCGACCAGCTATCATCACCGAAGGTAAGTTCAGTTCATTACCTTCTCCTGACAGTCTAGGCGTAAGAATCACTTCACGGTTACTTTTTACACTCAATGCCGAAACATCAATATCCATTGATACGAACAATTTATCTTCCGAACGAGACACGGCAAGGTCAGATACTGTCACATTACCGCCCATTATTGTTTGAGCCTTTGCTCCTATCATCAAGAGTAGGAATAGCAAACTACTACAAAGTATTTTTGTTGTTCTATTCATATCCGTAATTTGTGTGATTTAAAAAGTATATATGAGATTGACTGCCGCTTTTGTGGGCCCAACATAATTATGCGATTTTCCATCGGCTATTTTTGTACCGCATTGGGCACAGGGATAACTGTCGTAGCGAGTATAAATCCAGCCCAAACCTAACTCCGCTTCCAAATTCCAACGTTTGTTCAATATCCACGCATAACCATACGCAATGCCACCACCGGCAAACCAACCTTGATAACGACGATCAGAAAGCACAGATAAATCTGTTCCAAGAAACGAAATATGATTGTTCAGATTACCAATGTTATACTGCCCACCCAAAGCATGAACACCAACAAAATGACCAGCGAAACGATCACAAAACCAATAACGTCCTTCTGGTTGCAGAAGCCAATGTTTCCACTTACGCTCATGTGAAAAAGTCCAGCCATTATAGTTAGCGGAAAGATCAAATGTCCATTTCGGAGCAAGGCCAACTTCTATTCCTGCATTAACAGTTGCAGTAACATCATACAATAAATTGCTTTTGATTGCTACTTTCTGACAATGTACTTCTGTGCAGAGAAGCACAAAAATCATAATTGCATACAGTTTCAATTTGTTTTTTTTCATATATATAAGTATTATATATTACTAAATTCACACA
>OLXA01001092.1_pt1 | contig 10786 bp, 9 predicted proteins | sample 1644551 | NCBI WGS metagenome assembly OLXA01 (sample SAMEA103958150, study PRJEB25191) | human gut metagenome | biome: human-associated habitat [ENVO:00009003]; feature: intestine environment [ENVO:2100002]; material: feces | place: Germany | collected 2013/2015 | reverse complement strand
CGGGCGTACGGTGTATGCGCAAACAATCGATAAACCGCCGTTTTATTGGGGACAGGAGCGGTTAATGATTCACGCGACGTTGGGCGGGCTTAAAACCGACCTGCACGGACGAGTTAAGCGAAAAGACGGTTCGGTAATCGAAGGACTGTTTGCTGCCGGCGAGGTCGCCGGAGGCATATGGGGAACTGATCGACTCGGCGGCACGGGCTTGTTGCAGTGTGTGGTGATGGGAAGAGCGGCGGGGCTGGAAGCGGCAAAGCAGGCAACGACAGTTTTGTGATGCTTTGAGTTGCCGCAGCGAATATCAAGACAAGAAAACGCCCGCATCCCAGGAGAAAAGGATGCGGGCGTTGTTGAAAGGAAGCTTTCAGTCGCTGGCTTAGGCCTTCATCTTGGCGAACTGTTCGCCGGCGATCATGCCGAAGGTGAGGGCGTCGATCACGGCCACGGTACCCAGACGAGAGGCACCGTGTACGCCGCCGGCCACTTCACCGCCTGCATACAGACCCTTGATCGGAGCGTGGGTCGTGGCGCTGATCACCTGAGCGTTGTTGTTGATCATCACGCCGCCCATGGTGTGGTGAATCTTCGGGCAAACTTCAATGCCGTAGAACGGCGGCTTGGAAACGTCCAGACCCTTGTTGAACTTCAGGATGCGATGGAAGTCCTTGTCGTTGCCTTCCTTCACGAAGTTGTTGAACTTCTTGACTTCGGCAAGGAACGCGTCCTGCTTGATGCCGAAGTGCTTGGCCAGAGCTTCGAGTGTGTCGAACTTCTTGACAGTGCCCATTTCCAGAGGCAGGCGAACGAACGACGGGTTGATGGCCTTGACGATGACGTCGTCGCAAACGGCGATCGGGTAGTTCTTGTCGTTGCCGATGACCTTGAACATAGCGTCAGCCTTGATCTTGCGGCCGGCGTGTTCGTCCATGAAGCGCTTGCCGGTCTTGCGGTCGACCACGAGGCCCAAGTCCATGCAGGCGTGGTTGGTGAAGTTCACGGAAACGCCGAAGCCCTTTTCGTTCGGGTTGCAATAGGGAAGGAACTGCAGCCAGCAGAGCTGAACCGGAGCAGCACCGATACCCAGGGCCTTGATCAGAACACCAGCGGTTGCGCCCGGCTGGTTGGTGGAGTCGGTGGAGGGAACCACGCGCGGATCCTGGATCTGACGGAACCAGATGTCGCGGGAGAAGCCGCCGGCGGCGAGCATGACGCCGAGCTTGGCGCGAACGGTGTGGCTCTTGCCCGTCTTGTTTTCAAGGTCGTCGCTCACGAGCTTGTTGTTGAAGCGATAGCCGGAACGATAGGTGACACCGAGCACTTCGCTCTTGTCGTCGCTCACGATGAAGTCGTCGAACTTGGCGCGAGTGCGGATCACGACGTTCTTGATCTTCTTCAGTTCAGCGTGCATCGGGCGAATGTAACCGGAGCCAGAACCAGCCTTGATTTCGTAGGAACGGGGAACGGAATGGCCGCCTTCAAAGAGCATGTGGTTGGGCACGAATTCGCAACCGCAGTCGACAACCATCTTGATTGTGTCGTTGCAGCGATCGGCGATGGTGGCAAGCAGATTGGTGTGGTTGATGCCGAGGCCATCGCGCAAGCAGTCTTCAATGAAGAGTTCCTTGCTGTCCTTGATGCCCTGAGCCTTCTGTACCGGATTGCAGGGGCAGGCAACGTTGCCGCCGCAGATGGCCGAGTTGCCGCCGACGACGCTCATCTTTTCAAGCATCAGAACGCGCAGACCGGCGCGGCCGGCCTTGAGAGCGCAGGCCATGCCGGCGAAACCGGAACCGATGATGACGACGTCGAATTCTTCTTCATAGGACTTGACGGCGGAAGCGGGGATGCCGGCATTGGCAGCAGCTGCGGCCATGATGGCGCCGGAAGCGGCGACGGCCGATTTCAGAAAACCGCGGCGGGAAGTGTCAACGTTTTCCATGGTGAATCCTTTTGTGGTTGTTTGAAATGTCTTATAAAACGGCTGCGCCGCGGGTGTGAGGAGCAGTTCTTGTTGTTGTGCGTCATGCGCCCCGGCGTTTTTGCCATTGACCGGAATTCTCGACCGATGCGCTTTTTCTGAATACATCCCGCGGGATGCATACCGAGGGATGTAGTGGTAGCCCGAACGGCTCACAATTGCTCCCGACCTCCACTTCTATTGAAGCCGCGCATTTGGGTGACGGCTAATTTGAATTCATTTCCGGGAGAAAAAAAGATGTCAAAGATGACCGGGACCGCCAAGTCTGTTTTGTTTGCTTCGCTTTGTGCGCTCTTTACCGTTTCGCTTCCTGCCCAAGCTGCCGACAACTTTCTGGCCGATCGGCACAAGGCCAAAGGATTGAGCTGCCAGATGTGCCACGGGCCCGACGAGAACAATCCTCAGACGCCCACGATCGAAACTTGCACGACGTGCCATCAGAGGGACGCACTTGTGAAAAAGACCGCAAAGGTCAAACCTACCAATCCGCACGTTTCTCCGCACTACGGCAAGGACTTGGAGTGCACGAACTGCCATATGGGTCATATGGAACCCGAAAACTTCTGCAATCAGTGCCACCAGTTTGACTTCAAGGTGCGCTGAGGCAACAAATCAAATTCTCAAACCAAAGGTTGATCGATTGTTTTATCGCTGACAAAAGAAAGGACAGAAAATGCACGCGATGAAAAAGACAATGCTTGCCGCTGCAGCGGCTTTAGGAGCCACTGCGGCTTGCGCTGCCGATGTGACCGTTTACGGTCTGGTGGATTACGGTCTGATGTATACCGGCACGGATAACGGTTCAAATACGAGCCATGTGACGGAAATGACGTCCGGCAAGAATCTGGGTTCCCGCTTCGGTTTTAAAGGATCGGAAGACCTCGGCAACGGCGTGAAGGTGGGCTTCATTCTGGAAAACGGTTTCAGTGCCGATACCGGTGCGTTGCCCTCCAACGGCAAGATTTTCGATCGCGAATCCACGATTTATCTCGAAGGCAATTTCGGCAACCTCAAGTTCGGCCGCATGACTCGTCTGACGGGGTCGACCGGTTCGTCTTGCATCTATGCGGGCAACATTGCTCCGATTTCCACGGGTTACGGCGACTCGATTCCCGGCTACAACGCCGTGTTTGCCGGCAACCTGCTGCGTTATGACAATGTGGCGATGTATACGACTCCGGATTTTGCTGGCCTTAAGCTCTATCTGCAGTATTCGGGTGGCTACGACGTTGATGAAGACGAGGGCGAAGTCGAAACCCAGTCGTCGACCAATCGTTTTTACGCTTTAGGTATGAGCTATAAAAACGGTCCGTTCAATATGGCCGGTGCCGTCGAACGTTTCAATTGGAAGTCGTATAACCTGACTGCAGACGAGCGGGAACTGGACGACGGTTTGGTGGTTTCGGCTGGCGGCGCTTACGACTTTGAAGTCGTCAAGCTCTTCCTGATGGGCGTGTATTTCGACCACATGCCGCTTTCCATGGGCTTCTTCGGTGACGAAAATAAGTTCAAGGTCGGCAGTGAAGAATTCAAGAACGAAGACCTTCAGGGCTTTGGCATCAATACCGGTATCAATGCTCCGGTATTGGGTGGCAATTTGCGTTTGTCTCTGACTTACATGAATGCCGAACCGTCGACTCAGGTTGCTGCTGACTTTGAAGTCGATCGCTGCAACGTGACGGTCGGCTGGGAAGACAAACTGAGCAAGCGCACGACGCTCTATCTCGGTGCCGCTTGGACGCAGGACGACTATCAGGTTGTTGAAGCTACGCGCTACAGCGCCACGGTGGGTTTGATTCATTCCTTCTGACGGGAAGAGTCGGATTTGAGGTTTTCAGCTTTAAGTCCGACCTTGCAGCGATTCATTTTTGTTTCTCTCCTCACCGCTGACGAAAGTAATTTCTTCAGCAGAACAAGGCCTGCGAAATGCAGATTCGTGGGTTTTCGGGAGCCGTAAGGCTCCCTTTTTTTTGGTGCGCCCAGCAGCGCATGTGTGTCTATGTGGTAAAAGTCCACTGATCGCCCGTTAATGGCATGGACCACCCGTCACCACTAATCATCGCGCCAAGGCGCGACAATGGGTGAAGAAGAGTCCTTTAGGAGGTCCATGTCATGTCGAAGAAAAATACGCGTAAATCGCTGGATACGTCCATCACGTACGCCGTCATTGGCCTCGATTTGGCGAAGGGCTGACGCCGCCGTTGCTGCCGTGCCTTGTTCCGACAACGCTTTAGGGTTGATCGACCGAATGGATTACGAGTCGCTCTTTGAACAGGCGGCCAAGCTGTCGCCCACGCTCTTCGCGATGGAGCTTTGCTGTGGCTACAGTCTGATCTGCCTTCGTCTGCAGAACATGGGACACGAAGTTAAGGTGATCTCGGGCTGGGCCGTTAAGAACTGGATCGCAACGCATCGATCAAACCAAAAAAAAACGACCTCAACGATACGGTAGCGCTGGCAAAGCTTGCCTTAAACGACGACGAATTGTGGCCAATCCGCACCAAAAGTGTTGATGAGTCGCGGATGGCTACCGTCCAGGCGATAAGACTGCAGCTCCGGACTCAGGCCACGAAGTCCTTGGTCTGCTTCAAAAGCGTTTGCCAAAACTGGGGAATGGTGATTCCCAGAGGAAGCTTGAGCACGAAGAAGATGGCGGCTGCTGAAGATATGCTCGGTGCGGAAGCGGCATTGAGCATGAGGATCCTTCTTGATGTCTATAACTCCACAATGAAGCAGATCAGCGAGCTCGACAAGCAACTTGATGCCCTCGTGCAGTCTAATGAGCAGGAGCGACGGATGAAGACGGTACTCGGGATCGGCACCCAGACTGCGGCCCGACTGGCCGAGATAACGGGCCACATCAAACGGTTCTCGACGCCTCGAAGCTATGTTGCCTACATCGGTCTAGCGCCGAGGAACATCATCACGGGGCATTCTGGTACACCGAGTCCTAAAAAGAACAGAGCGCTAAAACTATTAACGAGGCACCTTAATAGTTAACAAAGATACGGGTGTGATAGCCACTGTGCCCTTGTAGGCGCTGCTCCCTTGTTGTCTGAGTGCGCCAGGGCACACCTGCTTTCGTGAAAAATGACTTCAAGACATGCTTCTTTAATCCTCGTCATGTGCTGTAAGCCGTTGTTTTGACTGGATTTCTTTTCAAGAATCTTCCTACAGCTTACAGCATTGATTTTATTCAGGTTTAAGGGAAATAAATTATGGCCCCTATAACCATACATTAAGTAAATCCTCCTTTCCCTATCATCCAAAGACAAAGTCGAGCAAAGATTTTTTCGATTACTTTCATGCTTTTGATTTAGTTATTAGAGTAAATCAAACTGATCATAGCATTTATTTCGTTATGCAATTTATCTGATTTTTCATAATCAGCGTTTGTTTCAAGGGTAATCACTTCTTGAACCTTTTTTGCTATAACCTCGAGAATGTCGGCAGTAGGCTCTATATATGGCAACTGCTTTATGTAGTTCGATGAATTGTTTGCGGTTGGATTTATCACATGAACCAAGTCGTTTATAGTGTCTGAATTCATCAGTGCCAACAAATAATAAAGTCTCGAGGAATCCTTAGGAAAAATACCTACAATTGATTGATCAAAAACGCGGTCTGACATTAAAAATGCTCGTATTGTACTGGATTTTACCATTGGAATGCCAACACCAGTCTTAAAATAAAAAGATGAATTCTGGAATCTCGATTTTTTATTGTTGTTATAGAAATCAACTGTTGTTTTATCCCAACGAACAAACCATTCATCGTTTTGTCTAACATATCGTCTCTTAGCTGCACTTTTGATATATGGAACATAACCTTCTTCAACATCGGGAATCCCATAAAGCGAAGTGCAGCGAACTACAGTCGCTGGATCTATTACATCATAATTTTTGGAACCTTTAACATCTTTACCAGAGGACTTGATAAACCTTAAATTATCTCCTGTATAGAATCCTGTTACTATGTCAGCTACATCACCAAGCTTCTGCGTAGAACAGGACAAAAGAGACGAGGTCTTCGTTTCTGCCAAGATAACCCTACATTGTTCATTCTCAAGAATATCGCTTTGCTTAAATTTGAAAATTTTCAAATTGTCGGGATATTCTTTTTCGTCTCTTAAAAGCGCGGCAAATTCGCTCGAAGAATTGAATCCTTGAATTACTCTAAAAGTATTATTCATAGAGCTATTCTTATTGCACCTTTCAAGAGTGATAATTGAAAGGTTGGAATAGCCAAAGCTAACACCAGGGAAAAATTTAGATGGAAAAATCAAGATTTCATTGATCTTGGTATTTGTTAAAATCAGTTCTCTCAACCGTGAATGCATATTTAAGAATAAATAGGTATCCGGAATAATAAAAGAAAGCCTACCATTCATTCTCAATACAGAGATACATCTCAATAAAAACAACGAGTATGTTTCCTTGACATAATGTCCAGCAAATTTCTTCTTCAGGACATCTCTTTTCTCATAATCTTGCCATGCTCCGTATGGAGGATTGCCGATAACCTTTGTGTAATGGCCACCTAAGGAGCTGAACATATCTAATTGTTTATCAAGCAATGTATCCGTCTGTTTCAACCACAACTGAGAGATGCTGTAAAGATCTAACTGCTCATCGAGAAGGGTATCTGCTTCTCTAACAACAACAGCAGAGTTATCTTCATATTTCTTTTTCAAGATCGAAATAGCGTCACTATTTATGTCTAACGCATCTATTTGTACTGTTTTATTGGTTTCTAATACCTTATCAATAAAGATGCCTTCTCCTGCAGATGGTTCAAGGATGATGTCATTATCGATAACTCCCAATTTGGAAACCATATAATCAGTAATATCTTTTGAATTGGTATAATATGAACAAAACCTATCTCTCATATAGTTTTCCTTCTGGGATGGAGGGGGGCTTAGGGAGTGTCTTAAGTTTTATCTTAAGTAAACTGTATCATGAGAGATTTACCATGTCAAGTATTTCATAAGGTCATTACGCTCTAAGTGCTGCTTCAGTTCTGCGCTAATATCATGTTTCCAATCTGCGTTTTCGTCAAGCCACTTACGCATATCGAATCCAGTAAATTCTTTCATTGCAGCATATGCATCATCAGCACAATAGACTTCCCAGTACGGAGAGTTTTTAAGTGTCTGCAAATAATGGTTGTTTTCGTCTTCGGCTTGTCTTACGAATAAGATAGTTTTTTCGATTTCTCCTAAAGAATTGTAAATGCTTGCAACAAGAAGTAATCTATTTGTATTTCCCTTTTCATTTGAGCTAAAGCCACTCTTGAAATCGCAATTGTAGTGAATTTTATTTTGCTCAAAATGCAAATCCAATCCAAGCTTAATCCCGCCACTATCAACCATTGTCCAAGGGATATCATAGTGGCGCTTTAATTCAGCTTTAATTTCCGCAGACAAAGCCAGACTTTCAATGTATTCTACAGCATCGTTTTTAAATCGTGTCTGAACTTCGTTGAAGTCTGGTGGATCAATCAAGGTAAGTTTCTTAATCGGGAAATAAAATGCCAGTTTGCAAAACGGTTCCCACAGTTCACCGATACGACGTGCAAATGCCATGTAATCATATTTCCAAACTTTGTTGCGGTATTCGAGCATAACAATGTAAGACGCATAGGTTAATAGCAAAATTTCGTTTAGAAGAGTCTGGTTGTCCCAAGATTCACGTTTGGCAACAGTTTTGATTGTGGCCATTTCATCTTCTCTAAACTCTTTGATGCGTTTATTGATTTCGTTTGCTTTATCCATTTTAGGTTTCTTTGTTTTAGAAAGTTCAGCTAGTACAGAATCTCCAACCTTTCTAAATGTTGAAATCCACTCGGCTTTTGCTTTAGTCACAACATTACCCCTTTTTTATGAATATAATTTTATGTTAGACATCATTTCAACATATATTTCCCAATATACTGCCAATGAAAATAGTCCTCCCTAAAAGGAGGTGTGGTCTGACAAGACAGGATGTCACAAAATCCTACATGACAAAATGGAATGTCCAAACGTTGACATAATTCATTATGTCCTAAAAAAAGGGCTATTAATTGTCTCTTTTGGGGGCCGTCACCGATTGGATGAGTCTTTCAACCGTCTACCAGAGAAAATGGCCCCGCATTCAGTCCAACAACACCTTGTCTGCCTTTCGGCTTAGCAAAATTCAAACCCTCGGGACGTCAACCCCTCCCCCGCGGCTTTCAGCCATGGGGCTTTTTCGATTTTTGGATCTTAGCTGAACCGCATTGAGCTTGACACATCGGCGGCGACAAACTCACCTTGTTCGCTGTCTTGTTATGTTCCTTTCGCGCTTGCTGAAAATTACGATTTATTCGGACGATGATTCTCATGTAAGCAGCCCAAAGCGTTGTTTCGTTTGATCTCGGTAAAGCAAACGCAAAATTTCGGCGCAAAACAAGGTTGGGCATCCACTTGAGCTGATACCCTGATCACATATCGGTGGAGATGAAAAGCCTCAGATTGCCGGGCCGCGCTCTTTCAGCGGCAGAGTCTTGGCATAGTTCCACGGCAGCCATGGCGTCCAGTCAAAGGAGGCAATGAGCTCCGGCGTTATGTTCGGGATGCGCAAGCGTAAATGTTCACCGGTCTTCAGCCTCTCATAGCGCGTCGTCCACACATGGCGCTCAACGTGCTCGTAGAAAGCACGGTGTACTGCTTTGAGACACTTCGGTACATCCTTGATGCCGTTGAGCTTGGCGGTTTCTCGTAGGGTCAACAGGTTACAGAACCCTCTGGCGCCCTCAATGCTCCTTTTGAAGAAGGCTGCATTGCGGTAGACTGCCACTGCTCTGACGCTTCGTTCTACCTGGTTGTTATCAGGACTGATACGAGGATCATGCAGGAAGCTGCGCAATTCATTTCGGTTGTTGAGCCAGAAGATTACAGCCTTGCCGATCGCGCTCCCTTCCCGAGCCAAATACCAGCGCCCGTTCCTCTCAACAGCGTACTTTTCCGCGAGCGCCATCATGATCTTATCGACGCTGTCCATCAACGCAGTACTGAAGTGGTATCGGATTTTTGGACACCAATAGGATCCAAAGCATGCACATACCACAACACATCAGACAACAGGCCTGCGAAGGGCTTTTGCATTTTGTTCCCAAAAAAACTCTTGCCCGGCAATTAGGCGTATCCCAAGGATCAATTCGCGACTGGGAGATTTACGTACGGTGTGGTTTTTTCGATTGGATTGACAAACCGTGGATAACGCGACGTAAAGAATTGCTCAGCAGTGCTGTTGACTACTGGTTCGAAAATTACCCCATTGGCTACACCGATGTAGCCAAGCGATTCGGCATCAGACCCGGCACGCTCTACGGCTCCATCAAGCGAACGGTTGCTAAACTGCCGGAGCAACTACGTCCCAAACGCATTCATTTCTGGGACGTTCAGAGAAAAACAGCTCCAGGAAAATTCAGGATGGCCGTCGAAAAACTCTCGGATATCCCTGCCGATCGCCCGTTGACTACAGCCGAAAGGAAGGCTCTTTTTGAAGAACTTAAAGATGCTAAAGCGCGCTTGGTTTGCGCGGAATCTCTGTTAGAAGTTGCCGTAGAAAGCTGTAAAGACGATCTTAAAAAAAAGAGTTGCAGCGGCAGTTAGAGCTCACGAGAAAGGCTTTGAAATCGCTCGGATCTGTCGGGTAATGCGGATTCCCAGGAGCACGTTCTACGCGGCTCAAGAAACGACGCCGAAACAACTCAGAGAAGAAGTATTAGTCAAGCAGATTGCAGAAATCCAAAACGAGTACTTCTTCACGATCGGACGGCGCCGAATGGGAACATTGCTTAAGCGACGTTTTGGAATCAGTGTTTGCGAGACAACGCTACAGCGAGTGATGAGCCGACATTGTCTGACAGCTCAAATTCGGCAAACGCGCAAAGCGAAGCCCCATGCCGGAAAAGCTACCAAGCAATCGCTCCCTGAGAACCTACTCAACCGCGAGTTTCAGGCAGATAAACCGTTGCATCGAATGGTGACGGACGTAACGTACGTACCGTACTTCGAGAACGGGGAATGGCATTGGGGATATCTGGCGTTGGTTCAAGATCTGTTTGACCGCTCGATTATTGCCTGGGCTTATTCCAAGAAACAAGACATTCGGCTGGCGATTGCAACGTTGCAGATCCTTTCGTTTCGGGGATTGGCAGCAGGAGCCATGCTCCATAGCGATCGAGGCAGCATCTACACAGCCAACATATTCCGAGAAATGGCAAAGCAGATGGGGTTGACGCAAAGTTATTCTCGCACAGCCAACTGCTACGACAACGCAACGATGGAGTGTTTCAATGGCACGTTCCAGGTAGAGGCGCTCTACAATCCGTTGCTACAGCTGGAAAGACCGAGTTTCAAGGAACAAAACGACTTTATTGGACGCTACATCGAGTTTTACAACAAGCAACGACCATGTTCGGTGATCGGCAATCTGACGCCGGAGCAGTACAGGCAGGCCTATTACGAGAAGACAATACAGGGTATCAATGGGTAAACCGCCAATGGCGGTGGGGCGCAGGCCGTTCATTGGCGCGCAACGGCTTGAGGTGCTGAAAGATCGCAAACTCGCGGCGCAGCCGGGGAAAGAGACATCTTTCCCCGGTCTGCCCAGCGGCGAGCGATCTAAAGGCTCTCTTCGAGCGCGCTATCGAGAGTTTTATCTGGATAAAACTGTTTTTATCTTCACCTTGAAAATCCGCTTTCCAACCTGTCCAGAATTTCGATACCAGTTCACTTGGAAATCAAGAGCGGGGCTAATTTAATGCGCGAAAAAA
>OLXA01001077.1_pt1 | contig 10954 bp, 8 predicted proteins | sample 1644551 | NCBI WGS metagenome assembly OLXA01 (sample SAMEA103958150, study PRJEB25191) | human gut metagenome | biome: human-associated habitat [ENVO:00009003]; feature: intestine environment [ENVO:2100002]; material: feces | place: Germany | collected 2013/2015 | reverse complement strand
AACGTATCAAAATCTTATATGCAGGTGCACTAGTTGCATTGTCTTTCTCTAGTGTGGGTTGTAACGACAGCGAAAGCGATCTGTTGGAACCGAAACTTTACTTTGAAAGTAATGTGATAAGAGTGGAAGTTGAAGCGGATACCTACGAGTGCGAATTGGTGTCGCGGCTTTCAACGATGGTAAAGAGTAACGTAAATGTGAACTATCAGATAGGAGGGCAGGACCTTGTGGATGACTACAATCATAAACACGGGACGACCGGACAGCTTCTGGCGACTGATAACTATGAAATGACAGGAACTTCTTCGACCATTAAAGCAGGCGAACTGTATGCTGATCCCTGCGGATTGTCGGTAAAGAACATTACCAAGGGGGAAGACGGGGTAACGTATATTCTGCCTGTAATAGTGAACAGTACGGACATTGAAAAGATAAGCAGTTCGAGCGTTACTTATATTGTAGTAAGGAAACCAATTATTATTGATAAGGTATACCGTATCAATCCGGGCTGGCTTGATGTACGTCTGCCGACTGCTTATAAAACAATGGGTTCTGTCACCTACGAAGCATTGGTTTATGCCGAACGTTGGAAGAATCTGGGCACCATTATGGGCAATGAAGGTACTTTGATTATGCGTACCGGTGACTTGAATCATCCTGATAACGAGCTTCAAATGGCCGGAAGTGTTGCACTTCAGATGCCCGATGTATCCATATTCCTGTTGAATCAGTGGTATCATGTAGCGTTCACTTACGATGCTTCTGCGGGAATGGCTACTCTCTATCTCAATGGAGAGAAAATAGCAGAAAAGACGGTAGGCTCACTGACATTCGACTTGAACGAACGTTTCTGTATCGGTTATGCTTATGACTATGACCGGAATCGTAAATGGAACGGATTTATGAGTGAAGTCCGTTTATGGTCGGTAGCCCGTACTGCGAATCAGATTCGTGAAAATATGATGTTTGTCGATTCAGGTTCAGATGGTCTGGTCGGTTACTGGAAGCTGAATGGAGAAGACATCGAACAACGGGACGGAGTGTGGTATGTACTCGATCAGTCGCCGAATCATAATGACGCAACTTCCAATAATGGTTTGCGTGGTGAAACCGGTGGTAGTCAGTCTTTTGTAGAGCCGACAGTAGTAGATATGAGGGTTCGGCTTGAATAAATATAGGTTTGTTTTCTAGGTAGATTAAATAGCGGGGGCTGAATTCTCAATGCAGAATTCAGCCCCTATTTTTTATTTATATGAAATCCAGATTATTCCTTTTATGTTTCTGTGAATTACTCGGTAATATTTTTGTTATATTCTACTTCCGTTTATCTTAATGTCGGTATTGGGAAATAAAGTTTTGATACGTTGCATCTCTTCTTTAGTAATTCTGCCGGATAGCTTCAACCTTTCGATTTTCACTTTTGACAGTTCGTCCGGTATATCAATTTCATTAATAAAGGTAAGCTCCAACTGTTTTATTTCTTCAAGTTTCAGCAGGACGGAAGGGAACTCTTTCACTCTAAGGTTGATACCCCTGCCTTTGGCATCGGCTTTCAATCTGTTTATGAGTCCGGTGTTGTCTGTGTTTTTCTTTTTGACCATCCAGCCAATTTGTGGTCTCAGTGCAAAATTCTCATTGTTTTGTTTGAGTCCGATGAAACCGGACCACAACTCCAGTGGTGTTTCAATTACGGTGTCATTGTATGCTTCAATATACTTTAAATCAACTTTTACTATCTCGCTCGGAAGCTTTTTACGCCCCACAATCTGTTTTAGATTATTTCTTTTCCCCTCATTGTCGTAAGGAAAGAATTTAATGATCCATCCATCAAAAGTCTCGGGAGCTCCGCATGACTTTGGCGAATGACATTTAAACATATTGCGCCAAAACTCTTGGTTTACTGTTCCCTTTGATGCCTTCACAAACTCCTCCAAAAGAGGTTCAAGTTGTGAAATCCACCATTCGAGTTTATATTCTTTTAGTCCTCTGGCTTTATTTAAAACTTTTTCCCAGTCTTGTGGTGTCCCTTCAAGCGTGATTTCCGGAATACCGCAAACAATCATTATGGTGATAAACTCGAAGTATGATTTTACCGTTTCCATTATTGTTATTTCAGAAACAGTCTTTTCCAAAGAGGTCGTTGTAGAGAAATTACAAGTGAGTGTTTCAACCAAATGGCCTCCTACCTCTTTTCTTATCTGTTCCGTAAACTGCGGGAAAATTTCTTCCCATAAAAGACTCGGGTCTTTCAGTTTCTTATGGGATTGTACAATTAAAGATTCCTTTCCGGAGAAATTTACAAAATATTTTCTCAAAGACTCATGGTTGGCATTCACATGTTGGGCAAAACCTTGATTAATCAGTAGCCAAATCATATCCGGAGATAAAACGAACGGCCTATGATCTGCATAAGCCTGATACATACCGCAGAAAAAAGAATTATACCCGAAGTATAATAAACTGTCAGGAGATTCACTCTTGGCTATTACATTAAATGGAGGTTTCCAGATGTCTTTTTCTGTAATTCGAATGGTTGATTCATTGTCAAATAGCATCAGATATCTGTAGATTTCATCAGGGGAAGCCACGGGATATAATTTTTCGGGCTTGGAGAGTTGTTCAACTTCAAAAGTAATTCCATTTTGAGCAACTATGGAAGTGCTGCATAGAATGAATAAATAGAATAGTAGTTTTTTCATAATACTAAATTTACTTTATGGTTTGTATTTCAAATATTTTCCTGTTGATAGATTATAGATAACAATATACAAATATAGTATTATTAGAAATGGAATCGCTATGATATCGAATCTTTTTTATGTCCTGTGCCTCTAAAAAAATAGGTGCATATTATTTTAGAGGCTGTTTATTCGGAAAATTATAGTAAGTTTGCTATGGAATTTGAATACAAGTGTTTCAGCGTAAGATAATACATATCGATATGGACGCTTTCTACGCCTCTGTAGAACAGCGTGATCATCCGGAACTTCGTGGCAAACCCTTGGCGGTGGGACATGCCGAGGAGCGGGGAGTTGTGGCAGCAGCCAGTTATGAAGCCCGTCGTTACGGGGTCCGTTCTGCCATGTCTTCTCAGAAGGCGAAACGTTTATGTCCCCAGCTTATTTTTGTATCCGGAAGAATGGATGTTTATAAGTCCGTCTCCCGTCAGATACACGAAATCTTTCATGAGTATACCGATATAATTGAGCCTCTGTCTTTGGATGAGGCCTTTTTGGATGTTACGGAGAATAAGAAAGGAATCTCTCTGGCAGTTGATATTGCAAAGGAGATAAAACTTCGTATCCGGGAACAGTTGAACCTGGTCGCATCTGCCGGAGTCTCCTATAATAAATTTCTTGCAAAGATTGCATCGGACTATCGGAAACCGGATGGACTGTGTACCATACATCCTGACCAGGCGCTGGACTTCATAGCCGGACTTCCGATCGAGTCTTTTTGGGGAGTAGGACCTGTGACAGCAAAGAAGATGCATTTGCTTGGTATTCACAATGGTCTTCAATTACGTAAATGCTCGCTCGAAATGCTGACGGCCCACTTTGGAAAGGTGGGGGCACTCTATTATGAATGTTCGCGAGGGATTGATGAACGTCCGGTTGAGGCGGTTCGTATTCGGAAGTCTATCGGTTGTGAACGAACGCTGGAAAGAGATATATCGGTTCATTCTTCCGTTATCATTGAATTGTATCATGTAGCGGTAGAATTAATAGAACGTCTTCAACGTAAAGAGTTTAAAGGAAATACATTGACTCTGAAGATTAAGTTTCATGATTTTAGTCAGATAACCCGAAGTATTACGCAGTCGCAGGAGCTGTATACATTAGACCGCATACTTCCACTCGCTAAAGAGTTATTGAAAAGTGTGGAGTACGAACAGCATCCTATCCGCCTGATCGGGCTTTCTGTTTCCAATCCGAAAGAGGAGGCGGATGAACAGCATGGAGTTTGGGAGCAGCTCAGTTTTGAGTTTAGCGATTGGGAATAAAGTTCAGGTTTTACCATCGGTGGAGATTTTATAGAAGCTCAAATGAAGTTTCTGTTTATAATCAACAGGATGTTTTTCAAACGGAACCTCTGTTTACTCTGAATGAAGGCTCTGTTTGCCCTAAATAGAAGGTCTGTTTGCTTTGAACAGAGCGTCTGTTTCACGAGAGGGCTGAGAGCTTCTGGATGTACTTTTTTTGAAGTCTGTACTTTTTTGTCATGAGGTTCGTATGATTTGCTCACCTTACTTTTTGAGAGATGCGTTATCTTTGCCATACTTAAACGAACAAAATACCATGAATCGAATGAAGCATTTAATTTGTGTTTTTCTGTTAGCTACCTTTGGAAGTTTCTCTTTCAAAGCCAATGCCTATACAGAACGCGATATGCTGCAAAAAGCGGCAGATGAAACTACGTTGAAAAATGTGCTGGTAATGAAACAGGCATGGGTACCTTATCCGGCCTATACTGATCGTGCTGCTTGGGACTCATTGATGGGGCCCAACAAGCAGCGTCTTATCGCGGCAGGCGAGAAGCTCCTCGATTATAAATGGCAACTGATCCCTGCTACCGCCTATCTTGAATATGAGCGGACCGGTAATCGTAAAATCATGGAAGTTCCCTATGACGCCAACCGTCAGGCATTGAATACGCTGATGCTGGCAGAACTGGCGGAAGGCAAAGGACGCTTCATCGATCAGCTGCTCAACGGAGCTTATATGAGTTGCGAAATGAATTCATGGGTACTGTCTGCTCACCTGCCCCGGCAAAGCAGCAAACGTTCTCTTCCTGATTTCCGCGAACAGATCATTGATCTTGGTTCCGGCGGATATGGTGCATTGATGGCTTGGGTGCACTATTTCTTCCGTAAACCTTTCGACAAAATCAATCCGGTGGTTTCTCTGCAAATGCGCAAAGCTATAAAGGAGCGTATCCTTGACCCTTATATGAACGATGACGATATGGTGGATGGCGTTCAACTGGCAGCCGGGCGAGATTATCAATAACTGGAATCCTTGGTGCAACTCCAATGCTTTGCAGTGTTTCCTTTTGATGGAGAACAATAAAGACCGTTTGGCAAAAGCTGTATACCGTTCGATGAAATCGGTGGATAAGTTTATCAACTTTGTGAAGTCTGACGGTGCTTGCGAAGAAGGAACTTCTTATTGGGGACACGCGGCAGGTAAGCTTTATGATTATTTGCAAATACTTTCTGATGGTACAGGTGGTAAAATATCCCTGTTGAATGAACCGATGATCCGGCGTATGGGAGAGTATATGTCCCGTTCTTATATCGGTAATGGTTGGGTGGTGAACTTTGCCGATGCTTCCGCGCAAGGTGGTGGCGATCCTCTGTTGATCTATCGTTTTGGTAAAGCGGTAAACAGCGATGAAATGATGCATTTTGCAGCTTATCTGCTGAATGGTAGAAAACCGTATGCGACCATGGGGAATGATGCATTCCGCTCGCTCCAGTCTCTGCTCTGCTGCAATGATCTTGCCAAAGAGACTCCAAAGCATGATATGCCGGACGTGACTTGGTATCCCGAAACGGAGTTCTGTTACATGAAGAATAAGAATGGAATGTTCGTGGCTGCCAAAGGCGGATTCAACAACGAAAGTCATAATCATAATGATGTGGGAACGTTTTCCTTATATGTGAATACAATTCCCGTAATCCTTGATGCAGGAGTAGGTACATATACCAAGCAGACATTCGGTAAAGACCGTTACACCATCTGGACAATGCAGAGTAATTATCATAATCTGCCGATGATTAATGGTATACCGCAGAAATACGGACAGGAATACAAAGCGACAAATACCATTTGCAATGAAAAGAAACGCATATTCTCTACTGATATTGCTGCCGCCTATCCGTCGGAAGCAAAAGTGAAAAGCTGGATCCGGTCGTATACACTGGATGACCGGAAACTGACGATTACCGACAGCTACACGCTGGATGAGGCCGTAGCTCCCAATCAGGTGAATTTCATGACTTGGGGCAATGTCACTTTCCCGTCCTTGGGCAAAATTCAGATTGAAGTAAAGGGGCAGAAAGTGGAACTGGACTATCCGACTCAGTTCAAAGCCGAACTGGAAACAATCCAATTGGACGATCCGCGCCTCTCTAATGTATGGGGTAAGGAGATTTATCGCATCACACTAAAATCAAACGAAAAGAAAGAATCTGGAAATTATAAGTTTGTTATTCAACAAATAAAATAGGATTCAGCAAGCAGAGTGAAAATAAGAAATAACGTATAAACAATAAAATCGCAGTAAGATGAAAAAAGTATTATTAGTTAGTCTTTTGGCTATCGCAGGAGTAAGCGTGAGTGCGCAGAATCTGATCAAAAATGAAAAGTTTGCTACGGAAGTAACGAACAAGGTAACCAACCCTAACAAGGCTACGGCAGGTGAGTGGTTCATTATGAATAATGAGGCGGACGGAGTGACAACAATCGCTTGGGAGCAGACCGGAGATGCCAAGTATCCGAACGCGATGAAAATAGATAATTCGGGTGCTGAGAAGAATACATCCTGGTATAAAGCATTTCTTGGTCAACGTATTACAGACGGCTTGGAGAAAGGTATCTACGTGTTGACTTTTTATGCAAAAGCAAAGGAGGCAGGAACTCCGGTCAGCGTATATATCAAGCAGACGAACGAGGAAAAAAATGATAACGGTAAACTGAACACTACTTTCTTTATGCGCAGGGATTACGATGCTGATGCCCAGCCGAATGCTTCCGGTGCACAGTACAACTTCAAAATCAAGGATGCCGGCAAATGGACGAAGGTGGTTGTTTACTATGACATGGGACAGGTAGTGAATGCTATCAGCAGTAAGAAGTCAAATCCTGCTCTGGAAGTGTCCGATACGGATGATGACGCTGCTATCCTGAAAGACTGTTACGTGGCTATTCTTGGACAGAATAAGGGTGGTGTAGTAGAAATCAGTGATGTGACTTTGAAGAAGAAATAAAAAGAAAGAGCGGAGAACCAGTGTGGTTGCTCCGCTCTTTTCATGATATATATTAGTGTGTTTAATTACATGGCTGGCTGCTTCGTCAGCAGTTTTTGAAGTTTACCATTCAAGGTTTGGCACATAGCACCGTTTCCCATTGCTTGATAACGTTTAATACGGTACTGTAACATCATGATTTTTTCATTTGCATTCTTTTTGAAGAGCGGTTTTACATCTTGTTTTCTTTATTAACACTGCAAAGATACAAAATGTTTTTGAATTATATGCTGTAAAACATAAAAATCTTCTTTTTCTTCTGATTTTTCTTTTTATAAGAGGTTCGGACACGGAGATGTTACAAACCTGTTACAATTTTCCCGTTCTCTTTCCTTGATGACAATATTATTCTTATCTGTCACATTTTTATATACTTATCTAGGCATTCAGAAAATATTCTTGTATTTTTGTGAATCAGCAATCTTATTATCTAAAAATAAACCAAACACTCTTATGAAGACATTCATTCATCTTTTATCCGTTCTTATCCTGTCTGTTGTGCTGTATGCCTGCAACAACGCTCATTTTCTGAAAGAAGAGAATTATCGGAATCAAGTGACCGAAGACTTTGAACAGAAAAAGCAGGCACTTCCTCATGGAGACCTGTTTACTGTTTTTTCGAATCCTGACTTGTCTGTATATGAGCAGGAAGCTCTGATGTTTCTCTATGCTTATATGCCGATAGGGGATGTGACGGATTATTCAGGAGATTATTATTTGGAGAATGTTCGCTTGTCCGGGCAGACGCGTACTGAGATGCCTTGGGGAGATCAGATTCCGGATGAATTGTTCCGGCATTTTGTGTTGCCTGTCCGGGTGAATAATGAGAATTTGGATGACTCACGTCGGGTGTTTTATGGAGAATTGAAGGATAGGGTGAAGCATCTGTCCATGAAGGACGCTATTCTGGAAGTAAATCATTGGTGCCATGAAAAGGTAGTCTATCGTCCAAGTGATGCACGTACCAGTTCGCCGTTGGCATCGGTGAAGACAGCGTATGGGCGTTGCGGAGAAGAATCCACATTTACTGTGGCTGCGTTGCGTTCGGTGGGGATTCCGGCACGTCAGGTATATACGCCCCGTTGGGCTCATACCGATGATAATCATGCGTGGGTGGAGGCATGGGCAGACGGTAAATGGCATTTCTTGGGAGCTTGCGAGCCCGAACCGGTTTTGAATCTCGGATGGTTCAATGCTCCTGCCAGTCGCGGGATGCTAATGCATACAAAGGTGTTCGGTCGCTATACCGGTCCGGAAGAGATTATGCTTGAAACGCCGAATTACACGGAGATCAATGTGATAGACAATTATGCGCCTACTGCCAAAGCTACAGTGACGGTGACGGATACGGAAGGACATCCGGTATCAGGTGCAAAAGTGGAATTTAAGATATACAATTATGCTGAGTTCTATACGGTAGCCACGAAATATACCGATGCCGAAGGTAAAGCCTTCCTCACTGCCGGCAAGGGAGATATGTTGGTATGGGCATCCAGGGATGGAAAATTCGGATATGCTAAACTGTCGTTTGGAAAAGAAGATGCTTTGAAGTTATCTTTAGATAAGAAAGAAGGTGAAAGCTATACACTTCCGATGGATATTGTTCCTCCGGTAGAAGGGGCTAACCTTCCCGAAGTAACTCCTGAACAACGGGCGGAAAATGACCACCGGATGGCACAGGAAGATTCGATCCGCAATGCATATGTGGCAACGATGATGACAGATGAACAGGCAAAAGAATGGGTGAACGGACTATACGGGAATATATTGCAACCTGAAACTATGAAAGATAAGTTGGCAGCTTTTCTGGTTGCTTCGCGTGGAAACCATCAGACATTGAAGGATTTTCTTTCAGCTATCAGAAAGGAGAAAAAACATATTTCATGGGAGGAAATGCGGGGTATGTGGTTATTAGAGAATATCTCGGCAAAAGATCTTCGTGACGTGACACTCGATGTACTGAACGATCATCTGAAAAACACATCAGATGGAGAAAAAACGGACGCTGATCTGGTGAAAAGGGCGTTGCTCAATCCTCGCATAGCGAATGAGATGTTGACTCCTTATAAAAAGGTACTTTATGATGCAATTTCTGAAGCAGTCTTGAAATCGGCACCTGTTGATGCTGCTCATGATGCCAAAGCATTAATAGAATGGTGCAGAAAAGAGATTAAGATCGATAACGAACTGAATTCTCAGCGGATTCCTATTTCTCCGATGGGAGTATGGAAGTCGCGTGTAGCTGATGAGAAGTCCCGTGATATATTCTTCGTAGCAGCTGCCCGGAGCATAGGGATACCAGCCTGGATTGATGAAGTGACCGGGAAGGTTCAATATTTAAGCGATGGGCTTTCTCCGCAGGATGTCAACTTTGAGACTTCGCGGTCCACACAATCTCGTACCGGCATGTTGAAAGCCAGCTATACTCCGATACGTTCTTTATCCGATCCTAAATACTATTCTCATTTCACTATCTCCAAGTTTAAGAACGGCACGTTCCAACTGCTCAATTATGACGAAGGCGATGTAGATATGGGTGGTGGTGCTACGTGGTCAAATCTCCTGAAAAACGGAGTAAAGCTGGACGAAGGTTATTATATGATGGTGACCGGAACCCGCCTGGCTAGTGGTGCGGTACTCTCCAATACCACATTCTTTACTATCGAACCGGATAAGACGACTACTGTTGACCTTGTGATGCGTGAAAGTAAAGATCAGGTGCAAGTGATCGGTAATTTCAATTCCGAAGCTACCTATCGTCCGGTAGGAGGTACTGACCTGCAAAGTATCCTGCAAACCTGCGGACGCGGCTATTTTGTGGTTGCTGTTCTCGGAGTGGGGCAGGAGCCTACCAATCATGCTTTAAGAGATATTGCGGCTTTGCGCAGCGAGTTTGAACAGTGGGGACGTAAAATGGTCTTTCTTTTCCCTTCGGAAGAGCAATATAAAAAGTTCAACACCCATGAATTTAAAGATCTTCCCTCTACCATTGTTTATGGCATTGATGTGGATAACAGCATTCAAAAACAGATTGTTGATGCGATGAAGTTGAATCAATCAACCCTGCCTGTCTTTATCATTGCCGATACCTTCAACCGTGTGGTCTTTGTTTCTCAAGGATATACGATCGGTCTGGGAGAGCAATTGATGAAAGTAGTACATGGATTATAAAGAGGAGCCAGAGTGCAATAATCGTTAATTCTTACCATTAATACATTGTTATTGGAAAAGAATGATTACGTTTGCAGCAAATTATGGCAAAGTACATTTTTTGCATATTAGCATTCGCATTTCTGGCTTTGGGATTTACTCATATTTCCAATAAAGAATTGCAGGGATTTCAGAAAGAAACTGAGGTCCCGGCAATTGATATGCAATACAATGCGGGAGCAAATTGCAGTGTCTCTTCTGCCGGTTTCGATAAATCATGTAAAGATACTCATTCATTGCTGACTGACGGAACTTACGGCAGTAAGGTCAGTGACTGCATTTTTGATAACTTATCTTTTCCTAGAAGCATTGTTCCTTTCAAGAATCTGAGATTTAATACAAATACTGCAATAATACAGATATTGAGCTCACTGAATACGTTGCTTCCGGAGGAACGTCTGAGCCATACCTGTTTTGATGTCAATTACACTAAATATTCGTGTAAATACTACGTCTATACATTAGCCCATATTCTTATTTAGGCTGCATTATTTTCCATTGGCAGGGTGAGGTATATCTTTTCTCTCTGCCCCTCCTTTTATTTATTGTTCCTATAAGCGTGTGATATATTTCCCGGATACCTAATCAAGTATCGGGATCAGGATATTGTGTTTTCGTTGTGAAACGGGAGTTACGTCGTATAGAAGCAAAGATGTATACCGAAGTGATTCAAGCAAATAACATCTGCCGATTGTTTCTATATGGGTGATGAGG
>OLXA01001067.1_pt1 | contig 11029 bp, 10 predicted proteins | sample 1644551 | NCBI WGS metagenome assembly OLXA01 (sample SAMEA103958150, study PRJEB25191) | human gut metagenome | biome: human-associated habitat [ENVO:00009003]; feature: intestine environment [ENVO:2100002]; material: feces | place: Germany | collected 2013/2015 | reverse complement strand
TAATACTATGAAAAACACATTGCAAAGATACGGACTTTTGTGAACTTAGCAAATTAACCAAGGAAAATCTTATGTTATATAACATAGATTAAGAATTTTCCCTTTCCGCTTAACGGATATTCGGTATTTGATCGTTCATATAAAGAGTTTTTTTATCTTTGCAACCAATTTGAATTACTAATCTTTATACTACGTATATGAAAAAGAAAAGACTGGGTCAATGGATGTTATTGGCCATCGTTTGTTTGAGTTTCTCAGTAGGAGAGACGTTTGCACAGGAAAGAGATTTTGCGAACTCTGCTCGTTTTGCTAAAGAGAATGCGGCATTGCCGAAGCCGTCAAAGAAGGAAAAAAGAGTTGTTTTTATGGGTAATTCGATAACAGAAGGTTGGATAAGGACTCATCCTGATTTCTTTAAGTCAAACGGATATATTAGTCGTGGTATCAGTGGGCAGACTTCTTATCAGTTTTTGTTGCGTTTTCGGGAAGATGTGATAAATCTTTCTCCGGCTTTGGTCGTTATTAATGCAGGAACGAACGATGTAGCGGAAAATACAAATGTTTACAATGAAGATCAAACCTTTGGTAACATCGTTTCTATGGTAGAGTTGGCTAAAGCGAATAAGATTAAGGTGATATTAACTTCCGTTCTTCCTGCCGCCGCCTTTAAGTGGAGAATGGAAATCAAAGATGCGCCACAGAAGATTCAAGCATTAAATGCTCGTATAGAGGCTTATGCGAAGGCTAATAAAATTCCGTTCGTGAATTATTATAAGGTAATGGTGGTTGATGAAAATCAGGCATTGAATCCTCAATATACAAAAGACGGAGTTCATCCGACGAGTGAGGGATATGATATAATGGAGCCGTTGATTAAAAGTGCAATAGATAAGGCGCTTTAATTTATTTATAATGAAGTCGGGGCAACCCGACTTTCAGGAGAAAATTTAAGGAGGATTGTATAAGCGTAGAGCCCGGATCACAAGTAATATTATATTAGGAAGTCCACCTGGCGTATGGGCATAAAAAAAGGAGCAACGCCTTGCTCCAACCTTTGTTAACCTTAAATCTAATACTATGAAAAACACAGTGCAAATATACGGACTTTCGGGAATTCTGCAATAGTTTATCTGTATTTTATGCAGCAAAACAATGTTATTTAACATAAATCGGTATCCCGTTTACAGCTGTTTGCAAAACAGGGATACCAATTTTAATTTCATTAAAAACTTGATTAATAAGTATGGCCGTCTTTTTCCAATTCTTGTGCTGTAATAGGCTTTCGGTCTATTGCACGCCAAGCATAAACAATGTATGCCAAAACAAAAGGTACCAAAACAGATACATAAGCCATGACGCGCAAAGTAAACTCACTGGAACAACTGTTGGCCAGTGTTAATGAACTTTGCAGGTCAGCAGTAGAGGGATAATATGCCGTGTTATTATAACCCACGCAAAGGAGCAGCGCCAAAACCGTCAGCACAGTACCGATGCCCGCAAACCAGATACCGTTGGTAGATGTCTTGCTGAAGACAGATTTGCCGATGCCGAACAATACACCGACCACTCCTATCAGGAATAAAACCAACAAGACAGGCATATCAATGAAATTCATAAAATACTTGTAAGGTTCCATATATACTTCCTGCGTATCGGGACTGACAGCAAAACCATCACTCAATAATGTATGTATCACAAATGCCAGGAAAAGAATCAGGAAAGGAATCGTATCTGTAATCAATTGGCAACGGCAATGAGGAATCAATTCTTTATCACGGATATTATTGATAAAATACAAGTTGCCCAATATACGTGCCAAGAACAAAACAGCAAAGCCCAAAACAAGATTCCATGGATTAGTCAGTGCATCCAACCCATGCCATCCATTGGCCCAACTGCTGATGACAGGCATCAGTTCATTACCCATATTTCCTTTATTCACCAAGAAATTAGAGCCCGTAAAGAATGTAGCCACTGCTCCTCCCAGCAATAACGGCCCTACAACTCCGTTGATTACCAGGAACCATTGATAGGTACGCTTGCCCAAAATATTACCCAATTTAGACTGAAATTCATAAGAAACAGCCTGCAACACGAAAGTGAACAAGATAATCATCCACAGCCAATATGCACCACCGAAGCTGGTGCTATAAAACAAAGGAAATGAAGCGAAAAAAGCTCCTCCGAAAGTAACCAACGTAGTAAAAGTAAACTCCCACTTACGTCCTGTGGAATTCACCAGCATGGTACGCTCTTCGTGAGTGCGACCCAAAGTGAACAGTAAAGAATTGCCACCCTGCACAAAAAGCAGAAACACCAACAGGGCACCCAGCAATGAAACCAGGAACCACCAATAATTTTGTAGAAATATATAGTCCATAGAATTTTATTTAAATGATAAATAATGGAATTACCGCATACAAAAGTTATTCACCTTTTATTGCCTCCGGTCCTTTCTTTATGGCCTTAACCATAATATTGATTTCAGCAATCAGCATAATAGTAAACAATATCAGGAAAATAAAGAAAGTTATCTGCACGGAGCTCGTCTGCAACTTGGAAATAGCGGCTCCCACCGGCAACATATCCTGAATAGCCCACGGCTGACGACCTACTTCGGCTACCACCCAACCGGCTTGTCCGGCAATATACCCCAACGGGATAGTCCAAAGTGCAAGTTTCTGTAACCACCCTGCATCTTTCAGTTTGTCTTTCCGAGACAGGACAAGTACCACAATAAAGAATAAGATGAAATATCCTCCCAACCCTACCATGATGCGGAACGACCAGAATGTCAATCCGACAGGAGGAACCAAATGAGCAGGATCTTTGATATATCCGTATCCGAAATAAGCCACATTCTCATCCAATGTCCGGCGTGCTACACTTGCAGCCTCTTTATTACCCTCCTTCTGCGCTTTGCGGAAAGCATCCAAAGCAGCAATCGCCTTTTGACCGCGCTCTATTTTCTCTTGTGCAGAAAGAGCGATGGTTCCCTCCGGAGTTTGGTAACCGCCTTCCAGTAAATTATTGATGCCCGGCACATATCCGTCTATGTCATGAGTGGCCAGAATAGAAAGCATTTTTGGAATCTTTATGTCGCCTACCACCGTAAACGGCATCCCATTGCCACCCTCTTGAAGTCCTTCGGCCGCAGCCATTTTCATCGGCTGCACTTTGGCCACCTGAACGCCGGAGATATCTCCTGTCCATGCCACTATCAGCGAAGCTGCCAACCCAAAGACGGCAGCCACTTTGATGCTTGCTTTCGCAAATTCAATCTCGCGCTTGCGAAGCAGATACCAGCAACTGACACCCACTACAAACACTGCACCAAGTACCCAACCGCTCAGCACGGTATGGAAAAACTTAGCCACAGCCATCGGCGAGAGTGCCACCGCTGCAAAATCCACCATCTCATTACGCACTGTCTCAGGATTGAATGCCATGCCCACCGGATATTGCATCCAAGCGTTGGCAACCAGAATCCACCATGCAGAAAGTGTTGCACCGATACCTGTCAGCCATGTAGATGCCAGGTGGAAACGTTTACTTACTTTGTTCCAGCCAAAGAACATAACGGCAATGAACGTTGCCTCCATAAAGAAAGCCAGAATACCCTCGATGGCCAGCGGAGCACCGAAAATATCACCTACAAACCAAGAGTAATTACTCCAGTTCGTACCGAACTCAAACTCCAGAATCAATCCCGTAGCAACACCTACGGCGAAGTTAATACCGAAAAGCTTCATCCAGAACTTTGCCGTGCGTTTCCAGAATTCCTTACCTGTGACTACATAGAAAGTCTCCATGAGCCCCATAATCATAGCCAGTCCTAATGTAAGAGGAACAAAAAGCCAGTGATACATGGCCGTCAGTGCAAATTGCGCCCGCGACCAGTCGATTAGCGAAGTGTCAATGTTTTCAAACATACCGTTTTGATATTAAAATATTTATGGATTTGCGCGTTTAATCAATTCTTCCCCTACATATTGCTGCTTCTCCTGAGGGGTCTTCTCCTTTAAAAAAGAAGGAAAGAAAAAGAGTTTCAAAATAAAAAACATAATAAACAGTTTAATAAGAATAATGGCCCAAAGCGTCCGGCCAAGGGTCATCTCACGGAAACCGTCCCGATAGAACGTCCATATACGAACTAACAAAGTATTACTCATAGAAACTTATCTTAAACTTGTAATTATTACAAAGAAAAATACTTTATCGGTAAAAAACAAGTTTTTGTCCATAGAAATGTGCGGGGAATCTATATTTATTGCCGATAAAAGCAATGTCCCCTACATTTGCAGTAACAAATTAAACCGCAAAAAGGATGAAACAACGAGTAGTATATTTAGCAATTAGCTTATTAGCGACCTCTTCATTGACCGCTCAGGAAGTAAAAAAATGGACTCTGAACGACTGCATTGAATACGCTTTGGAAAAGAATATCCAGTTGCAACAGGATAAAATTTCATTGGAAGAAAGTGATGTGGATGTAAAGACTGCGAAAGCAACCCTCTTCCCCAGCCTATCGTTCAATACCGGACACAACGTAACAAACCGTCCGTATCAGGAAAACAGCAGTACTGTAAACGGCACTGAAATTATCAGCAGCAACAGCAAAACGACTTATAGCGGCAACTACGGACTGAATGCTCAATGGACGGTTTGGAATGGGAACAAACGCATAAACACAATCAAGCAAAAAAAGATGAGCCGCGAAATAGCGGGACTTACCGTAGCACAAACGGAAAATTCATTGCAAGAACAAATCGCACAAGTGTTTATCCAAATCCTGTATGCCGATGAATCGGTGAAGATTAATGAGAATACCTTGCAAGTGAGTCGCGCCACTTATGAACGCGGTGTAGAACTCTTCAACGAAGGAAGCATCTCCAAGGCCGACCTTGCACAATTGGAAGCTCAGGTTGGTAATGACCAATATCAACTGGTTACAGCCGAAAGTTCGCTCCGGGGTTATAAGTTACAACTCAAACAACTGCTCGAACTGGAGGGAACCGAGGAAATGGATCTTGTTCTCCCCACTTTGACAGACGAACACGTGTTGCAACCTTTACCCGGCCAAACGGATATATATCAGCAGGCACTGGCTTCGCGTCCCGAAATACAAAGCAGCAAACTCAATATCGAAAGCTCAAAGTTGGATATTTCCGTTGCCAAAGCAGGCTACTATCCCACCATCAGTTTAAGTGCCTCTGCAGGCAGTACCACCAATAGTGCCAGCGAAAACGGTTGGGGAAAACAAATGAAGTATGGTTGGAACAACATGATAGGAATTAATCTCAGTATTCCTATATTTGATAACCGCCAAAACAAAAGTGCTGTTCAGAAAGCACGTCTGCAATACAGCAGCAGTCAGCTCGACTTAATCAATAAACAAAAGGAGCTTTACAAAAATATAGAAAGCCTCTGGCTGGATGCCACAAACGCCCAACAGCAATATGATGCAGCCGAGAGCAAACTGAAAAGCAGCCGAATCAGCTTTGATATGGTAAACGAACAGTTCAATCTGGGCATGAAGAATACCGTAGAACTCCTGACCGAGAAAAACAACCTGCTCAGTGCACAGCAACAACGCATCCAAGCCAAGTATATGGCTATCCTGGACCGCACCTTGCTGAACTTCTATGCAGGACAAGAAATAAAGTTATAATACCGAAAATATAAACGTTATACATAGTAATACAGTATGGAAAAGAAGAAAACGATCCTTCTCAGTGCCGCAGTCGTCATGGTTGCAGTCGGCGGTTTTTGGATGCTTGGAAGCTCTGAAGCAAAAAGCACAGTGAGCTTTGCAACAGAAAACGTAAAAAAAAGCAATATCAGCAATTCAATCACTGCTACAGGAACCATCGAACCTGTGACGGAAGTCGAAGTCGGTACTCAGGTATCAGGCATTATCGACAAGATTTACGTTGATTATAATTCTGTGGTAACCAAAGGTGAACTGATAGCAGAAATGGATAAAATCACACTCCAGAGCGAACTTCAGTCTGCCCGGGCTACTTACGATGGCAACAAGGCTGAATACGACTATCAAAAGAAACTGTACGAACGCAACAAGAAGTTACACGACAAGCAGCTCATCAGTGATACCGATTACGAACAGTATGTATATAACTACGAACGTGCAAAAAGCTCTTTCGATGCCAGCAAAGCCGCCCTTGCCAAAGCCGAGCGCAACCTTTCGTATGCCACCATCACCTCTCCCATTGACGGAGTGGTAACCAGCCGCGATGTAGAAGAAGGACAGACAGTTGCCTCCGGTTTCGAAACTCCGACTCTCTTCACCATTGCCGCCGACCTGACCAAAATGCAGGTAGTGGCAGATGTGGATGAAGCCGATATTGCCGGAGTGGAAGACAGTGCCCGCGTCACATTCACCGTGGATGCCTATCCCGATGATGTATTTGAAGGTTATGTAAGACAAGTACGTTTGGGAAGCACCAACAGCAGTAGCAGCAGTTCCACTACCGGCACTACTACAGTTGTCACTTATGAAGTAGTCATTACTGCCGATAATCCCGACTTGAAGCTGAAACCCCGTCTCACAGCCAATGCCACTATCTATACATTAAGCAAAAACAATGTATTGACTGTGCCCGGCAAAGCACTGCGGTTCACACCGAATAAAGACATTGCCAAAGGATATAAAATCAATGACTGCCAAGGAGAACACAAAGTGTGGACACTGGAAGGCAATACTTTTACCGCACATCCGGTTAAAATCGGTATATCAAACGGTACATTGACCGAGATTCTAAGCGGCATCACCGAGAATATGCCTGTCGTCACGGAAGCCGTGGTCAATAGCAATACCCCTCAAATGGAAGGAGTCGGTGAAAATGGAGAAAGAAGTCCCTTCATGCCCGGCCCTCCGGGAAGCAAGAAAAAAAACAATAAATAAACTTGCACATCAAAACCTATATGCAAAAAAGACAGATGAAAAAGATTATCGAACTTCAAAATATCAAACGAAACTTCCGGGTGGGTGAAGAAACCGTGCACGCCTTGCGCGGCATTTCCTTCACCATCTGCGAAGGAGAGTTTGTCACCATCATGGGTACTTCCGGTTCGGGCAAATCCACCCTGCTGAATACACTGGGGTGCCTTGATACCCCCACCAGCGGAGAATACCTGCTGGACGGCGTATCCGTCCGCACCATGAGCAAACCCCAGCGTGCCATACTGCGCAACCGCAAAATCGGTTTCGTGTTCCAAAATTATAACCTGCTGCCTAAAACTACGGCAGTGGAAAATGTGGAACTCCCACTGATGTATAACTCTTCCGTTTCGGCAACCGAAAGACGGAAAAGAGCCATTGACGCCCTGATATCCGTCGGATTGGGTGACCGCCTGGAACACAAGTCCAACCAAATGTCGGGAGGACAGATGCAACGCGTGGCCATCGCCCGTGCTTTGGTCAACAACCCGGCTGTTATCCTTGCCGATGAAGCGACCGGTAACCTTGATACCCGCACCTCTTTCGAGATTCTTGTACTCTTCCAGAAGTTACATGCCGAAGGACGCACGATTATCTTCGTTACCCATAATCCCGAACTGGCACAATACAGTAGCCGTAATATCCGCCTGCGCGACGGTCATGTGATAGAAGACACGGTCAACACACACATCCTGTCCGCCGCCGAAGCACTGGCCGCCCTGCCTAAGAACGATGAAGACTGACCTTCATCAGCAATAAGAAACAAATTAAAACAATAGCCAATTATGAACGGAACAAACCTATTCAAAATAGCTCTCCGGGCTCTAGCCAACAACAAATTGCGCGCCTTCCTCACCATGCTGGGTATCATCATCGGCGTAGCATCCGTTATCGCCATGCTTGCCATCGGCCAAGGCTCGAAGAGAAGTATCCAGCAACAAATCTCGGAAATGGGTTCGAACATGATTATGATTCATCCGGGAGCCGAGATGCGCGGCGGAGTTCGCCAAGACCCTTCGGCAATGCAGACATTGAAACTGGAGAATTATGAGAAACTCAGCGAAGAGTGCACTTACCTCTCCGGCATCAGTCCCAATGTATCTTCCTCCGGGCAATTGGTGGCAGGGTCAAACAACTATCCCTCCTCGGTAAGCGGAGTAAGCATTGATTACCTTAACATCCGCCAGCTCAGTGTGGAACAAGGCGAAATGTTTTCCGAAAACGATATCCGCACCGCCGCCAAAGTCTGCGTCATCGGCAAGACCATTGTCGACAATCTTTTTCCCGACGGCTCCGACCCTATAGGAAAAGTCATCCGTTGCAACCAAATACCCATGCGTGTTGTGGGCGTATTGAAGTCCAAAGGTTACAACTCCATGGGACAGGATCAAGACGATGTGGTACTCGCCCCATACACTACCGTAATGAAACGATTGCTTGCACAAACCTATCTGGGCGGTATCTTTGCCTCCGCCCTGACCGAAGACATGACCGAAGAAGCGGTGGAAGAAATCACTTCTATCCTGCGGCGAGAGCATAAGCTGAAAGCCACCGATGATGACGATTTCACCATTCGCACCCAGCAGGAGCTGAGCAGCATGCTGAATACCACCACCGACCTGATGACCACACTGCTCGCCTGCATTGCCGGCATCTCGCTCGTGGTAGGAGGTATCGGAATCATGAACATCATGTATGTTTCCGTTACCGAGCGTACACGCGAAATCGGCCTGCGAATGTCAGTCGGAGCACGCGGTGTCGATATCCTTTCACAGTTCCTCATCGAAGCCATTCTGATTAGTATCACCGGCGGTGTGATAGGCGTGATTATCGGTTGCGGTGCCAGCTTCATGATTAAATCAATAGCCCACTGGCCCGTATTCATCCAACCTTGGAGCGTACTGCTGTCTTTCGCAGTCTGTACCATTACGGGAGTTTTCTTCGGATGGTATCCGGCCAAGAAAGCGGCAGATCTTGACCCGATTGATGCCATACGTTATGAATAAAACAATTTAGCGCCACACCATTCTTCTCGTTTCATGACTGCGGGAAAGTAGCCCACAGACTTGAAACGAGAAATTTATCGCTACGATAAGATAAATTTAATACCTTCTGCATCCTATTTTAACCCTGAACTTTTTATCTTTGCCTATTATGAAACAAATATTCTCTCAACGTCGCCCGCTGGAGCCGGCCATACATATCGTCAGCTGGTTGCTGATATTCGGCTTTCCACTTGTTTTTGCAGACAGAGGAAACAGCATGGACTGGCATCAGTTCCTACGCCACAGTTGCGTCCCCCTCTGCTATTTTCTGATATTCTACATCAACTACTTATGGCTGGTACCACGCTATCTCTTCAATGACGAGATGCGAAAATACATCATCGCCAATGCCATCCTCATATTTTTCTCCTCATTGATGCTTCACTTGCTGCTGGAAGCCTTCAGCACTCCTCCACCCGAGGAATTTACCCGGCGGATGCCTCCACGCTGGATATTCTACATACGCGACATCGTGCTGATGATATTCGTTGCCGGACTGGGAGCTGCCATCCGCACCAGCCTGCGATGGAGACAAGCGCAAGAAATGCTTCTGGAAGCCGAACGGCAAAAGACGGAAGCGGAATTGAAGAATCTCAAGAACCAATTGAACCCCCATTTCCTGCTCAACACACTGAATAATATCTATGCACTGATAGCATTCAACTGTGACAAGGCGCAAGAAGCGGTTCAAGAACTGAGCAAATTGCTCCGACACGTACTTTACGACAATCAGCAAACCTTTGTTCCATTGGAGAAAGAGCTTGACTTTATCCGTAATTACGTGGCACTGATGCGCATCCGGCTGCCTCAGCAAGTAGAAATAAGCCTGCATCTGGAAACCGATCCGGGCAGTTCGTTACTCATTGCCCCCTTACTCTTTATTTCTTTGATAGAAAATGCCTTTAAACACGGCATCAGTCCTACAGCTCACAGCTTTATCAGCATCGCCATCACCGGGAATACAGATGGCACGGTACGCTGCGAAATACAGAACAGCAACTACCCCAAAACCGGGCAGGACAAAAGCGGCAGCGGCATCGGACTGGAACAGGTAAGCAAACGATTGGAACTGATTTATCCCAAACATTATGAATGGGAAAAAGGCATCAGTGCAAACGGTCAGGTTTATTCTTCTATATTAACCATTCAAACCAAAAACTTATGATACTGAATTGCGCCATAGTAGATGACGAACCTTTGGCTCTGGAATTGTTGCAAAGCTATGTGGAAAAAACCGCTTTCCTACGGTTGGCAGGCAAATACTCCAGTGCAGTGCAGGCAATGAATGAAATACCCGCACACGAAGAAATTCATATACTTTTTCTCGACATACAAATGCCGGAACTGAACGGATTAGAGTTTTCACACATGGTGAACCCCGAAACACGCATCATCTTCACTACCGCTTTCGGCCAATACGCATTGGACAGCTACAAGGTCAATGCGCTGGACTACCTGCTGAAACCAATCAGTTATGCCGATTTCCTACAATCGGTGAACAAAGCGATGCAATGGTTCGAACTGAAACAAAAAGCCGGAAACAGACCGGAAGAAGAAGTTAATAACGAATATATTTATGTTAAAAGCGATTACAAACTAGTACAGATAGCCCTTGACAAGATTCTATACATCGAAGGACTGAAAGATTACATAAAAATACATATAGAAAACGAACCCAAAGCCATCTTGTCACTTATCAGCATGAAGGCTATGGAAGAAAAGCTTCCGTCAAAGCATTTTGTACGTGTACATCGCTCATTCATAGTGCAAAAAAGCAAAATAAAGGTGATTGACCGGGGACGCATTGTTTTCGGCAAAGAATACATTCCTATTTCCGATAGTTACAAGCAAGAGATACAAACTTATTTGAATAGTCATTCTGTATAAAAAATCTTATTATCAATAGAATAATAAATCAAATTCGTCGATATCTTTTTGCTAAAAACAAATAAATTACCTATATTTGCAGCATAGACAAGGGAAGTTGTGAAACTTCTTAATAGAATAGTTTAGTTAAGTCTAG
>OLXA01001066.1_pt1 | contig 11040 bp, 13 predicted proteins | sample 1644551 | NCBI WGS metagenome assembly OLXA01 (sample SAMEA103958150, study PRJEB25191) | human gut metagenome | biome: human-associated habitat [ENVO:00009003]; feature: intestine environment [ENVO:2100002]; material: feces | place: Germany | collected 2013/2015 | reverse complement strand
GACCGAAAGCATGAACGATATAATTAGTAATATCCACTACATTATTAATAGGACGCACCCCGATCAGACGCAATTTGTTTTGCAGCCATTCCGGGCTTTCCTTCACAGTGACACCTTTCACCGTAACACCGGCATAATGCGGACAAGCTTCGCTGTTTTCCACCTTCACTTCAATATTCAAGTCATGGTTTTCCACTTTAAAGCCGTCTACTGACGGACGTTGCAAAGTAGCCTGTTTGCCGTTCTGAATCAGATAAGCATACAAGTCACGAGCCACCCCATAGTGAGAGCAAGCATCCGCACGGTTAGGCGTGATGTCCACTTCAAGCACATAGTCGCTCTTGATATTATAATAATCCTTGGCAAGCGTACCCGGAACAGCGTTTTCCGGCAATACGATAATACCTGCATGATCCGTACCGATACCGATTTCGTCTTCAGCACAAATCATACCAGTAGATTCCACCCCACGGATTTTTGATTTCTTGATGGTAAAACATTCGTCACCGTCATAAAGTTTTGTACCTAAAGTAGCTACCACCACTTTCTGTCCGGCAGCCACATTCGGGGCACCACAAACAATCTGTACCGGTTCACCGTCTCCCAGATTGACAGTAGTAATATGCAAATGGTCAGAATTAGGATGTTCCGTGCAGGTCAGCACTTCACCGATCACCAGTCCTTCCAAACCACCTTTAATGGTTTGCACTTCTTCTACACCACCTGTTTCCAAGCCGATAGAAGTCAACGCAGCAGCCGTTTCATCGGGCGTCAGGTCGAAATTGACATACTCTTTCAGCCAGTTATAAGAGATATTCATATAATTAATTTTTTATTGTTTCTCAAAAAGATTTGCAAAGTTAATAAGATTTTTCGGTTGACCGAGAAGGTTAGATAAAAAAGTTTATAGTTGATAGTTACCATGCGGAATAACATACAGATAGAAGAAATGTTGCGCAGAGCATTTTCACTATCAGTTATCAGTTATCAACTATTAACTAAAATGGTAACGGTCCATCTCCCGGTGCTCCGAATGGATTCTCCGTCTGCGGTGCAAAATCAGGTGCGGGAGGAGGTATGGAACCAGCATTACCTGTATTCATTTTCGATCCTAACATAGCTCCTGCAGGCTCGCCCGGCATCGGGATCACCATATCGTCCTCCGGATTAGAGAAACGGGTAAACTCACCCTTAAAGCGGAGCAACACCTCGCCTACCGCACCGTTACGATGCTTGGCGATTACAATTTCCGCCATACCGCGCAAGTCATTACCACGATCATCCTGAAATATCTTATAGTATTCCGGACGGTGGATAAAGCACACCATATCGGCATCCTGCTCGATGGCTCCCGATTCACGAAGGTCACTCAACTGCGGACGTTTACCATCAATACCTTCACGACTTTCCACACCACGATTCAACTGCGACAGTGCGATAATCGGAATATTCAACTCTTTCGCCAGTCCTTTCAACGAACGGGAAATGGTACTAACCTCTTCCTGACGGCTACCAAACGCCATCCCACTCGCATTCATCAACTGAAGGTAGTCAATGATGATGATTCGCACCCCATGTTCGCGTACCAAACGACGCGCTTTGGTTCGAAGTTCAAACACAGACAGAGACGGCGTATCATCCACGTAAAGCGGTGCATCCATCAGATTCTTCAGTTTATAGTCCAGTTGTTGCCATTCATAATTTGCCAACTGCCCGCTTTTGATTTTCTCGCTCGGAATCTCGCAGACATTCGCAATCAAACGGTTCACCAACTGAACGTTACTCATTTCAAGAGAGAACAACGCCACCGGGTTCCGGTAATCCACCGCAATATTCTTAGCCATTGAAAGAACGAAAGCAGTCTTACCCATAGCAGGACGGGCAGCTATAATAATAAGGTCGGAATTCTGCCAACCCGAAGTCATCTTATCAAGTTTCGTGAAACCACTCTCCAGACCACTCAAACCATCGGTTCGAGCCGCAGCTTTCTGAATTAGTTTATAGGCTTCGTCAATCACCGGATTGATCTGCGTATAATCTTTTTTCATATTCTGCTGTGAGATCTCGAAAAGCTTACCTTCCGCTTCCTGCATCAAGTCGTCCACATCCAGCGTTTCATCGAACGCTTTACTCTGAATATTGCTCGTGAACGTTATCAACTCACGCGCCAGCGATTTCTGTGCAATAATACGGGCATGGTATTCAATATGTGCGGATGAAGCCACCTTACTACTCAATTGAGTAATATAGAAGGGACCTCCCACCTCTTCCAAGTCTCCACGTTTACTAAGTTGTTCCTTTACAGTCAGAATATCCACCGGTTTCTGGTTCACCGCAAGATCGACGATAGCAGAATAAATCAACTGATGCCGGCGTTCGTAAAATGATTCGGGACGAAGAATTTCACTCACCAATGAATAAGCGTCCTTTTCAATCATTAAAGCTCCCAAAACTGCTTCTTCCAGTTCAGGCGCCTGCGGCTGAATACGACCATAATCATTTACCGGTTGTATTTTAGTAGACTTTGAATTGCGGGTATTTCTTTTCTGTTCGGCCATCGAGATATTTACTATTTTACGATTTACTATTTATTATTTTACGACTGGACAGACTCTATTATCACATTTATCACGGAATTCTTCCAGTCGGGACGACAAAGATAGAATATAATCACGAAGAATGAATAAGGAAAAATGAAGATTTTACTAACTTTGCTCCCGAATCACATTATCCAGCTATGATTAATTGTAATGTGAAGCACTGTAAATAGTAAATAGTAAATAGAAATATGATTGCTTTTCCCAATATCAAAATAAACCTGGGACTTTCCATCACGGAAAAACGCCCGGACGGATACCACAATCTGGAAACAGTTTTCTATCCGGTGGCTCTGGAAGACGCACTGGAAATCCGTACCTCCCCTAACGCTGACCGAAAATTCACTCTCCACCAACATGGAATGGAAATAGCCGGTAACCCTGAAGACAATCTGGTAGTAAAAGCCTATTTATTGATGGATAAGGAATTTCATCTCCCTCCTATCGAAATCCACTTATACAAGCACATCCCTTCAGGAGCCGGACTGGGAGGAGGATCATCGGATGCCGCTTTCATGCTAAAGTTGCTCAACGATCATTATCAGCTGGGAGTATCCGAAGAACAATTGGAAGTATACGCTGCCACTTTGGGAGCAGACTGCGCTTTCTTTATCAAAAACAGACCGATATTTGCCGAGGGAATTGGAAACATCTTCTCCCCGGTCGAACTTTCATTAAACGGCTACCAAATCATGATTATAAAACCGAATGTTTTTGTTTCCACCCGGGAAGCCTTTTCAAACATTCATCCCCATCGTCCGAAATATCCGGTTAGGGAGGCAATCCAGCGTCCTGTACAAGAATGGAAGGATACGTTAATCAATGATTTCGAAGCAAGTGTATTCCCGCAACATCCCGTCATTGGAGAAATCAAAGAAGAACTCTATCATCAAGGAGCAATCTACGCATCCATGAGCGGCTCCGGCTCATCCGTATTCGGGCTGTTTGCTCCCGGATTCGTCTTACCGGAAATTGATTGGGGAACTGATGTATTCTGCTTCAAAGGTACATTAAACAAATAAATCTCACTAACAATTATGTTTTGACTATTTTTTCAAAATCCCAACATGGCAGCGGGGTGTATATTGAGTACCCGGCAAAGCAAGCGAGCTATTTTTAAAGTAGGTTCCGAGCGACCCGAAATATAATCATTCACGCGTGAAGGGCTAACCCCTATTTCACTGGCAAGCTGTTTTTGTGTCATCCCCTTTTCTTCAAGGGACAATTCTATCAATTCTGCTACGGTTGGTTTTTCTATAGGAAAATGTTCCTTCTCATACGCAATCACTATATCAGACATAACAGAAAGCTCCACCATGCTCTTGTCATTTGCAGGAGTGCTGTCGTCCACCAAAGGCAGAAGTTCTTCGACTCTTGCCAATGCAAATTCGTATTGTTCTTTCGTTATTTTAGTCATATCTATTATATTATATAGTTGAACAATCTATTTTATCATACTCTTTATGAGTTCCCACCCAACGGACAAAAATGTATCCCACCGTAAATTTAACAACCACTACCAGCCGATAGTTGTTCCCTCTGATATTAAAAACATAGTGTTGATTGCCCACATAATCAGGGCTCACCCGATAATCATTGGGGGTATGCATAAATCTTAGCCAGTCTAAAGAGGAAGAATTTCTCATCCACTACTCCTCTTAATGCGGTTCTGAATTGTTTGATTTTCGCATTAAAGGATTCAGCCGCCGCATTAGAGGATCTTTTATTATAAAAGTTAAGAATATCATCATAATGTTCATAGAAGGTTGCTGCAATTACATTGAAAGCATGAAAGCCTGCCTCTTCCACTTTATTATACCATTTAGCCATACTCAATCTTGCCGCATCTTTGATTGTATTTTTGGCAAGAATCATTCTGAGTGAATGACATAATCCATACGCCTGTCCCAATTCCGGATATTCCTTAAAAAGAATTTTGGCTCTTTGTTTTTGTGCTGGGGTCCATTTTTCGGAGGATTTAAACAGCAGATAGCGGCTTCTTGCCAACAGTTCTTTCTTTGAATCTCCATTTTCATATCTCATAGGCACATATGATTCCCCTTTCTGCTTTGCTTCTTCCATCTCATCATTGGCTTCCTGGATTGCGTCCCAGCGGAGTTTGATACGCATTTCCTGCACTGCATCGCAAGCTAATTTCTGGATGTGGAACCGGTCTATTACACGAGATGCCTTGCGGAAACAGAAGCGGACTATTTTACGCATTGAGTCCGATAAATCAAGTGTCACTTCTTCTACACTGTCCAACAGGTGTTCGGGAATATGGCGTAAAGCCGCTATGACCGTCTCTGACTTCGTCCCTGCAACAATGGCGACAAGGCACATCTCACGACCATGCCTGTCCCTGTTGGTTACTATTGTATAAAGGTCGCCATTCGACAGGGAAGTCTCGTCAATAGCCAGATTAGGTCCAATGTTCTCAGGAAAGACAAGCCACTCTTCCGCATGGCTCAACTCTTCCCAATTACGATAACCGCTTAGCACATCCTTGTATTGCTTCTCAAAGGTAGATGCGTCAATATGATAGAAATCATCAAGCGTACGGCAGGTCACCGGGGATGTCTCCATACGTTTCTTTTAAAAAAGCCGCAAACTCCTTGGAGTAGCGGGTGCCTTCGGCGGCTATTTTAAGAGGTAGAATAAAACTCTTGCCGGTACGAATATCAACCCATTTACGGCGTCGGAGCAAAAGGATTACTTTGTGGTCGCGGATGGGGAAATCGGTGATGGAAACCGCAGGAATAAAACCTTTGGATTCAAAGTGAACATCATTACGTAAAGTATCGTACATCTTTTCATCAAGATGAATGTTAATCTCGGTATCGGTACTTTCTACCTTAGTTATATCAAACGAGGAAAGGACTTCGCTTGGTAGTACTATTTGAGCTAAAGATATTAATGCTGCTTCTGTCATATTACAAAAGTAATCACTTTAAAGAAAGCTACAAATAGTTACCCCCAAGAAATTTCGGGTGAGCCATAATCAGTCGATAGAAAATCCGCTTTTATATCAGACAAATTCCGCCATTCTGCTTTTTCCGCTATATCATACCAACGTTCTAAAGCAACACGTGAATCTTCACACCCTTTCGTCTCGTAGAAATCTTTCAATTTCTTATGTGATACTACTCTCATATCTTATTCATTTGATACAAAATTACAAAATAATTTTGGATAACAAAAGAATTAGTGCTAAATATTTTATAAAACAGAATACCCATGTTGGGCGTACCAAAAAACGGTACCACGACTCACGTCGTAGTACCGTCACAACACAAACACAAAATAAAACACGACAAAACTACTATGCAATCTTTCCTGTCTATGCCGGGGAGGCATAAGTACTATTTACGTATATTCGCATACTCATAAATAGCTTCAGGTCGATTAGCATCAATTAAACAAATCGCATGCACGATTTGTTTAAACTTTTATGTTATTTAAAACAAGTTTCTCTTTTATTGAATCCCTCTTTCACGGAGTTTCAGCTGCCAGTTCCATGCAGAGCGTAAAGTATCTTCTAAAGTTTCTACGGCTTTCCAACCCAGCTCTTTATTAGCAAAATCCGGGTTAGCCCAAACTTTTTCAATGTCACCTGCACGACGTCCGACAATCTGATAATTCAATTTTACGCCAGTGGCTTTTTCAAAGCCATTTATTAATTCCAATACAGAAACACCACGTCCTGTACCAATATTAAATACTTCTACTTTTTCTTTTTGTTTCTTTTCCAAGATACGACGGATAGCAATCACGTGTGCTTTAGCCAAGTCAACGACATTGATAAAGTCACGGATACAAGAACCGTCCGGTGTATCATAATCGTCACCAAACACGCTAAGTTTCTCACGGATACCGATGGCTGTCTGGGTCAGATATGGAATCAGGTTTTGAGGAACCCCGTTAGGCAGTTCACCCAGCAATGCAGTAGGATGCGCGCCAATCGGGTTGAAATAGCGCAACATGATCGCATTGATCGGAGCACCTGAAGCTACCGTATCACGAATAATCTCTTCATTGATCTGTTTGGTATTTCCATAAGGTGATTCCGCTTTCTTGATCGGAGCTTTTTCCGTTACCGGCAGCTCGTCCGGCTGACCGTATACTGTACAAGAAGAAGAGAACACAATACCTTCTACTCCATGTTTTGGCATCAGTTCGAGAAGGTTAATCAAAGAAACCAGGTTATTACGGTAGTAAAGCAACGGTTTTTGTACCGACTCTCCTACTGCTTTGCTAGCTGCAAAGTGAATGATTGCCTTAATTCCTTTATATTTTGCAAATACTGCATCCAGACCGGCAAAGTCCAAACAGTCCAGCTTTTCAAAAACTGGGCGAATACCGGAAACTTTCTCTATATTGTCAACAACGTCGGCACTTGAATTTGATAAATTATCGATGATGATTACTTCATATCCACTGTTTTGTAGTTCTACAACAGTATGAGACCCAATGTATCCTGTCCCGCCTGTTACTAAAATTCTTTCTTTCATATACTTTATAAAAAATGGTTAGTTTCTCGGCTTATTATTGTTTGAGTTACAAATGTATGGAAATAAAATGGAATTGCAATAATCTGCCACAAATTTATTTGCTGAAAAGTAATTAAGGTACGATTTGGTAGCATTTAGGTATAAAAAAGAATTGGAAACTCCAACCTGTATGTCGCCACACAGCAGAGCTTCCAATCCTCTATTTAATTATCAACTGTAAATCCTTACACCACGCCGGAGAATCCCATGAATGCCATAGCAAGCAAACCGGCGGTAATCAAAGCAATCGGAGTTCCTTGCATTCCTTTCGGAATTTTCACAAGGCTCATCTGTTCGCGCAATCCGGCAAAAAGCACCAGTGCCAGACCGAAGCCGATAGCTGTAGAAAACGCGTACACAACACCTGTCAGCAGGTCATAGTCTTTCTGAATCACCAGGATAGCGACACCAAGAATACAACAGTTCGTTGTAATCAGCGGCAAGAACACACCCAACGCCTGATACAGAGCCGGAGACACCTTTTTCAGGATGATTTCCACCATCTGCACCAGAGCCGCGATCACCAGAATAAAGACGATCGTCTGCATGTATTCGATCCCCAGCGGCACCAATACGTAAGTCTGAATAGACCATGCAACCACCGAAGTAAGGGCCATAACGAAGGTCACGGCAGCTCCCATACCGAGCGAAGTTTCGACTTTCGACGACACGCCCAGGAACGGGCAGATGCCGAGGAATTGAGCCAGCACGACGTTATTGACGAAGATCGCGCCGATGATAATGGCAAAATAAGAGAGCTCCATACCTATTTCTTGAGAAATTTATTAAACAATGCCATCAGATACCCCAGTACGATAAAAGCACCCGGAGCCAGCACGAACACCAACGGCATGTAGTCCGTAATACCGAACGAATAACCGAAGATGGCCCCGCTGCCCAACACTTCGCGGACGGCCCCCACCAACGTCAGGGACAGCGTGAAGCCCAGACCAATCCCGATACCGTCGAAGATCGAAGCCACCGGTCCGTTCTTCGAGGCGAATGCCTCCGCACGTCCCAGGATGATGCAGTTCACCACGATCAGCGGAATGAATACGCCCAGACTGGCATACAACGCCGGGACATACGCCTGCATCAGCATAGAGATAATGGTCACGAACGATGCGATCACCACGATAAAAGCCGGGATGCGCACCTTGTCCGGAATCAGGTTCTTAATCAATGAGATGACCAGGTTCGACAGAATCAGCACGGCCATCGTCGCCACGCCCATACCGAAACCGTTCTCCGCCGAAGTCGTCGTACCCAGCGTGGGACACATGCCGAGTACCAGAACGAACGTCGGATTATTCTTGATAATGCCGCTCGTAAGTACTTTCAAATTATTCATTTTGACCTCCTTCCTGTGCATTGTTCACGGTCTGACTTCCTCGCTGGAGGCGGTTGGAACGGCCTTCACGCTCCAATCCCCGCTCTCGATACCGCTCTTCACCCGCAGCTCGCGTCCCAGCCTCTGCATTCGGCCGAGCAGCCGTCGCACCCGTCGCGGCTTCCGTTTCCGTTTCTTGATTGTTCGAAGCACCGGACGCACCATCCGCTCCCGCATCTCGGGTAGCCGAAGCCCCCGAAGTACCGTCCGCACTCGCATTTTGAGTATTCGAAGCACCCGAAACGGTATTCACGGCAGCTTCGACGCCTGCCTTTTCGCAATAGGCCTTATAAGCCCGACTCACGGCATCGACATAAGCCCGCGACGAAATCGTCGCCGCCGTCAGGGCATCCACGTCGCCGCCGTCCTTCTTCACGCCCAGTTTCATTTGGGCCGGATTCCGGCCGACAAAACTCTTTTCCAGCGGATTGCCCGCACCGACCATCTTGGTACCCAGCCCCGGAGTTTCCGCCTGTTCGAGCACCCGGATATTGAGGATCTGACCATCAGGGGCAAAACCGACCATCAGCCGGATCACCCCACTGAACCCGTTTTTAGTCATCGATTCTACGGCATAACCCACCACACGGCCTCCCTCGGAAGCCGTATGGACCGTCACCGGCAAGTTCTCGACGGTCAATGCCGTATCCTCCGTTTCGTCGAACTCGGGCAGCACCTGTTTGAGCGCCTCGCGGGTCGCCTTGACCCGTGCCTCGGCAATCGGCTCCTCGGTAATCATATGGACCGCTCCCACGCCTGCGGAAGCGAGCAGTGTGATCACGAACAGCACCATAACCATATTGAATAATGTACTCTTCATCCTCCGCTCCTCCTATTTTAACCCGAAACGCCGGGGTTTGACATATTTGTTGATCAGGGGCACGACCGAATTCATGATCAGGATCGCAAATGACATACCCTCGGGATAGGCGCCCCACAAACGGATCAGTACCGTAATGATGCCGATGCCGACTCCGTAAATCAGCATACCGGTATGCGTCATCGGCGAAGTCGAATAGTCGGTAGCCATGTAAACGGCACCCAGAATGGCTCCGCCTGCAAGCAGATGGAACAGCGGGAACTCCCACAACGCTTCACCGTGCATACCCTGTCCGAGGCCGACCAGAAAGACGAACACGGCCATCGTTCCCAGGACCGCCACCGGAATATGCCACGTAATGACTTTTCTCCACAGCAGATAGACGGCTCCCACCAGCAACAGCAGGGCCGAGACCTCACCCAGCGAACCGGGGATCGAACCGAAAAGGACATCCTGATAATTGACCGACGTATGCGACACCAGCTCCGCTTTGACGGCTGCCAGCGGCGTCGCTCCCGAAAAAGCGTCGGCCAACTGTCCGACCGGACGGGGAAAAGTCGTCATCTGCACCGGGTAGGCGAACAACAGGAACACACGACCCACCAACGCCGGATTGAACGGATTCTTGCCCAGCCCCCCGAAAGTCATCTTGGCAATGGCGATCGACACGAAAGCGCCGATCACGACGATCCACCAGGGCAGCGACGCCGGCAGGTTGAAAGCCAGCAGGACGCCGGTCACCACGGCCGACAGGTCGCTCACCGTACAAGGCCCCTTAAGCAGAAATTTCTGAATCAGGTATTCGAACAGCACGCAACTGGCCACCGAAATACAGGTCACCGCCAGGGCGCTCCAGCCGAACGCCACCACCGAAAACACCAGCGCGGGCGTCAGCGCCAGCAGAACGTCCCGCATGATCTTTTGCGTCGATTCCGAACCATGCACGTGCGGAGCGGGTGCTACGATCAATTTATTTGCCATACGCTATCTCTTTTTTCTTATTTCTTGGTTGCATGGGCGGCGGCGCGGGCACGGATCAACGCCCCGACCTCCTGTTTTCCCATTCGGATAAAGTCCAGCAGCGGAATATCCGCCGGACAGGTAAACTGACAGCAGCCGCACTCGATGCAGTTGGTCACCCACTCCGCCTCGAGCCGCTCCCACAGCTTGCGGCGCGAGAGTTTGGCCATCAGATAAGGCTCCAATCCCATCGGGCAAGCCGACACGCATTTGGCGCATTTGATACAGGAGCTCTCCCGACCACGCAGGGCTGCCGCACCCCCGAGCACCGTAATACCCGAACAGCCTTTGACCACCGGTGAGGCGAGGTTGCTCATCGCCCGTCCCATCATCGGCCCGCCGTTGAGCACTTTCACATCCCCGGCCGGCACGCCTCCCGCAGCCTCCAACAAGACAGCCACCGGCGTTCCGAAACGGACGAGCAGATTTTTCGGAGCCTCCACCTGGCGACCCGTAACAGTCACCACCCGCTCGATCAGAGGTTTGTTCTTCTGCACCGCATCGTACACGGCCACCGTCGTCGAAACATTGCAGACGACGGCACCCACGTCGATCGGTAATCCCGGCGGCGGCGGAACCTCCCGACCCGTAACGGCCGCTATCAACTGTTTTTCGCCCCCCTGCGGATAACGGACCCGAAGCGGAACGACCCGGATTCCGGGG
>OLXA01001048.1_pt1 | contig 11244 bp, 8 predicted proteins | sample 1644551 | NCBI WGS metagenome assembly OLXA01 (sample SAMEA103958150, study PRJEB25191) | human gut metagenome | biome: human-associated habitat [ENVO:00009003]; feature: intestine environment [ENVO:2100002]; material: feces | place: Germany | collected 2013/2015 | reverse complement strand
TGGTTTTGAGTTGGTGGAAGGTAGCTTGCGAACCTCTATCGATAACTCCTCCCGCCGAAACAAGATCGTAGCGGACGAGATGGAAGCTTATTACCAAGAGAATCCCCAGAAAGTGGGTGAGTGGGCATTGAAGGCCCGTGAGGTGAAAAGAGCCTCAGATAGCCTCTATACGTATATACAAGATTTAAAGATCCGTATCGCTAAGGTAGCTGATGGCGAGAATGCCAACGTAAACAGCATCGAGCATAAGGATGATTTGGAAGCCGCCTCCCGTGTAATGCTCTCTCCTGTAAGCGGAGAAGGTAAAAAGCTGAGAGCGGAAATTGATAAGTATCGTATCTGGATGGGCGGCTTTATCGAAGATTCGGCGAAGACTGCCGTATTGGAGGCGAACCTAAGCACGACTCCCCCTCATAAAGCGGGGATCAATACCCGTACTTGGGAAGAGGCCTTGTTCGAGAATATGCCGGTAGCGGCGGCTGTTACCCTGTTAACAAAAATGCAAAGTGACGTTCGCTACGCCGAAGGTGAGGTCTTATCGAACTTATTGAATAGCGTAGACGTTGGCGATTACCGTGTGAACCAGATCACGGCGCAGGTAATCCCGGAAAGCCAGATCGTAATGCGAGGAAGCCAGTACAAGGCGAATATCGTATTATCGGCGGTAGACTCTACGAAACGTCCTACGATCTATGTAAACGGAAAAGAATTACCTTACGAGAATAAAGGAGTCTTCACGGTGAATACCGGAGCTGCCGGGACATTCCCGATCAAAGGTTATATCGAGATGCCGAATAGCGACGGCAGCATCATGCGCCGGGATTTCGAGAGCGAGTATTTCGTGACCGAGCCGACAGCTACCGTGGCCCCGACATTGATGAACGTATTATATGCCGGTATCGCCAACCCGATGCGTATCGCCGTCCCGGGTGTACCGAGCGGTAATGTGACAGCTACCATGACGAACGGCACATTAACCCGCAGCAAGGATGGTTGGGAAGCCCGCCCGTCTAAAGTAGGAACGGAAGCCGTGATCACGGTAAACGCTCGTATGGCGGATGGCCGGAACATAGAGATGGCAAAGACTACCTTCCGCGTGCGTGCCCTCCCCGATCCCCTACCTTATATCGAGTATAAGGATCAAAACGGTAACGTCCGTAAGTTCAAGGGAGGTATGATCGCCAAACGTAGCTTGGTAGAGGCTGACGGTATTCTGGCCGCTATCGACGATGATTTGCTAAATGTAAAATATACGGTATTACGTTTTGAGCTGACTTTCTTCGACTCCATGGGTAACGCTATCCCGGAAGTGGCCGAAGGAACCAACTTCTCGCAACGTCAGAAAAACTATATCCGCAATTTAAGTAAGGGTAAACGTTTTTATATCACCCGTGTAGTCGCAAAAGGTCCGGACGGTATCGAACGTACCATACCGACTATCGAAGTAATCGTAAATTAAGATTCGCAGTATGAAACATCTGTATTACATAGCCGCTTTGGCCGCCACTTTTTTAACAGCGATGCCTCTTCATGCGCAAGAAGAAGCAGAGAACGATGCTACGCAGCAACAACAAACGCGTCGCCGTTCGCCTCAAGCCAGCCGTGGGGAAAGAAACGATAAGAAAGATACCGGTTTACCCGAACTGACCGTACGGGCCCAAGATATGAACGAGCGTTTGACGCAAGAGATCGGGAACGCTCGCTGGATGCGTATTATCTACCGGCAGGTGGACTTGATGAAAGAACAGAACGCTCCGCTTTATTACCCGACCCGCCCGATGAACGGACAGATGAATCTTTTCTCCGTAATCTTCCAGCTTTTAGGTGAGAACAAGATCAAGGCCTATGAATATCTGGACGGATACGAGGAGTTTGACGAAGCCCATTTGATCAACTTCAAGGATTTGCTGGATCGCTTCTACATCCTTTATGAGGAGATACCGGGGAGAGCGGGTGAGGAACCGACTTTCGTAATCAATGAAAGCGATATACCTGCAGCCGACGTACGGTCTTACTATGTAAAAGAAGCATGGTATTTCGACCAGAATAATTCCGCTTTTGATGTCAAGATATTGGCGATTTGCCCGATCCTTACCTCTACAGGTGATATGGGAGAGACAACCATGCCTATGTTCTGGCTTCCTTACGAGAATATACGTCCGTATATCAGCAATTCATACATCATGACGTCTAATATGAATAACGCCATGACTTTTACGATGGATGACTATTTCCGTCGCCGGATGTTCGAGGGGGATATCATCAAGACCCAAAACTTGATGAATCTGCCATTGCAGGCGTATTGCCCGACACCGGATTCCTTAAAGAACGAGCAAGCTCGTATCGAAGGTCAACTGACGGGCTTTGAGAAATCACTCTGGTATCAACCGGATACGACTCAAGTAGCGGTAGACAGCAAAGCCGCGAAGAAAGCAGCCAAGAGAAGTGCCCGGAAAGACAAAGGCTCCACCAAGGAGGCCGCTCCAGAGAAAGCTGCTAAAGTAAAAGCGCCGAAAGCAGAGAAATCCGCCCCTGTGCGCAGTGTACGACGCAGAAGATAAAAAGAAGCACATATGCCTGTCATAGAGTAGAATCTATGATAGCTAAGAGAGCCTAATCTATGATAGGAAAGAGAACCTCGTCTCTGCCTTGCCATAGATTAGGCTCTCTTACATATTTCTACTTAGAACCTACCCATGTCCATTTATGCCAAATACCTTCCAACGGCCCATGTTTATGTCTTTCTGCCCACCATTTACAGAAGCGTACTTGCAAGAAGAAAAAGACGATACCGATGAACATACTGACCGTATAACCGCAGTAAGGAGCCAAATTCAAGCCGATCGGGAAATAGATCAACGCACCGAAAAAGGATTGCGACACGTAATTCGTCAAACTCATCTTCCCATACGAGCGCAAGACGGAAGTGAAACGCCTAAAGCCCTCCCATTGGTACAGTAACACGAAAGAGGAGACCAATACAAACGTGAAAGCGAATTTCTGCCACATATCAAGGACGACCCCGGCTGTCTGACGCACGATAGCGCTATCCGCCGTATCCATCAACAATACTTTCAGTTGGTATAAAGGACCGAAAGCAATTGCGGTAATTATCAAAGTCTTTATCCAAAAACGGGAATTCTCCTCCGAGGAGATAAATAGCTTCCTGCGCCCGATCAACATACCCAGCATAAACAACCCGCAGGTCTGTACATACCGGCCGGCACCAACGGCCCAGAGTAAACTAGCCTTTTGTCCCAACGTCACGTTCTGCCAGATGAAATTCCATAAATCGCCCCGCTTCGTATGCTCCGCCATTTCAGCGTACATCGCTCCTACCCCTAAATTAGGTAATTGATAATCCGGATTAAACAGGCTAGCGATGTAATGATACCACTCCACCGGCTGTAATAAAAAGATAACAGCCGTTATCAAGACAGCCTTATCGCTCCATTTACGCACGATAAACAAAACAACGCCCACGATCGCATACAGCAACAGCACATCGCCTGCCGGATAGAAAGCGGCGTTCAACGTAGCAAAGAGCGTCAGCAACAACATCCGCCAAAGAAAACGGTAACCGAAGTCCTTCCCCTTCGCCTGCTGGTTCGAATACTGTATATAAAAGGTAAAGCCGAATAACAAGGCAAAGATGGAATATGATTTCCCGGCGAACAAGCCGAACACCACCGTGAATACACCTTCATTCAATACGTTCAACCATCCCGGAAGCGTAGCCGGGTCCGGATAGACCGGATAGATAAAATGTTCCACATGATGCACCAATAAGATGGCCAAGACAGCGAATCCACGTAGCGCATCCACCACCTCTACACGAGGCGGCTTAGAGATTGTCGTTTGTTGCATATTATTTATTTGTTATTTGTTGTTTCTGTTAACCATGCTACCTTTTGATTGGACTCATGCGGTTGACCGATGATATCCGCATAAAGTTCCGGACGACGGGCATTTCGGTAACGATATCCTCCAGCCTGTCTCAATTTCTCGGGGATAGCCGTAGCGATCACGAAATCATCCCCCAGCTTACGGCATTCCGCCACGATATCGCCGAAAGGATCCAGAATCATCGAGCAACCGTTCTTGATCTCATTATAATCACGCCCGATCGGATTGGAGAATACCACATATACCGCATTGTCGTACGCCCTAGCGGGAAGCCATTTCATAAGCCAAGCACGTCCCTTCAGGCCATCGAACTCCTGTCGCAAGGAAGTCGGATCGTTTGCCCGGTTCTCCCACAACACAGGATCTATCAAACCAGCCCCGGGGCGAGGGGAAGGGGTACACATTGTCACGTGAGGCATGAAAATGATATCCGCCCCTAATAAGGCCGTGGCACGGACATTCTCTATGATATTATTATCGTAGCAAATCAATATGCCACATTTCCATCCCTTGATCTCAAAAACCACATATTGATCGCCCGGCAAGATATTCGGATTAATAAACGGATGTAGCTTGCGGTACTTTGCCTTCAAGCCATTGCCATCCACGCAAACTTGCGCTTTATAGATACGATCCCCATCCCGCTCAAAGAATCCGGCCAGTAGCGTGACGCCAAACTCTTTGGCGATGGCGATCAAGGCTTGCGTACTCTCCCCCGTGGGGATCGGTTCGGCAATAGCCAACAATTCCTCGCGAGACAAGTCCTTGGCAAACGTATATCCACAAACCGAGCATTCGTGAAAAGCCACTACATCCGCTCCCTCTACCGACGCTTTCCGGCACATCTCCCGGATGACTGAAAGATTATACACCTTATCGTTATCCCGTGTCTCGAACTGCACGGTAGCAATTTTTAATGGTTCCATGATATTTTGATTTAATTGGTTTATATATTTTTCGACTAGATTCGCAAAGATAACAATAATATACTACTTTTGCGGGATAACTTTTTCTACCGATCATGAATATCAGACAAACACGACAAGAAGATCTGGCCGAGGTAATGGCTATGTACGATTATGCACGCAGATTCATGCAAGAACATGGCAACGGCAATCAATGGATCAATGGATATCCTTCCGAGGAATTGATCTCCAACGAGATCAAGGCCAGCCATAGTTTCGTATGCGAAAATGAGCAGGGCGAGTTAGTGGGGACCTTTTGTTACATCGAGGGAATCGACCCTACTTACCTAAAGATCTATGAAGGCGAATGGCTGAACGATGAGCCTTATGCCGTGATCCATCGCATGGCCTCCAACGGTAAACAGAAGGGGATCTCCACCGAATGCTTGAAATGGGCGTTCGCTCATTGCGATAATATCCGTATCGACACGCACCGGGATAATATCGTCATGCAGAATTTATTGAAAAAGCATGGGTTCAAGCAATGCGGTATCATTTACATCTCTAATGGCACGGAACGCATCGCTTTCCACAAAATAGTAAATGCAACAAATAAAGAATCATGAAACATCCTATTGACCTAGAACATTGGAACCGGAAAGAGCATTTCCTGTTTTTCGGTTCCATGGACGACCCTTTCTTTGGGCTGACCACCCAGATAGACGTGACCTCCATCTATAAAGAGGCGAAAGCGGATCATGCCTCTTTTTTCCTCTATTCCTTACATAAGATTATGACAGCCGTTAATGAGGTGGAAGAGTTCCGGTACCGGATCATCAACAACATCCCTGTCTGCTTTGACCGAATCCACGTGGGAACAACGATCGGGCGGGAAGACGGAACATTCGGCTTCGGCTTCTTCGAATATACACCGGACAGGCAACTGTTCCTTCAAAACGCACAGAAAGAGATCGAACGTGTGCAAGCTCTCACCGGCCTTTGCAAAGATAGGGAATCTGACCGGCAAGACTTAGTCCGTTTCTCCCCGGTTCCGTGGATCGCCTTCACGGAGATGAAACGCTTCCTCTTTCCGTACAGGTGATTCTGCCACCCGCATCTCCACCGGAAAGCTGATCGAGCAGAACGGACATTGGATGCTCCCTATCTCCGTAACGGCTCATCATGGCTTGATGGACGGCAGACATGTATCGATCCTCTTAGATCGTATAGCGGATAAAGGTTAAAGACTTAGATAACAAACACCCTCGCCCTTAGAAGATCGACCATTTGCTTTTTAAGGGCAGAGGCATTCAATGGCTTAGAGGCATAAGCATCGAATCCGCTATTCATGACCTGTTCCTCGTCCGACGCAAAAGCATAGGCGGTAACGGCAATGATGGGAATGACTTCGGAGAGCTTACGGATTTCCTTGGTCGCCTCATATCCGTTCATTTCCGGCATATTGATATCCATTAATACGATATGAGGCTCATATTCCTTAAACAGCTCCACCGCCTCCTTTCCGTTCCAAGCGTGTACGATTGTGTAATCATTCTTCAGTATAGTCTCGAAAAGCTTGAAATTGCCGGCGTTATCTTCAGCGATAAGTACCGTCAACTTATCTTTCTCAACCTTTATCTTCTCAAAAATGACATCCTCCCTCACAGGTTTCTCCGGCGCTTTGTAGGGGAAGGTAAACCAAAACGTACTACCCTTCCCGATCTCAGACTCAACGCCCATCTCTCCCCCTAGATGATCGACAATCATCCGGCAGATAGAAAGTCCCAAACCAGTTCCTTGGGCGAAAGAATCCAACTTCACGAATCGGTCAAATATCGCTTCTTGTTGTTCAACGGAGATCCCCCGGCCGGTATCAGAGACATAGAAGCGCAGCATCTTTTTATTTAGGCAAGAATAACCGTAGCTTATAGAGCCTTGGTCCGTAAATTTAATGGCGTTAGTCAAAAGGTTGATGATAACTTGCATCAACCGATTCTTAGCGATAGATACATAACAATCTTTCTCCTTACGCTCAAACATCAGACGGACATTTTCATTTACGACCCTTTTACTCATGGAACGTTCCAGATCGGACAATAAGGTATTGACATCCACGTCCGAATACACGAACTCCAAGGTCCCAGCCTCTATCTTAGACAAATCCAAGATATCGTTTATCAATTGGAGTAGCAACGCGTTATTATTCTCAATGATCTCGGCATATTCCTGTTTTTCCTCCAACACGTCTGTCTCGGCAAGGATATTGGAGAAACCTACGATAGCATTCAGCGGCGTACGTATCTCATGGCTCATATTAGCCAAGAAGGCCGATTTAAGGCGATTGGACTCCTCCGCCTTGTTTTTCGCCTCCAGTAATTCTCGCTCAACCTCTTTCCGGTCGGAAATGATCAAGGAAGAACCAACCAACGTGAGAGGTTTCCCGTTCTCATCCTTTTTCTCCACGGCGGCGCAAGCTTCCACCCACTCCAGCCCGTGCAATCCTTTATTCGGATTATAGATCCGGTATTCCTCCTTTATCTTATTCACCTTACCGAGGATAAGTGACTCATAAGCCTTCCTTACCTTTTCGCGGTCTTCCTTATAGATCTTGGAGAAATACTCGGTATCGGGAACCGTCAGCTGGTTCTCGTCAAATAGTCCGGAGAAATTCACGTTCACTGCCTTATTCACGTCACAAAGAATCGTATGCTGAACCAAGTCCCACTTCCAAGGAGTGACATTCGCCACGTCCAACGACATGGACAGTTTCTGGTTCACGGTGCGGAGCACTTGCTGCGTCTTCGCTAATTCCGAAACATCAACCATAAAAATATCCACACAACCCGGGGTATTCGCTGATATGATCAAAACATTGAAGTAACAGTCTGTCGGCTTGTAGTAATATTGTGTATTTATTTTTTTATTTTCCGAGAAAATAAGATGACAAACTTTTAAATACCGCGACATTTGCAACGGATGAATTTCCGAGCCTTTTTTCCCTATATAAGATTTGTCACACTTCAATAAAGCCTCCAATGCCGGATTTAGCTCTAAAATAACATAATCAGTGGGATACTCTTTTTCATCGAATAGGATACGTTGTTTCATATAGCAAATAGGCATACTATTGACCAATCTGCTATAATTTCGCATAAACATTATCTCTTTCTCCTGATACAATCGAATCCTATTCAATGACCGGATCCTCATGAACACAACAAAAGCAATAAATAAAAGAACACCGATCCCTGCGTTAACATAATCGCCATATTGTTCCCAAAACGTAGGAGGTCTCATATAGAATATCGTATCCGCAGGATAACCTGACGAAAACATCCCCCTATTTACCAAGACCGGATAGTTTAATACTGGATGGGGCTGATCCGGAGTTATAATGGTATTGAATACTTCATTTCTCAAAAGTCCGTTAATCGTGTTAATAAGGGTATTGGAAATATTCGACGCAGGGAAGAAAAATCCTCCCGCCATACCATTCTCCACAATATCCATATCATTCAAGGTAAAGACAGGCAGATCCGTATACGAACTGATCATGCGGTAGGTATCCGAACTTAACACCTCTTTATTACCTTGCGTATGTAACAATATCCATGAGTAATATAATATGCCTGTCTGTTTGTCCGCATTTTGCAGAATATCTATCAATTCATCAGTCTGTATATCACCGGCAGTGACCAGTTCCAATTTGACATCCGGGAAATTATTGGTTATGGCTTTATGTATGGAATTCTGGTTTTGCGCACTAATATACCGCTTATCAGAAAGGAATAAAAGTCGACGCATATCCGGATTCACTTGCTTCATAAGGGAAACTGTCTCCATGATATATTCCGGCACATAAATAATTGTCAATTCTCTCTCGGTCTCGACAATATCCGATAAGTTCTGTCGTTCTGGTTCAGGACAAGCTTTTTTGGAAAGATAATATTCCCGGGGAGCTAGATAGTCCTTCTCTACGCAAACCAAATAAGATAACTCCCCACCCCATTTCTCGTTGAGCCTGTCTTTTAACAAAGCGTATGAGCTATTACCTAGCAAAATGATTAATTTAGGGGCCTTCTTATATTTGTCCAATAAATATAAGGTAAAATCTTCCACGTCCTTCTCATTTTTCATCAGCATCACATCCATATGCTCCGTATAGGCATCAATATCCTCATTACCCGCTACCATACGTTCATAGATCGGAGTCGTAAAAATACGGCTCCAAGGCGTGGATTCCGTATAAGAATTAATAATAAGGATATAGTCCGCCTGTCCGTTATTTGATAGAGCCAAGCACTGGGATGAGATAAGTATCAACAAAATTGTTAGCAAAAAGATAGATTTATGGTAACCACCCTTTAATATCATGACCTCTTATTTATTTATACTACAAATCAAGAAAATGAGTCAAGCTTTATGCATATTACCCGGCTCTAATAAAGATCGTTCAAAGATACATAATAAATATTAACTACTACAGGATAAGGCACATAAATTACGCTACTATCCGTGAAATAGCTTTTCTATCGATCGATGAATTAAGCTTTCACTTACATCGAACCGGAATAACCATTCGATGTTTTCCTTATGAATCAGATCCATTAAATAAACATTAATTCTTTCCCAACACTTTTTAGCGAGAAGTTTTTGTTCCGATCGAAACGTTCTATGAACAGGACGAACGAACGGATCATTAAAAAATTATCACGATGGAAAGAGAACGAGAACAAGGTTCTGACCGGCTTGACACGGAGGAACGCAAAGAGTTGAACGACTCTGATTTCGGATTACCCGAAGAACGGAAATATCCTATGCCGGACGCCACACACGTACGGGCGGCTGAATCCTATTTTCGATACGCTACCGATCAGCAAAAGCCAGAATTGGCTCGTAACATCTTGAGAAAAGCCAAAGAATTCGGAGTTGATGTCGGAAGTCCGGCAATCTTAGAGTGGGCAAACCGACACTGACACCCACTTTGATCTCTTATTCACCAATATAACCGTATGTGTTTGGTAGCACATACGGTCATAGCAGGTTATTTACGCACCTGCAAAAAGCGTTTTGTCAAAGATCTGCGAACCGGCTCGTCATAGAGTTTCAAACTAATGTAAGCCAACACGATACTTCCGACAACTAATGCCACCGCCTCCGGCCATGCTTCCGCGAATGTAAGATTCTCCTTCTTCACCCACCCAAAATACAAGTATATAAGTGGATAATGTACCATATACAAAGGATAAGAGATATCCCCCAAGAATTTACAGATACGGGCGGAATGCTTATCGGTTGTTTTCCCGGAAGCCCCCAGATAAACAAGCATAGGGAATATTAGGATCGCACATACGGAATCATAGATACCGTTCATCCATAAAGCCTCGCCATTACCGACATATGGCATGGAGAGTAAAACGACGATCGCCAAGCTGCATATCCAAAAAGCTCCTTTGACAGGAATGGGCTTAAAAACGCGCGACATTAATAATCCGATAGAGAAAGAAAATAACACACGCAAGAAACCACCGATCAGATTGTATTCTTCCATCGTCCACCCCACACCCAGATGGCCCGCACCGGAAAAATTGAATATAGCGAACGAAGCCAATCCGATTCCCGCCAACACGACAAGCGCCGTAAGCGCCTTCGTTGACATCCGACGAATAAACAACGCATACATAATATTCCCGATATACTCAAAGAACAAAGACCAACTAGGCCCATTCAAGGGATACATCTCTCCATTCCCGCGGATCTCAGGCCCGGAGCCGGGTACAGCCGGTATCAAAAAAAGGTTGATAAGCAAAGCTAGCATCACCATGGATATGGAGACCTGCGTGCCATCCCACTTCTCACACCCTTGTATACAAAACGCGATAACTCCCAAAACAGCTCCAAGGACAACCATCGGATGCAAACGGATCAATCGACGTTTGATAAAATCCTTTGTCGTCATGGTTTTCCACCGGTCGTCATAGGCATAACCAATCACGAATCCCGATAGAATAAAAAAGAAATCAACGGCTAAATACCCGTGATTAAATCGTTGGTCGATAGGACTCGTCGCAAAGGCTTCGAATACATGATAAAATATAACCATTAGCGCGGCGACACCTCTCAATCCATCAAGAAGGTCATAATGAGGTTTTGTGTCCGCAAATGCGGCCGCTGAGATTTTTGAGTTTGACATTAATTGTTTGAGCTTATTTTTGATATTACTATTACTTCTAATTCCCGCAAAAATACAAAAAGACCCCATCTTTCACGTTATTAGACAGTTCTTTTTTCATTAGTTACACATAAATAAGGTCGCAAAATACGAAGTCCCCAGCAAAGCTTACGCCTGCCGGAGACTTGTTTCTTTATCCGTACTCCATCCTCACGGAGGTACTTACGGACCTCTTAATTTATTACTTTAGTATTAATATTA
>OLXA01001040.1_pt1 | contig 11297 bp, 9 predicted proteins | sample 1644551 | NCBI WGS metagenome assembly OLXA01 (sample SAMEA103958150, study PRJEB25191) | human gut metagenome | biome: human-associated habitat [ENVO:00009003]; feature: intestine environment [ENVO:2100002]; material: feces | place: Germany | collected 2013/2015 | reverse complement strand
GACGATAACAGGTTGCGGAGGGACATCAATGTTCATCAATTCCAGTCTGCCGGTAGTGATTATTTCGCCACGGATTCAGGTGCTCAAGGAAAAGCATAAACAGCATCCCGACACTTTTCTCTTCCATATCCCCCTGTGCAACGACAGGGCGGAAGCAATAAGAGAGAAAATGCAGGATTTAGGCGTATACCTGGACTGTCACCAGGGAAATTTGCCTTTCGGGCAGTTATCAAGGCCACCCAGAATACTAGTCACACTGGATTCATCGGACAAGGTACTTTCCGTACTCAAGTCGAGGGGAATGACAGATACATTCCTGTTTGTGGTCGATGAGTTTCAGTGCCTTATGGGAGATGCGACGTTCAAAGGAAGTACGGACATGAATTTCCTGGTATACCTTGACAGGGAAGCACGGCGAATCTGTTACCTCTCCGCAACACCCATTCCCGACATATTCCTGGATAATATACCACAATTCGCAGGTATTCCCTATTATAAGCTGGAATGGGACCCGGAGGTCATTGAGGAGCCTACACTAAAGGAGGTAAGGATGAAGAGTGGTGAAAGTGCGGAGAAACTATGCGCCCGCTTAATACAACGATACAGGGAGAACGGATATTTTGAAAGGAAGGTCCTGCAGGGAAATGTCGTATATTCCCGTGAAGCCTGTATATTCCTCAATGAAGTAAGGTCCATCAGGAACATCATCGGGCAGAACAACCTGAAACCGGATGAAGTGACCATACTGTGTTCGGAGAGCAAGGCTTCAGAACTGCCGAAAGGTTTCGTGGCAGGCGGATTATGTGCCGACAGGAATAATCCGGTAAACAAGACTTTTACATTCTGTACAAAAGCCTCATTCGAAGGTGTGGACTTCTACTCGACCAATGCCAGCACCTATATCTTTATCAATGCGGGCAAGGAATGGCAGACACTCGATATCATGCTGGACATACCCCAGATACTGGGAAGGCAGAGGCTTGACATGAACCCGCCGGACAATGCCAGAGAAATGTTTATCGAGCTTTACCGGGACAAAGCAACGGACAGGAGGTTTGTGGATGATTATATTGATCTTATCCGGGAGAACGGGCACACCACAATCGGTTTCAATTATCTGGTTATGGTAGCCCGGTGGAACAGGTGGCACCAGAGAAACTACTATTACAATAATTCCTGCCGGCTCTTAACAAGTATTCAGGATGCGGCCAGGATGTGCCAGAAACCGGAGGAACTGAAACAGTTTGAGAGTTGGTACTACAATGCGCCTCAAAAAGACAGACTGGCCGGGTATGCCCGTTTTAGAAAACAATACCCCCAGTATGACAGCCTGGTCCTGCAAAACCCGTTCATTAAGATGGAATTTCATCACTGGTATGATACCCTGGGCTATGAGGAGTTATCAAAGCTTGGTTTTCAGGAAACCGATATGGAAAGGGCTTACAATACGGTATGCGCGCAAGAGACGATAAGGGATGCCTGCAGGCGGACATTCAAGGCGGGTGTTTCATACTCCAGGCAGGAGGTAAAGGGAATGCTCCAGAAGATATATGACAGCATCGGGCTGACCGGGAAAACAGCCAAGGCTAAAGAGCTGGCACAATATCTCCCCGTCATAGAGAGGCAGAGGACGAATGAGAAAGGCAAGAGGGGGTATTTTATAGAAATCCGGGAAATCTAAAGAAGCAGTGCGTTCAGTTCATAACAGGGCGATACTGTCCTCTTTTTTTCTTCTTGACAGGTATAAGATTATCAAAGCTTAAGGTGAGACAGTCAGCAGAGATAGTAATCGCGTATCAACAGTTATTCATCGGAAAGTAATTATTCCGAAGAAAAAAATGACTCTCACAGGTATACAGCCTGCTATCATAAAAATGGGAATAATTATTTCCATGCACGAACATCTAATATCATATATTACACAGATAATTTCGTATATAATGATAAAGGATTCAGTTTTGCTAAAGGGAAGCAATGGACAGACTTATCTACCATAGACGCTTCCCGATTGCAAGTATATCCCGCATCAGGAAGGTACTTAGGAGAATATTACCCATGAATTACAATGATTCAACCCTTAGGAATAATAACTTACAGGTTAACCGAAGGCAGGATATATCGTAAATATATTACAACTGTTATAATAACCACTCACACGGCGTTTGCCTACAACTAACGAATACAATATTTTAGTGCATTTTTTTTTCATAAAATCAGCAATATTACTTAAATAGGATATGTTTTAGAGTAAAAAAAATGTTGCATCTTGTTGACTGGTTAAAGGGTAGTTTGAATGCAGAGAAATATTGCAGAGTCCAGTTGCTCATAATACAAAAGGGAGTTGATGAAGATGAGATCTCAGTGAGTATCAGGGGGGAAATTAGTTTCGATAGTTATCTTAGGTGTTTTCAAGAAAACACAGTAGGACTAATGAGATCTGGTACTTATGAAATCGAGGCTGTGTCATTGACAATGTACTAAAAATCGGTTAGTGTACCTTAATATACACTTGAGCAAGAACCTTTAGTGCTGTTTCGAAACAAGTAAAGATATATAAGTTTATTATTGAACTACACTAGTGTGGAAATCAGATTAAGAAGACTTTACTCGACGAAAGACAAACTCTATTTTGACTACTAGATTAAGAGCGTATGAGCTATTGTCATCACATCCATTATCATATTCAGGGTGCAACGTTTTACACCCTCTAAGGATAGAAAGTTTTTTTTTATGTATAAATAGCTGGATTTCAACACAATTCGTTATAATATGCAGAATTAATCAAATACTCATACATTCAGCATTTACACCCCTATGAAACGGCATTTACACCCCTAAAAAAAAGGAGAACACCGGTGTGTAGCGTCCTCCTTATCTGTATTAACTCAATCCGATTTCTTTTTCATGCTTTCTAAAAGCATTTCTCACATCATTCTTACTCACTCCAATCAGTTTGGCTATCCTTCCATAACCCAGCTGATTGCCATTTTCATCGAGAGTTTTCCACAAAGGATACCAGCATTCAATTTCCTCGTCTGTTAATCTCCGTCCCAACCGTGGTTCGGTTGGTATATCCATCTTCGGATACACTCCCTTGTAATACTGGCAGAGAAAACGCTCCATGCAGTGGTTGGCAAGATATTCGGTCAACTTACAAATCGCCCTACGTGTCTTCGGGACGTCTTTCCCGGGTTCACCGGCGAGCATATGCAGCACTATGGCACCATGGAAGGCGACAGTGGCCATGCGAAGGGAAACTTCTTTTCTTGTCTCGTCACCCATCTCCTTCTGTTTCTCGATCCAGTGCTTCAGAGTACCGAATACATAAGAGAGATCTGTCCGGTGTTCGTTGGCAGGAATATCAATACCCTCTTTTGTTCTTCTGAAGCAATACTGTTCACGCCACTTGTCAATCTGGTCACGCATTTTCTCCAGTTCTTCACCCTCCGGTAAGTCAAACTCCGGAATTGAATGACCCAGTTCGGGAATTGCACAAAAACAAACACGCGAGGCGGTTCCATCTTCATACTCCTCCTCTTTAAAGAAACGTCTGACAGCCTTGGGAGTCCCGGTAAAGGTGTAATTGAAATACACGAGAAATGTACCGCGACATTCATTAGGGGTATGCTTGTTGTCCAAAGAAATACTCTCGTTGGAGAATGCTTTACGTAACAAGTCACTAGAAAGTCCGCCACCTTTGGTGAAAGATTGACGCACGGTATCGATCTCTGTCTCCATCGAATAGAAGTATACATCATGATTACCAGCTATAAGCTCCAATAATCTCGCTTTTGAGATCTCGCTGCCTATCGTTTGGATAATCTGGTCAGGCTTGTTACTCCTGGCCTTCTCTCGGTCCTCCATAACCACTCGATGAAAGAGATCCTGTTCATACACATTTTTAAAGATACTCTTTCCCGAACCCTGCGCTCCTACAATCACAACCTGCAAACTGGGAGAATGAGACCGTCCGTCCATATATTGCGCACGCACATTCGAGAAACAAAGTGCACCATAAGTCCCAAGCAGATGTAGAAGCATGGCAGGCCTGAAGCCACCAGGACAACCGTTCAGAATAGTGCTGATGTGAGGAATAGCGGAGTAACCCGGCATGGGGAACTGAGTATCGAACCATTGTAACCACTCACCAAGAGCAGGTTCTTTATCTATCGTTTGTTCGCCAACCGTTTTTTTCCCATGAGACCAAAATCCTGACGAATCGTAATAACTCTAGATATCTCATCAGTCTTTACCTGACTGATCTCTTTCGCTTTTTTGATATCCAGATCACACTGATGATCTTTTTCTTCCATTTTAAGTCTGCTCACTTCCCTTGCCTTGTCATTTTCAAGTTCGTTTTTCTTTTTCTTTTCGTCAATCTTAACCTGTCCAAGCTTTCTCTTTATTTCGGGTAAAACGTATATTCCAATTACACCTATACCAATAAGGCAACCACCAATTTTCCAAAGAGTTGAAGCAGTACCTTTGTAGCGTCCACTAACTCCCCCTAGTCCAATTTTACCTCCTACATCGATTATAGAGTGGGACATTGCCTTTACTTTATTACTCATAACTCATGTTTATTAATTAATAATCTGTTATTTTTAACTTCACTGTTAATCATCGGGACTGTAGAATAGGCCTTATCGGTTTTGGCGGTCTTCTTTCTACCTGACCTGGCCAAATGCCTGTCTACACTAACCAATGACACACCATACCCGGCGGCAATCTGTTTATGGGACATTCCCTTTTTCGCCATCATATTCCATTTCCTGATCATACCGGACGTAATCCTGGCTCTCGTACGTTTTTGAGAAATAGGCGTTTGCAACGGCATAACTGTTTCGGTATCATTCACCACATCGTTAAATACGATAGACATCTTTTTTGTCTGCTTACGTCTCTTGACAAATCGGTCACAGACCCATACACTAATAAAACCTGCGGCTGTTATGCCAAGTCCAAATACTGATACGATTGTTGTTGTTTTATATTTCATAATTGATTCCTTCTAAAAGTATTTCTAATCTTATCAATTCGGTTGTCTGTTACGATCACAACCCGGACCTTCTTCGATAAGTGGGAACCTCCGGTCGTTTTTTGAAAGATTCCCCACGAGTATCTTAAATCTGTTATTACCGCTGGACTTCCCCTATTCCGTTTTATACAGTTATCGCTCTTCATATTCTGTCAGTTTGTACCTGTTGACATCCGCTTATGCTCTTCCTGCATACGATGAATGTGAAGTTGTTCGTTCTCCTGCATTTTACATAAAGAAGCAATTTCAATCTCCCTCTGCTTGTTTGCGAATACATCATTCTGCTCCTTTATCCTACCGTGGGATTTAATCGCCGTTATAAGATAACAAACAGAACCTAAAGCAACCAATGCGAAACCTGTCCCTATAAAAAAGTATTCGGTTGTCTTCTTAACTCCCAGTATCCCAGTGATTCGAGCAATGTTGTTTGAATTAGGTATTAATTTCATTTTTGTAATTTACTTTTATTTATTAGACTATTTATATGAACATTATTAAGTTTCAATCTGCTTTGAAGTGCCGCATTGTTCGCACGAACCTCCTCATCTAATTCAATTTGCTTCTTGTACCTATGATAAAGGCAACAAAGACCAAAGTTTGCAACACTTAGAATTAAGCATGCACCACCCAATTTTAGGATACTAGGGAGCGCGGATAAACCTTTGCATTTGCCTCCAGTATCATAGAGTTTCTTGATGTCTATATTGTTTAACATATAATTTAATCTTATGGAGTGCTTTCATATACTACCAGCAATCACTCCGGGTTAATTATAATATTTTTTTTTCAGCCTCCTTATCAGCTTTTGGAAACTCTACTAAAGCGTTCTTATCATTTTGAAGTACTGCGCCATTTACAGATTCCAATTTCTGTCCATCTACTAAGATTTTAGTGGTTACTTTCTAAATTTTCGAGAGCAAATATAAGCAATAAAACAAAGGAATAATCCTTTTGAAGTCAAGCTGTTATACAAAGACACACCTGACAGTAGGCTATCTTTTACATCCATAAATTTATACCTATTAAACTACATATGAACTTCATTGAAGGTCAATAGACTTTTCATAGATTCCTTCTTGATTTATGAACAGACAGCTCCACCGTTGAAAACAGCCGGCATATTTCTCAGCGAAACTGTCTATTCCGATTAATTACCTGAGACTACTTGCGTCCCCATTTTTTATTAGAAACTCTCAATATGTCCAAAGCCCGCTCAACATCAATTACAACGACCTTACCGTTTTGGGAAATGGCTGCATCAATGACACCGCTACTCTTTATGCGTTGAGCAGTCGAAATAGAGCAATGAAGAGCTTTTGCCAGTTCTTTCATGCCCCGGACATAATGTTTACCACCAGATGGGAAGATGTTGTCCTTTTCATCGTTACCACTCTCGCTTGCAAAGCCTAACTCTTCTTTCAAGACCTCCACCAAATCACCCAAAGTAGACTGAAAAAGAGGTTTTTCTTTTAATAAGGTATCTTTCATATTTTCTTCTAATTTTTAATTGTTGAACATCTATTCTGAATTCAGAGCGCTCAGAATTCGGTTGTGAAGATAGAGAGTAGCTATTAATATTTAAATTATTTCTTCACACTACAACCCAATTTCAACCGGATAAAAACAAAAAAGGACATATCGCACTTACGATACATCCTTCCTTTATCAAAATCAATTGCAATTGATTAGTCTACAGCTTTTTCTATCAATTTTTTAAAATAAATATAAGGTTTGCGATCCTTCTTTATTTTGGAAAACTCGGTAGAAATTGATTTATTATCTATCGTTATACCATCAATTACAAAAACTTTTTGGGTTATACTCCATATTCCATAAGTATCCTTCCCTTTCCTCTTTTTACATAACAATCCAATAAAACAACTTAAATCCTGCATAGTGCCAAGCCATTTTATCGATGGATGATCAACTCCTTTGACCTTTTCTCGTTTCCCCGTTAAAATATAAGCAAACTGCTCTATGGGAATATCAAAGACATACCTGTCAATAAGTTCTTTATATAAGTATTCTATTGATTTTCTATTCAAATCCAATCGGAAATCATATTTTTCTTTCTCTACGCCGATCTGTCTTAATGTGTCAAAACTCTCAGGTAGATTAAAAATACGAGGTGCTTTATAATTGTCTGGACAAATTATAATATCTATTGCTTTGGGATTTTTTTGCTTATATCCATTATAAATTTCTTGCAACTTAAATGCATAAGCAGAATTCGACATTTTATTGAAAAAACGCGTTACATATTGTGCAGGGAAAGACTGAATCATATCAAATATCTCAGACAATCCATGTAAATATTCCTCCAATAGAGACATTATATATTCTTCATTTTCTTTATCAGAAGAAGAGTCTTTTAGCAACTTAGGTAATAATTTTAATTGATTGCCCATATTTCGGATTTTTGTATCCGTGGAATGATCAACTAAAGGAATATTAACACAAGAAGCCTCTTCTACTAATGAACTAACCACTGGATATAATTGCTCAAAAATTGATTTACGACAATCTACATTTTTGAAAGCATTAATTATAATTGTAAGGGTTCTACTATTATTGGATAGTATTTCTTTAAAACAATCAAAATAAAATATTCCTGCTTTTATATAAAGAAATAAATCTCCCCTTTTATCTATCTGACAGAATGAAGCATAATCGTCGTCTCTTAATGCATTTATCATCTTATTTCTACGAACATTTGATAGAGAAAGATATGAACATATCGATTCTATATCATTTTTTGATAACTGTTTCAATCTTACAAATAACTTTTCATCACTAATATTCAAAGTAGGATCACTCCTTAAATCATTTTCGCTAATACGAATATCTGAATCAACGACCTCTAACATTTTTTGGTGATTTAAGAATTCATATAACTCTAAAGGATTTAGAATATCAATGAGACTATTCATAAACTCAAACTTTTCAATTATCTGCTCTAACATTTCAGCGTTTTTAGTGAATAAATAAAAAAGCAGCACCCAGTTCTCCCGAATACTGCCTCAAATATAAAAAAAATATTAAACTATACTCCTGATATACTCATAAACTTCTTTCAATTATGTCAGATTCATCGCACCAACCCCTTGGTAATATTTATTATACCTATCAATCCTTTGTTTTACTCTTTACCACAGTTATTATAGCTTTCAATTCATCAGGAGTAAGTGAATTTAATATTTTAGTAATCGAAGTCATTTCCTCATAGGCTAAATTTAACAATTTATTATTATATAGCACTTGCTGTTCATGTGGAAAAATATCTATATAGCGCGCAGTAATATTTTCATCACGAGAATGCCCCATACTATCACTTATATAATTAATAGGAACTCCTGCATGAGTTAAATTTGTTGCAAAAGAATGCCTGCACCAAGTACTGCTAGGGAAAATCTCCCAATTTAAAGCCATAGTCAACTTTTTCATCCGATCTTGAATATTACTATTTTCTAATGCTATCAGTTTCCTTACCTGTACTTCATTTGTTTCCCCCTTCAATATAGAAGGAAATACCAATCCCCCTCTTTCCTCCGGTGCAGCAATTTCCGACAAAATTATTCTCAAAGGTTCAATAATCGGAATTACCACCTCACTATTATTTTCACTTCTATCCTTAGTTTTATAACGCATAAACTGAAAAGACTGTTTACCACTAATATAATAATAATCATTGTATCGAAGCCGTGCAGCATCTGCTAAGTTAAAACCATTACATAAATATTGTACCAAAAACAATCCTAAAGAAAAATGAACCTTTTCTATATAACTCTTTCGCCATGATTCTGGATATTTTTTGTTGATAAACACTTGATACAATTCCGTCATTTGCTCTACATTCAGGTATTCCTTTTTTCGTGTACTACCTACAGGAATCGTGATCAAACTTTTATCTTTACCAAACGGATATTCTTTTTTACTTAAAAATCCCCTTTGTGTACACTCATTCCACACAACCCGACATGCCCTTAAATATATTCCAATAGTCGTTTTAGTAAATCCATCATTCTCCATTCCTTTAATCCATTTCTCAATTGTACTCTTGGATACATTAAAACCAGATATTACTCCCACATACTTAATAAATGATTTTTTTGCCGTAGTATAACTATCTGCAGTTCCCACAGACCTATTATTAATAATATCTTCCCATACTAACAAAAATGAATCCTCTTCATTTTTTCCAGTTAACCGAGTCATGATCATATTCAAACTAAGTTTAGAAGTTTTATCCAAATCCTGTACTATATCAACATAAGATTTAAATGTTTGTTCTAAAAGCATCTTACACTCAAAGTTTGTTTCCTTCTCACTCTTAATATTGGATCTTCGACCTGTATTTTTTGCTCTACAAATAGCATCAAATTCTTTTTCTGTATATTTATCTCCCAACGGATAATACAATCTTTTTCGATCTATAGTAAAACGTAATGCTATAGGATATTTACCTCCATTCCTCACATGCCTTTTGTCTAGAACAAGACTTATTGCGCAAACACCAACTTTGTCATTAACCAAACAACTTATATACTTTTTATCCATAAATCATCATATTTAAAAACATAAAACAAAACACTTTAATAAGCTATTTGGGAACACAATGGGAACACAGCGGGAACACAAAAAGCTTTATTTTCTAAGAATCAGTCATTATCAGACAATGTCACAAAAGTATTAAATCACTGATAAATAAGCAAATATATCATCCAATAAAAATCGCAAAAAATCATTCTAAATGATTCACTAATCATTTCAATGGATACTCCCCGATACTTCGCAGTCGTTGCCCAGGAATGACGAAGCGTATAGGAAGTGACAGGAGATTGCAAATGCAAGGTTCTTGCCAGGTCCTTCAGATTATTATTAAATCGACGAAGAGCGGACTGATATTCCCGATAACCTCTTTCATCTTTCCGTTTCTTATCCCCACGAAGAATATCAAACAGATAATCCGGACAATCGGGGTGAGAACTTTCCTTACTACGGAGCTGGTTAATCATTTCCTTTGCAGTATTCAGCACTTCCACGCTCATCGGAGTTTTGGTTTTGATACGATTGTATCGCAACACATTCTGATTCAAAGCCGACTTCTCCAAATGGGCTAAATCGGCAAATGACATTCCACAAAACTGAAACATCAGAGCTGCAATCGTCTGCGTACGACGCAAACGTTCGGATTTCGGATCCTCATATAGAAGTTTGTGTAACTCGGTCACAGACAATGCTTTCTTTTGCCGGATATCCACGCCTGTATAAACATCATGAAACAACCGGGGAACATAAGGGGCACTTCCCGCTTCTACTCCCCGATTGTAGATACTACGAAGCATACGCATATAAGTAGAAATCGTATTGAGCTTTAATCCGGACTCGTAAAGATGCTGTCCATAGCAACGTAAACATTCTCGCGTGACTTGCCTGAACGATATGTTCAATGTTCCACAAAACTTACTAAAAGAAAAAAGAGCATTCTTATAAACATGAGCGGTAGAATATCGCCCTTCTTTCCGCAAACGCTCAATGTACGCTCCGGCACATTGGCTAAATCCATTTTTATTAATTTTTTGCATCATTAGTTATTTTAGATTATACAATAAATTAAGAGAAAGAACAAAAATAACCTACTTTATGATTGCAGCTATTATAAAAAAGAAAAATAAGAGAAACACCGTCATTCACGTGAAAGTTATTCTTGTACTTCGGTGAGAAAACAAGTGAAACCGATACAAAAACGAGGGTATCCAAAGAGGGCTGTACAAAGCGCTGAAACGCCTGCCAGTAAAGGGGGAAAAGCCAACGAAAACCAGTAGAGTAAAGTAGAGAAGAGAAAAGTATTATTTCTGTTATAAATAATAGCAATAATATAGGGCAGAGAAAATGGCTTTGGTTGCTACCGCTGTCGGTCCGGATCACTTTGTCGGTGCCGTTTCTATTCCCGTGTCCCTCATGAGTTGTTCGTCCGGCAGATGACCGACTCTCGTCCGGCAGGTTGTTGATGCTCGTCCGGTGGGTAACGGATATTCACACGGTAGATAACGTACGTTTGTCCGTTAGGTAAATTCTATATTATTTCTCGGGCTACCGCTTCACTAAAAATAACATTTGGCTCATACATAACCAACATTGGTTAAGTAAGTGACTTACCCTATCAACTGTTGAACTAAATAAATTACTCATTAGTGATCCGAAATGAACTAAATAGGAATTTATTGAAACGCAGATTAACAAGTAAATCATATAAATA
>OLXA01001027.1_pt1 | contig 11369 bp, 8 predicted proteins | sample 1644551 | NCBI WGS metagenome assembly OLXA01 (sample SAMEA103958150, study PRJEB25191) | human gut metagenome | biome: human-associated habitat [ENVO:00009003]; feature: intestine environment [ENVO:2100002]; material: feces | place: Germany | collected 2013/2015 | reverse complement strand
AAGTTAATAGCATGACTAATACTAATGGTCAAGCACCATTTTTAAGCGTATTTATGTATATTAATGATAATCCAGAATATGAAGCAGAAACTGCAATGTTAATTGAAGAATTTCTAAAGCAACGTATTATTGGATTTAAAAATGAAGTAGGTCATTACATTACGCCAGCATTTCCTAAACTTCTATATGTATTAGACGAGAATAATATTACAGAAGATAGTAAATATTGGTATCTTACTAAACTTTCTGCGGAATGTACCGCTAAGAGAATGGTTCCAGACTATATCTCAGCAAAGATTATGCGCAGAGATAAAGTAGATAGTAATGGTAATGGTAACGTATTTGGATGTATGGGTTGCAGAAGCTTCCTTACTCCTTATGTTGACGAAAACGGCAAGCCGAAATATTACGGCAGATTCAATCAGGGCGTTGTGACTGTAAATCTTATTGATATCGGACTCAGCGCAGGCAAGGATCTTGATAAATTCTGGAAGATTTTTGACGAGAGAATGGAACTTTGCCACAGAGCATTGCAGTGCCGTCACGAGCGTCTTACAGGCACTCTTTCGGATGCCGCTCCTATTTTGTGGCAGTACGGTGCTTTGGCAAGACTTAAAAAGGGTGAGAAGATTGACAAGCTTCTCCATGGCGGTTATTCAACGCTTTCACTCGGTTATGCAGGTCTTTGGGAGTGCGTTTACAGCCTTATCGGCAAAAAGCTCACAGAAAAAGAGGGCAAAGAACTCGGCCTTAAAATTATGCAGAAGCTAAACGACTATTGTGCAAAGTGGAAAAAGGCTGAAAACATTGACTACAGCCTTTACGGCACTCCTCTTGAAAGCACAACATATAAGTTTGCAAAGTGTCTTCAAAAGCGTTTCGGCATTATCAAGGGGGTAACAGACAAGAACTACATCACTAACAGCTATCATGTTCATGTTACCGAGAATATTGACGCATTCAGCAAGCTGAAGCTTGAATCCGAATTTCAGGCTTTGTCACCGGGCGGTGCAATCAGCTATGTTGAAGTTCCGAATATGCAGGATAACATTCCCGCTGTTTTACAGGTTATCAAGTTCATTTACGATAACATTATGTATGCAGAGCTTAACACAAAGAGCGATTACTGTCAGGTTTGCGGTTATGACGGAGAAATCAAGATCGTTCACGATGACGGCAAGCTTGTGTGGGAGTGTCCTAACTGTGGCAACCGTGATCAGGATAAGATGAATGTTGCAAGAAGAACCTGCGGATATATCGGAACTCAGTTCTGGAATCAGGGCAGAACTCAGGAAATTGAGGAAAGGGTGCTTCACCTTTGATGAATTACGGAGAAATTAAACTCTGCGATATTGCAAACGGTGAGGGAGTAAGAGTATCGCTCTTTGTATCCGGCTGTACGCATCATTGCAAAAACTGCTTTAATCCGCAGACATGGAGTTTTGATTACGGCGAACCTTTTACAAAAGAGGTTGAGGATAAAATTCTCAAAGAGCTTGAACCGTCATATATTGACGGCTTGTCATTGCTCGGCGGAGAACCCTTTGAACCTTCAAATCAAAGAGCTTTAGTGCCGTTTTTAAAGCGTGTCAGAGAAAAATATTCCGACAAAACAATTTGGTGTTATTCGGGCTATTTGTTTGACAAGGAGCTTCTTTCCGACAGCAGAGCAAGGTGTGAATGTACGGATGAAATGCTTTCAATGATTGATGTGCTTGTTGACGGTGAATTTGTTGAGGCTCTTCACGATATAAGCCTTGCGTTCAGAGGCTCGTCAAATCAGCGTATTATAGATGTAAAAGCGTCACTCAAAGAAAATAAAATAATTCCCCACAAGCTTATGAAAAGGGGAGTGTAATAAAAAGCGACAGCCGTAAAACTGTCGCTTTTTGTAATATTATTGAATTATTGCGTGGAATGTTGTTGATTTTGTAAGGCAAATAGTGTAAAATGATAGCATGCTATTTATAGAATATTATGTAAGGAGCGATTATATATGGTATGTAAAAATTGCAATCACGAAATTGACAACGGAGCAATGTTCTGTACTTACTGCGGAACACCTGTTGAGCAGACTCCAGAGCCTGAAACACAGCCTGTTGAAAATGCTTCAACCGAAGATGCTGCGCAGAACCCTTACGAGAATGTGCAGACTGCACAGCCTGAGGTTGATAACGCACAGCCGACTGCCGACAGTCAGCCACAGCAGAATCCGTATTCTCAGCAGTACGGTCAGCCAAATCAAACTTATTATCAGCAACCGCAGCCTAACAAAACTTCATACGGTCAGCAGTTTACAAACTCACCGAACAATGATTACGGCGCAAATCAAAGCAAGTACGGCAATCAATATCAGAGCTACAACAACGGCTATAATCAGCAGTACAACACGCAGTATCAGCAGACATACAACTCACAGCCTGTACCGCCCGTTGCACCGCCATACGGTACTCCGGATACTCAGCCTGTAAGCATAGGCGGTTGGATCGGCGTTATGCTTTTAACCTGTCTGCCGATTGTAAACCTCATTATGCTCTTTGTCTGGGCATTCAGCTCATCAACAAAGAAGTCACTCAAAAACTATGCAAGAGCCGCTCTTATCCTGGCTCTTATCGGAGTTGTGCTTGTGGTAGTTGTTTCAATTATACTTGCAGTCTGCGGTATCAGTATCTTCAACGAATTTTCCAATTCAGGATATTACTATCATTAAATTTAACGGTGAATCGCTGTACCCAATTCGTACAGACAGCTTAATGTTAAAAACAAAGTTTACCGATACAAAAAAATCCCTGTCCATAACGGACAGGGATTTTTATTTGCATTATAAAAAAGTTTTAGGGTTGCGAAGCTCGGCTCTTCTAATGTCAAGCCTCGTTGTTCTCCGCTATTCCTAAAATAACTTCCACTCGTCTAATCCGTTTCAATTACTTGCGTAATTTTCACGGCTTAGTCCTCGCCGGTCGTTATTTTAGGGCTGCGAACCTCGGCTCTTCTATTAGTCAAAGAATTTGCTGTGGATAGCGCTTACAGCCTTGTCAGCGTCTGATGAATCAATAAGAACCGAAACCTTGATTTCGCTTGTGCTGATCATCTGGATGTTGACCTGAGCGTCATAAAGAGCCTCAAACATCTTTGTAGCAACGCCTGCGTGGCTTTCCATACCTGCGCCGACGATTGAAATCTTAGCTACCTTATCGTCATAGAGAATTTCCTCTGCACCGAGGTTCTCTGTGTATTCCTTCATAAGAGCAACAGCCTCTTCGCCTCTGTTCTTGGCAACTGTAAAGCTGATGTCCTTCTTGCCGTCATGACCGATTGACTGAAGAATAATGTCAACATTGATATCTTTAGCAGAAAGCTTTGAGAACATCTTAAAAGCAAGACCGGGGATATTCGGAACACCCATAACAGAAATTCTTGCAACATCTGTATCTTTAGCAACACCGCTGATTAACATTTTTTCCATTTTAGTTTTCTCCTTTACAATTGTACCCGAAGCCTTTGTCATACTTGAAAGCACTTCAAGCTCGATATTATATTTTTTAGCCATTTCAACCGAACGGTTGTTAAGAACCTGAGCACCGAGTGTAGCAAGCTCAAGCATTTCGTCATAAGAGATTTCCTGAAGCTTCTTAGCGTTCTTAACCTTTCTCGGATCAGCTGTGTAAACACCCTCAACATCGGTGAAAATCTGACAGAGATCAGCGTGCATTGCAGCCGCAATAGCTACGGCACTTGTGTCTGAACCGCCTCTGCCGAGTGTTGTAATATCGCCGTATTTTGAAATGCCCTGGAAGCCTGCAACGATTACAATGTTCTTCTTGTCAAGCTCTTTCTTAATTCTGTCAGGCTCAACTTTTCTGATTCTTGCGCTTGTGTGAGCAGAAGTGGTATTGAAACCTGCCTGCCAGCCAAGAAGAGAAACAGCGTGGTAACCGAGCTTTTCGATTGCCATTGCAAGAAGTGAAATAGAAATCTGCTCGCCTGCGGCAAGAAGCATATCCTTTTCTCTTTTTGAAGCCTTTGGATTGATTTCGTTTGCCTTTTCAATGAGATCGTCTGTTGTGTCGCCCTGAGCGGATACAACAACTACAACATCATTGCCCTTTGCGTAAGTGTCTGTTACGATTGATGCAACATTCATTACTCTTTCGGCATTGGCAACAGAGCTGCCGCCAAATTTCTGAACTATCAAACTCATGTACTTAATACTCCCTCTGTAAAATTATAAATCAGCCACACGGATACTTGAAAGTACCGAAACACCGTCAGACTCAAGCTGAGCAATCTTCTCGGCAAATTCGTTGTACGGCATAGCCTTGACAACAAATGCTTTTTCGTCGGCAGGTGCGTCAGCCTTATTGATTACTGTTACCTCACCGAATAATTTTTCTGCCTTTTCTGCAACATTACTGCCGTTTGCACGAACATACATGGCACGGCTTGACTCCTCCCAAGGAAGAATGTTTTTGCCGTTGCCGTCTGCCCAGTAAAGGAACTTTCTTGTCTTGAGGTGCTTACAGCAGTCGATTACATCGGCTACAACTGCGCTTGCTGTAGGAAGCTTGCCTGCACCCTTGCCGTAGAATACTACATCGCCTGTGCAGTCGCCTCTTACCATAATGCCGTTGAACTCATAGTCAATGTTAGCAAGCTGGCTCTTGTTCGGAACGAGCATAGGAGCAACGATAATGTCAATCTTGCCGTCCGCAAGACGCTTAACACTGCCGATAAGTTTAATTACGCAATGGAAGGCCTCAGCGTATCTTACATCTTCAAGTGTAATTTTTGTAATGCCCTCTGTATGTACAGAGTCGGGATAAACATGCTTTCCGTATGCAAGAGATGCAAGAATACAAATCTTACGGCAAGCATCGTGACCTTCGATATCAGCGGCAGGATTTCTCTCGGCAAAGCCAAGCTCCTGAGCAAGCTTGAGCGCATCGTCAAACTGCATACCGTCTTCAATCATTTTTGTAAGGATAAAGTTTGTTGTACCGTTAAGAATACCGGCAATCTCGTCAACATTGTTTGCAACAAGACACTGGCTCATCGGGCGGATAATCGGAATACCGCCGCCTACCGATGCTTCAAAGAGGAAGTTTGTGTTTGTTTCCTTTGAAATTTCAAGGAGTTCTGCACCGTGAGCGGCAACAAGCTCCTTGTTTGAAGTAACAACACTCTTGCCTGCTTTAAGACATCTCTTTACAAAGTCATAAGCAGGATTAAGACCGCCCATAACTTCAACAACAACTCTTATTTCGAGGTCGTTGATGATATCTTCAAAGTTTTTTGTGAATCTGTCTGCAAGCGGGCTGTCGGGAAATTCACGAAGGTCAAGAATCTTCTTGACATAAACCTCTTCACCGATGCTTGCATAAAGCTTCTGTTTGTGTGTTGTAAAGATTTCGGCAACGCCCGAACCTACAACACCGTGACCCATAATTGCTATTGAAACCATATCTAAAAACCTTTCCTTTCGAGTTTTTGGTTTTAACCTGTTATTTTATTCTGCGGCAGGGGGAGCTTCCTCACCGCCGCCTGACGATTCACCGCCTCCGGAGCTTTCGCCTCCGCCTGAGGATTCCCCTCCGCCTGAAGGTTCTCCGCCTGAAGGTTCTCCTCCGCCGGAATTGTCACCGCCTGAATTATCTCCTCCGCCGGAGGTGTCGCCGCCTGAAATATCTCCTCCGCTGTTGCTTGTGTCGCCGCCGTAATTGCTACCGCTGTTGTCACCGCCGTAATTGGGATCGTAGTAGCTTGAGGAGTCTGAGACATCTGAGCCGTATTCATAGTTACCGCTGTAATATGAACCTCCCGAACTCGGCATATTGTCCTCGGTGTAGTAGCCAACATATCGTCCCGAAATATTATCTGTTGAAACAATAAGTCCCGTTGTAGGATTATATGTTGCCTCAATCAGGTTATCGGATATCTTATATTCCTTGTTTTCTTTGCCTTCAAGGTACTTGCCCATAACATTTGCAAAGAATTTTGTTGCCGTTGTTCTTCCGCTGTAGGAAATGGTTTCAGGTTTATCAAAACCGCACCATGTAGCCATTACGGCATATGGTGAACATCCGCAGAACCATGAATCCTTATCGTCATCGGTTGTACCTGTTTTGCCGATAATGTCCCAGCCTGAAATCTGAGCGTAATGTGCGTTTGTGTGAGCACTGTTTGTAACATTGTAGTGAAGCAGTCTGTTCATGATTCCTGCTGTTTCGGCTGAATAAGCCTGTTTCGGAACTGCGTCACGGTTATCAATGATTATGTTGTCCTCTGAGTCGGTTACATAGTAGTATGTGTACGGTTCGTAGTAAAGACCGCCGTTGCCGAGATATGTGTAAGCAGCCGCCATTTCTCTTACTGTAACACCGCCGTTCATACCGCCGATTGAAAGAGCACCCGTATTCTGTGCATCCTGTTCCGTAAGATTCTTGAATCCCATTTTTGTAACAACCTGCTGATATGCAACGCTCGGACCGCCGATAAGCTCCATGGTCTGAGCGGCTGTTGCGTTTGATGACCACTCGATTGCATCGGGAAGACTCATATTGCCGTTGTAGTAGCCGTATGCGTTGTTAGGACCCGAAACAAGCTGACCGCTTTCATTTGTACGATAGTTGTCAAGCGGTTCATCGAGAACCATTGATGAGAAATAAAGCTTCTTTGATTCGATTGCATAAGGGTAAACAACAACAGGCTTGATTGAAGAACCCGGCTGAAGTACGGAGTTGTAGGATCTGTCCCAGCTGAGAGCGCCCTCTTTCTTTGTTGAAGAGCCGACTGTTGCAATTACTCTGCCGTCATATCCCATAATTGTTGACGCAATCTGAAGGTCGGAATCATTTGATTTATCAATATTGAGTGCCGCATTTTCAAGGTAGGTCTGAGCCTTTTCATCCATTGCACAGTAGATTTTAAGTCCCTCTGTGTAAAGCTTTGAAGATGCCGCAGATTCGCTTATGTTGTAATATTCTGCAATGTCCTTTTGAAGATCACGAAAGACCTGATCAATATACCAGTTCTGAACATCTGCTTCGTCATCGTCGTCATCGTCATCGGATGCCTGCCAGCCGACAAATGTCATTGTGGCACTTTCTTTCATAGCCGCATCAAATTCGTCTTTAGAAATTTTTTTCTGATCATACATTTCATTGAGAACGATTTCACGGCGCTCCTTGTTGTTTTCGGGGAAAACAAGCGGATTCCATCTTGACGGGTTTTGTGTAATTCCCGCAATTGCCGCACATTCTGCAATTGAACAGTCCTTTATGCTCTTGCCGAAGTAAAGCTGAGCCGCCGATTCAACGCCCTGACAATTATTGCCGAAGTTTACAACATTGAGATAAGCTTCAAGAATCTGATCCTTTGTATATTCCTGCTCAAGCTTTAGTGCCTTTGTGATTTCACGAAGCTTTCTTGTAATTGAAACCTCGTTGTCATCTGTAATGTTCTTAATGAGCTGTTGGGTGATTGTTGAACCGCCGTATGAGTCCGAACCGGTTGCAAGATTTGCAACGGCGGAAAGTGTTCTGCCCCAGTCAACACCGTTGTGGTCAAAGAAACGCTTGTCCTCAATTGCGACTACCGCATCTTTCATTGCCTGAGGAATATCCTGATTGTCGACCCAGATTCTGTTCTCGGTATCGTATAGTTTCTGATATTCTTTAAATTCCTTTGTATCCTCATTCTGAATATATATTCGGCTTGTCTGGTTCATAGACTTTGCCTTGAGGTCGATGCCCGTAGGCTCGGACGCAATGGTGAAAATGTAGACAGCAAGTGAAATGCCCGTAATAAGCAGAGCAACCAGGCATACCGAACAAACGGTAATCAGGAACTTGCCAAAACCCCTGAAAAATCTTTTTACACCTCCGTCAGCTTTTTCGGATAATTCATTTTGCTGAATATCCTTCTTATACTGACTGATGTCAGTTTCACGCTTGTTTCGCATATTATCTCCTTTATCAATTCACAATTTACGGTTAAACGAACAACCGTCGGTTTGTAATTTGTCTGAGTGATTTGCACAAACGCAGTGCGCCGGCTGTAATACATAAATTATATAATAACATATATGTTCAAAATTACAAGCAGAAATACTCATTTGATTATTATATCACCTGAAAAGAAAAAAATAAATATATTAATGCAAATTTCTCTTAAAAAATATGCAGAATTAAGGCGGTCTTTTGGTTGGAATTTTATAAAAATGATGAATATAACCGTTGGTTCGGGAAAAAATAAAAGTAAAAACTGACGGAAAGAGTGCTGTAAAATATGAAAAAAATAGTTGGATTAACAGGTGTGATTCTGATTGCGTGTATGATGATAAGCTCGCTTTTTGCTCCCGTGAATTCTGCGGAAAACACCTCTGCAACAAGCGATTATTCGTCGTCGCAGAATAACGGTACAACGGAAGGCGACTACATCATAAAAGCCGAAAAAGGGTACATTGTGGTGTACAAAAAAGGCGAGGACAAAGCGTATCTGACAACCGACTGCAGAGTATCAAATCTTCCGAAAGGCGACGCACTTTACCTTGAAAAAGGAATTGAAATAAAGGGAAAAGAAAACCTTATGAGGGCTCTTGAGGACTATTGCAGTTAAAGGCTTAATGGTAAGATAATTCTTCATATATATTGACTTTTCTGTGCTTTTATATTGACTTTTCTATGCTTTTGGAGTAAAATCAAACTGATATGCCATAAAGTATGGTATCAGGTGCAGAATTTTCCGTAAATTTTTCAAAATAATGAAATCTTGCAAATTTTCTGTTTCTGAAAATCAAGTAAAAATGCAGAAAAGGAGATATTACATATGATTTCTACTGTCATTGACCAGTCGCTCGGTCTTGAGTTCCCTATTTTTCAGGGAGGCATGGCTTGGGTGGCTGATGCATCGCTTGCCGCAGGTGTTTCAAACGCAGGCGGTCTCGGCATTATTGCAGCTATGAATTCCAACGGCGAACAGCTCCGTGAGGAAATCAGAAAGTGCAAAACAATGACCGATAAAATTTTCGGCGTAAACATCATGCTTATGAGTCCGTTTGCAGAGGAAGTAAGCGATGTTGTAGTTGAAGAGGGCATCAAGGTCATCACAACAGGTGCAGGCAACCCCGGCAAGTACATGGCAAAGTGGCTTGAGGCAGGCATCAAGGTCATTCCTGTTGTTCCGAGCGTTGCGCTTGCAAGGAAAATGGAAAAAGACGGTGCTTTTGCCGTTATCGCAGAGGGCGGCGAGTCAGGCGGTCATGTCGGTGATCTCACAACAATGGCTCTTGTTCCTCAGGTTGTTGATGCAGTAAATATACCTGTAATTGCCGCAGGCGGTATTGCAGACGGCAGACAGATTGCCGCAGCATTTATGCTCGGCGCTCAGGGCGTTCAGGTCGGCACAAGATTTCTTGTTGCAAAGGAATGTACTATCTCTCAGGAATATAAGAACAAAATTCTCAAAGCAAGAGATATTGACACGGTTGTAACAGGTAAAAGACTCGGTCATCCTGTTCGTTCAATCCGTAACTCGTTTACCCGTGAATATACAAAGGCTGAGTACGATTCGGCTAATGTTTCCGATGAGGAGCTTGAAAATATGGGACTCGGCAGACTCAGAAGAGCCGTGAGAGAGGGCGATGTTTCTCAGGGTACCGTTCTTGCAGGACAGGTTGCAAGTATGGTTAAAAAGGAACAGCCGGCAAGAGAAATGATTGAAGAGATGTTCTCACAGGCAGAAGAAGTATTGAACGGAGCAACAAAATGGGTAAAATAGCATTTATTTTTTCAGGTCAGGGCGCACAGTACAGCGGTATGGGCAAGGATCTTTACGACAATTCGCCTGCTGCAAAGGCTGTTTACGAAATGGCTGATTCTATAAGAGAAAACACTTCAAAGCAGTGCTTTGAGGGTACAATGGAGGAGCTTTCAAAGACAGTAAATACACAGCCGTGTATTTTTACTGCCGACCTTGCGGCCGCAAGAGCTCTTGTTGAAAAGGGTATCACTCCCGACTGCGTAGCAGGCTTTTCACTCGGTGAGATTTCTGCACTTGCTTTTTCGGGAATCCTTTCCGATGAAGAGGCTTTCAGACTCGTTTGCAAAAGAGGCGAGCTTATGGACAAAGCCGCAACGGAAAATCCCGGTGCAATGGCTGCCGTGTTAAAGCTTACTCCCGAAAAGGTTGAAGAAATCTGCTCAAGGTTTGACAAAACATATCCCGTAAACTACAACTCACCGGCTCAGACTGTTGTTGCAACAACAAGTGAAAATGCCGACGCTTTCTGCGAGGCAGTTAAAGCAGAGGGCGGAAGGGCAAAACTTCTTGCAGTAAGCGGTGCGTTCCATTCTCCCTTTATGGCTGATGCCGCAGAGGGACTCGGAAAGTATATGGAAAATGTTGACTTTGCTCAGCCAAAGGTTCAGATTTATTCCGATTACACGGCTCAGCCGTATTCGGGCGATTTCAAAACGCTTGTAAAGTCACAGGTTGAGAATCCCGTAAAATGGCAGACTATCGTTGAAAATATGATTAATGACGGCGTTGACACCTTTATTGAGGTTGGTGTGGGCAAAACTCTCACAGGTCTTGTAAAGAGAATCAACGGAGATGTAAAGGCATTCAAGGTTGAAACTGCGGCTGATATTGACGTACTTGAACTTTGATATTGTTCGGAGGTATAATATAATGAGATTTGAAAATAAAACAGCCGTGGTAACAGGCGGCTCAAGAGGTATCGGTCTTGCAATTGCAACAAAGCTTGCAAAAGAGGGTGCTAACATCGCAATTCTCTATGTAGGTGACGAAAACGAGGGCATTAAGGCTAAGGAAGAGCTTTCGCAGTACGGCACAAAGGTTGAGCAGTATTTCTGTGATGTTTCAAACTTTGAAGAGTCAAAGAAGGTTGTCGATAAGGTTATCGAGGAGTTCGGCAGTATCGAAATTCTTGTAAACAACGCAGGTATCACAAGAGATAAGCTCGTTTTAAATATGGACGAAAAAGATTTTGATGCTGTAATCAATGTAAACCTCAAGGGTACATTCAACATGATTAAGCACACATACAAGCACTTTATGAAAAAGCGTTACGGCAGAATTTGCAGCACAGCGTCAATTGTCGGTCTTACCGGCAACGCAGGTCAGGCTAACTATTCTGCATCAAAGGCCGGTATTATCGGTCTTACAAAGTCGGTTGCAAAGGAACTTGCAGGCAGAGGCGTTACGGCTAATGCAGTTGCTCCGGGTTACATTGCAACAGATATGACAAGTGTACTTCCCGATAAGGTAAAGGACGCAATGAAAGCACAGATTCCTGCAAAGCGTATCGGTACTCCCGATGATGTTGCAGATGTAGTAGCTTTCCTCTG
>OLXA01001023.1_pt1 | contig 11424 bp, 8 predicted proteins | sample 1644551 | NCBI WGS metagenome assembly OLXA01 (sample SAMEA103958150, study PRJEB25191) | human gut metagenome | biome: human-associated habitat [ENVO:00009003]; feature: intestine environment [ENVO:2100002]; material: feces | place: Germany | collected 2013/2015 | reverse complement strand
TCTCTACCCGTCGGCGCACAATATCTATTTCTTCATCAATAGAATCCGGCAAGGGAAGAATGACCGTATTGAAACGGCGCTTCAAGGCGCTTGACAGATCATTGACTCCCTTATCCCGATTATTAGCAGTAGCGATGATATTGAAACCGCGGATTGCCTGTACTTCTGTATTCAGCTCCGGGATGGGCAATGTCTTTTCAGAAAGAATGGTGATCAGTGTATCCTGCACATCGGAACCGATGCGTGTCAGCTCCTCAATACGGCCTATCTTACCTTCCTGCATAGCTTTCATTACCGGAGTTTGCACCAATGCCCCCACACTCGGACCTTCCGCCAGCAAACGGGCATAGTTCCATCCATAACGGATCGCTTCTTCACCGGTGCCGGCCGTACCCTGCACTATCAAAGTGGAATCACCGGAAATAGCAGCGGCAATATGCTCGCTCACCCAGCTTTTTGCAGTTCCGGGCAGTCCGTAAAGCAGCAGCGCACGGTCGGTGACAAGGGTTGCCACAGCTATTTCCATCAGACGACGGTTACCTATATATTTAGGAGAAACTTCAAACCCGTTTTTCAATTTACCGCCCATCAGGTAGGTAACCACTGACTGCGGAGACATCTCCCAATTCTCCGGAACGGGATTTGTTTCATTCTGTTTCAACTCGTGAAGTTCTTCTGCAAATTGCTGTTCAGCATGTTGTCTTAATAAAGTGCTCATATCTTCTTTCTGTTTTTATTAGTCATTATTTAATAAGGTATCTATTCTCTGCTTCAAATCCATGTATTCCATCATCAACCGGCAAAAACGGGTGGAGGTATTATTCTCTTGTGCGGCCGTTGAAAGCGCTGTCTGTTCGATGGGTTTTCTCATCTCGGACGGGAAGTATAATGCCAGTTGCTCGGCTGTCTCCTTAGGGAGATAGTAATTATTCCGAAGCATCCGCTGGAATACACGGGTGGAGAATTTTATTCCCCATCCGATGCCGTCTTTGTTGAACCAGCTATCCGGAATATAGCCGCCTCTGTCCGACTGAAAAGCTATTTCCTCCCGTTGGAAGGAAGGCAATAAACCCATCAACGCGTCCGCCATTTTTTCATCCGCATTCTCCTTCAAGGTATGATATGCCCAACCGGAGTCGCTGAAATTCAGGATCGGTTTCGACAGGTCGAACAGTTTCTGAAAAGGAGGGTTCTTCGCCAGTTTGCTGGCAGCCTTCTCCGGCGGACAGTCATAAAACTCACTCCAGAAACTTAATGGAACACGTTCCGCCAACTGGCGTAACAAGAAACGATCATCCTTCTCGTTTTTATTGGAACTCACCTCTTCAAGTCCCAGTTTCTTCATTTCAGGGGTAAATTCAATCTTATCATACGACCATCCCAAAAGGAAATTGAAATGTAATTTCCCCCGCAATAATTCTTCGTATATTTTCACCAGTTCGGAGTCCGGCAGGCTACACAATAATCGCCGGGCCGTTTCTTTGACATTACTGCTCCGGTCGGTCGCCACGATCTCTTGCAGGAATGCTTCGTCTGATTTACTCAACCCCCACCGCAAACACTGAATCAGTTCATCCCGATGGGCAGCCGACTCATTCTTCAGTTCGGTCTGCAATAAGGCAAGCCCCTGCTCCGGACTATTTTTCCGCAGGTTAGTCAACATTCGTTTCCGTTCTTCGTGAGAGGCAGTTTCCCAAGTTTCGTTGCCGGATTCTCCCCATACAGGAAATCCCATTTGCGGAAGAAGCCAACGTCCTCTTTGCCCTGCCAGCAGAGACAGCCAGTGCTGTTCCTCATACCTGTAGGGATTATTCCGGTCAAAAGCTCTTCGCAATAAAGTTTGCAGATAGGCAGGAGGGATCAATTTTCCTTTGTCGGCAGCTCTCCGGTAAGCATACAGCAAAAGATACTGATTTTTATTGAGATACAGGGAAGTAAGCAACTCTCCCACTTCACGGAGGAAGTAAGGTTTGTCTTCTTCCGGAGCTTCTGTCACATTGACAACTCCTGCAATGGATTGCGCTTCCACTCCGGCACGTGCAAAGGCAAAGCCCAAAGCGGACTGCTGATAGAAGAGAGCTTCCGCATCCTCTGCTTTCGCCTGAATGCCGCGGAGAGTTTCTTGCAACTCTTCCGGGAAATCAGTCGTTATCAGTTCACGGGTGGCAGTGCCAAGCAATGCCACATTGATGATATGATCAGTTAAGTTCATCTTTCCAAAAATAAAATTCAGATTGATACCAGATTGTTTTCAATTCACAGGAAACGGCGTCTGCCAGCAAAAAAGCCGAGAAGGGTTTTCCGCCTGTTATAGCCAGTATGTCAACACGTGCGGTCTCTTCGATATGCACCGGAACGGCCATACCTCCGGCATCCTGCAGATAGTGCGTATTTCCGCTTGTTACCAGTCTGACATTGTCCACCAAGAGAGGAACTTCCTCCGCAAACGGATGAGTCTGTATAACTGCTCTGTAAGATTGCATGGCAACCGGTATATCGGCACACAATGAAGGCAGGAAGGTACTATCCAGCCATTTCATGTTTTGGGGCAGGGCACGCAAGGCAGCAACGCCCTGATAAAAATACAACTCTCCTTCATAGACACCACCGGGAACCAGATTAAATTCCGGCAACGCTCCGGGAGCCAGAAAGTTTAAATAGAGGGCCATACGGTGACTGGACTTCCCGTACAACCAGAAAGTTTCTGTCCGCAGCTCATTTATCTTCCGGCTTCTGGTATGCAAAACGATCCATTGGTCTGCCACCGGTACACCGGACATCACTTCTTCCTTCGCCTGCGGATATCCTACCTGGGTACGGATTTCCGTTTGCCACTCAGCAGAAAGAGAATCCAGATTCTTATAACTTTCTGTCAGAAGATACAGTTTACTCAATTTGTCGGTAAGCTCATATTTCCAACTGTCTGTATAGTAATTGATTTCCTGTAGCGATCGTAACCTGCCCGCCAATCCGCCGGCCTGCGCATCAATCATCCTGCGGGATATGGGCTCAAATAGTGTATATGCTCTTTCCGGGATATTCAGCAGCCCGTTGCGGAGCAAGTCTTTCATCCAGATCTGAAGGTCATCCATTCCGGCCAGTACCTTCTGATGGCGCACGGCCTGCCTCTTGGCCTGTGCCGCTTCATCCACCGGAGTTTCCGATTTCTCTTTCTGCTCTTTCTTCTCCGCCTTCTCTTCACGTTTGGAGAGCCATGCCGTTACCCAGTCCGGTTCCTCCGCTTCCTTGAAAAGATCAGCATGGGAAGCATACATAAATAAAAGCCCCAACCCATGTTTACACGGAAACTTACGGCTGGGACAAGAACATTTGAATGCAATATTCTTTGTATCAACTACTGTTTGATAAGGCGTTTTTCCACTTCCTTGGCAGTGTCCCCAGATGGCGCGGTCACTATGCTCCAGAAGTACCCACTTAGTCCGGTTCGCCAGCCCTTTTCCTGCTTTGACAGACGCAGCGTCCGGAGCGAGTTGAGTGATTTGTTCTTCTGTCAGATTTAATAACATTATAGTATGTTTATCATGTTTCAAAATGCAAGTATAGCATATTTTCCAAAGAGAAGCATTTAAAAAAAGCTAATTCATTTTGCGTTTTCACAGAAAGCACATACATTTGCATCGTTGTTTATGCAATTATTGTTTAAGTCAACAAGTACAAAAAAATGAACTATTTCAATAAACAATTTATATGATAACGGGGTTATTTAAAAAAGAAGTATCACCTTATTAATATGTAAGATGCGATGAAAAAACTATTTCTTCTGACAATTCTGTTGAGCCTGACTTTTATAGTAAAAGCGCAAAGCTTCCTAAGCCTAGATAGTTGCCGCGCATTAGCTCTTGCCAACAACAAAGATCTGTTGATAAGCAATGAAAAAATAAATGCCGCTCATTATCAGCACAAAGCTGCATTTACCAACTACCTGCCCAGTTTCTCGGCTACGGGAACTTACATGAGAAATCAAAAAGAATTTTCATTATTGAACAATGACCAGAAAGCGGCGCTTTCGGGATTGGGGACCAATTTGGCCGGTCCGATACAACAGACGGCTACAGAGATTGCTACCGCACACCCGGAGTTGAGACCGCTTATCGCTTCTTTAAGTGAAAAGTTAGGAGCTGCCTTGCCCGCCCTCGACCAGGCAGGAAACTCACTGGTGAATGCGCTCCGCACAGATACAAGAAATGTATATGCAGGTGCCATCACGCTGACACAGCCATTATACATGGGCGGCAAAATCCGTGCATATAATAAAATCACAAAGTATGCCGAAGAATTAGCGCAACAGCAACATCAAGGAGGCATGCAGGAGGTTATCATGAGCACTGACCAGGCTTACTGGCAAGTCATATCCTTAGTGAACAAGAAGAAACTGGCCGAAGGCTATCTCAAACTTTTGCAGCAGCTGGACAGCGATGTGGAAAAGATGATTGCCGAAGGAGTTGCCACAAAAGCCGACGGTTTGTCCGTACGTGTGAAAGTCAACGAAGCGGAAATGACACTGACTAAAGTGGAAGACGGATTAAGCCTGGCCCGAATGTTGTTGTGTCAACTATGTGGCATTGATCTCAGCTCTCCTATCACGTTGGCAGACGAAAATATGGAGGACATTCCACTGCTCACACCAGAGACCCACTTCGACATGTCCACCGCTTACGCCAACCGTCCGGAGATACGCAGTCTTGAACTGGCTACTCAGATTTATAAACAGAAAATAAATGTTACCCGCGCCGAACATCTTCCGTCCATTGCGTTGATGGGAAATTATATGGTGACCAATCCTTCCGTATTCAACAGCTTTGAGAATAAATTCAAAGGAATGTGGAATGTGGGCGTTATGGTACAGATACCTATCTGGCATTGGGGGGAAGGCATTTACAAGACCAAAGCCGCCAAGGCAGAAGCACGAATCGCACAATATCAGCTTCAGGATGCGAGAGAAAAGATCGAATTGCAAGTTAACCAATCCGCTTTTAAAGTAAAGGAAGCCAGCAAAAAACTGGTAATGGCAACCAAGAATATGGAAAAGGCTGACGAAAATCTCCGTTATGCCACCTTAGGCTTCAAAGAAGGGGTCATTGCCACCAGCAATGTCCTGGAAGCACAAACAGCATGGCTGTCCGCCCAATCGGAAAAGATTGACGCACAAATCGACGTGAAGCTGACGGAGATTTATCTGAAGAAGTCTTTGGGAACGCTGAAATAATGGACAATTGACAGTTGACAATTGACAATTAAAGACTGAGGTATTCAATCAATTTATTATTCGTAATTTATAATTCATCAATAATATGGCACCTATAAAATCACAAAACAGCAATATGCTGCTTGCATTTCTTACTTTACTGGGAGTTATTGCAATCGTTGCAGTCGTTGGCTTTTTCATGCTCCGCAAAGGTCCTGAAATTATTCAGGGGCAGGCTGAAGTTACCGAATACCGCGTTTCAAGCAAAGTTCCGGGACGTATACTGGAATTTCGTGTGAAAGAAGGACAAAGCGTAAATGCCGGAGATACACTGGCTATTTTGGAAGCCCCCGATGTAGTGGCTAAAATGGAGCAGGCACGTGCCGCCGAAGCTGCCGCTCAGGCACAAAACGAAAAAGCAATCAAAGGTGCACGTGAGGAACAGATTCAGGCAGCCTATGAAATGTGGCAGAAAGCTCAGGCCGGTGTTACAATTGCCGAAAAATCATATAAGAGAGTCAAGAACCTGTATGAACAAGGAGTGATGCCCGCACAAAAACTGGACGAGGTTACCGCACAACGCGACGCTGCCATCGCTACTGAGAAAGCTGCCAAAGCACAATATACTATGGCAAAGAACGGTGCGGAACGTGAAGACAAGATGGCTGCCGAAGCGCTGGTGAACCGTGCCAAAGGAGCTGTTGCAGAAGTAGAATCTTATATCAAAGAAACTTATCTTATAGCCCAAACAGCCGGAGAAGTTTCGGAAATCTTCCCCAAAGTAGGTGAATTGGTAGGAACCGGTGCACCGATCATGAACATAGCCATACTGGATGATATGTGGGTAACATTCAATGTCCGGGAAGATTTGCTGCAAGGCCTGACAATGGGAACTGAATTCGAAGCTTTCGTTCCGGCATTGGATAAAAATATCCGCCTGAAAGTGAACTACATGAAGGATCTTGGTACTTATGCAGCCTGGAAGGCTACGAAAACAACCGGGCAATTTGATTTGAAGACTTTTGAGGTAAAAGCTTTGCCACAGGAGAAAGTGGAAGGCTTGCGTCCCGGAATGTCGGTGATACTGAAAAAGTAATTAACGGTTAGTGATTAGTGATAAGTAAAGGAATGGCACGAGATAAGAAATATATAGCTTTGTGGAACGTCATGAAACGGGAAGGCCGACGGCTCGTTTCCCGTCCGCTGTACCTGTTCTGCATGGTGATAGCGCCGTTGTTCTGCTACGTGTTCTTCACAACACTGATGGATTCGGGGTTACCGGTCAATATGCCTGTAGGGGTGGTGGATCAGGATATGACATCCACTTCGCGCCAATTGATGCGAAACCTGGATGCATTTGAGCAGACCGCCATCGTAGCCCATTATCCTACTATCAACGAAGCACGTGCCGCCATGCAGAAAGGAGAAATCTACGGATTCTACTACATTCCGAAAGGTACCACCGCCAAGGCGCAATCTCAACGACAGCCTACCGTATCGTTCTATACCAACAATACGTTGCTTATCGCCGGTTCTCTGCTCTACAAAGATATGAAGATGATGAGCGAGTTGGCATCGGGAGCCGCCGCACGCACCAGTTTGTATGCTAAAGGTGCTACGGAAGACCAGGCTATGGCATTCCTGCAGCCCATCGTCATCGATACACATCCGCTGAACAATCCGTGGCTGAATTACTCCGTATATCTGTGTAACACATTTGCACCGGGTGTATTGATGCTGCTTATATTTATGATAACGGTTTACTCCATCGGTGTGGAAATAAAAGACCGTACCGCACGCGAATGGCTGCGCATGGGAAATAATTCCATCTACATCTCCCTTGCCGGAAAGCTATTGCCGCATACGGCTATTTTCTTCCTGATGGGAATATTATATAATGTATATTTATATGGCTTCCTGCACTTCCCCTGCAACAGTGGCATCATGCCGATGCTTCTTGCCACCCTCTGCCTTGTACTGGCTTCGCAAGGGATGGGTGTATTGATGATAGGTACATTGCCTACCCTGCGTCTGGGACTGAGTTTTGCATCCTTATGGGGAGTGCTTTCATTCTCTATGTGCGGACTATCATTCCCAGCTATGGCAATGCATCCGGTTCTGCAAGGATTAGCCAATCTGTTCCCGTTGCGTCACTATTTCCTGATCTATGTAGATCAGGCCCTGAACGGTTATCCGATGATTTATTCATGGATAAACTATGTGGCGTTACTTATTTTTATGATGCTTCCTTTCTTTGTCGTACACCGGCTCAAAGAAGCGTTGATTTATTATAAATACGTGCCCTAATGAAACATCTGACGTTCAAACAGAAAGTAGTACAAGGTATCCACGACCTATTCTATATCTGGATACGGGAATTCCGCACGACCTTTCGCGATCAGGGTGTGCTCATCTTCTTTGTGCTTGTCCCGTTGGTGTATCCACTGATTTATGCTTTCATTTATACCAATGAAACCATACGGGAAGTACCTGCTGTGGTAGTGGATAACTCACGCAGTTCGTTAAGCCGCGAATACCTGCGCAAAGTGGACTCCAGTCCGGAAGTGAAGATTGTATCTTATTGCGCTGACATGGAAGAAGCCAAACTGATGCTGAAAGATCGTCTGGCTTATGGCATCATCTATATACCTGCTGAATTCAGTGAAGATATTGCACGAGGAAAGCAAACACAGGTCAGTCTGTATTGCGATATGAGCGGATTGCTTTATTACAAATCTCTGCTGAACACCAATACCAGCGTGTCACTGGATATGAATGCAGATATCAAAATGCAACGTGCCGGCAATACCACCAACCGCCAGGATGAGATTACCGCCTATCCGATAAAATATGAAGATGTTACCTTATTCAACCCCGCAAACGGTTTTGCGGCTTTCCTGATACCTGCGGTATTGATACTGATTATTCAGCAAACCTTACTGCTGGGTATCGGACTTTCTGCCGGAACAGCCCGCGAACAGAATCGTTTCAAAGATTTGGTTCCTATCAACCGCCACTACAACGGCACATTACGTATCGTATTGGGTAAAGGCTTAAGTTATTTCATGGTGTATGCACTTGTATCCGTATACGTGCTCTGTGTAGTGCCACGCCTGTTCAGTCTCATCCAGATAGCTCAACCGGGTGTGCTGACCCTCTTTATGTTGCCTTATCTGGCAGCATGTATTTTCTTTGCCATGACAGCTTCTATTGCCATACGCAACCGTGAAACCTGCATGTTAATATTCGTCTTCACATCCGTACCCTTATTGTTCCTTTCAGGTGTTTCCTGGCCGGGAGCCGCCATGCCGGATTTCTGGAGATACTTCTCTTATATCTTCCCGTCCACTTTCGGCATCAATGGCTACGTACGCATCAATAGCATGGGAGCTACACTCAACGAAGTAGCCTTTGAATACCGTGCATTATGGATACAGGCAGGCCTCTACTTCCTGACTACTTGCTGGGTATATCGTTGGCAGATTATCCAAAGCAGGAAGCATGTGATTGAGAAATATAAAGAGTACAAGAATAAATTTCAGGAGATTATTATCCATTCTGCAGGACATCTTCTTTCTCCGGAGCAGTAGGCTCCGGCCTCCTTTCAGGGGCAAACGGGTCAAAATAATAAATATCTTTGGTATCCAGCCAATGCAGGAAGAAAGGTAAACGTCGCATAAAACGACTATAATCTTTCCGTCCGGCAGGTGTCCAGGCAGCCTCGGCAAGTGCAATAAGACGTGGAAAGACCATAAAATCCAATCGTTTGACATCAGCCACACGTTCTGTCCAAAGTGAATACTGCATACCCATAATCTGGCTTTCGTACCCCTTAAACAGATGTTCTATCGAGCGAGGGAATGAGAAGACATCTTCTATCGGATTATATCCATCCCAGTAACGCCCAACATTGTGTGTGGAATACTGCACAAAGTCGCCATACATCGGACGACGCGGAGTCATAATAACACGATATCCACTTTCGAGAGCTTTCAATAACTGATACCTACGATCATGACGCCACCACATCACTACTGCCTTATCCGGCGATACACCGGCATCCACAATCTCATCCCACCCGATCATCGTTTTACCTTTGGCAGCAATAATATCTGCCACACGGCGTACAAAATATTGCTCCAATCCGGTTTCGTTCATTAATTGTTTATCTTTGATGAACTGCTGTATTTGTGGATCTGTAAACCATTCCTGATTACCGAAATGTACTTCATCACCTCCAATATGAATATAAGGAGAGGGAAACAAAGTGATCAGTTCATCCAGCACATCACTTATGAAACGGAACGTTTCTTCTTTGCACGGGTGAAAAGTAAAATCTTTCCATCGTCCTTCACCCCCACCAGACAATTCCGGATAAGCACGGCAAGCAGCAGTGGCATGTCCGGGCATATCGAACTCCGGCACCACCATAATGTGGCGGGCAGCGGCATAAGCTACAATCTCCTTAATGTCATCCTGGGTATAGAAGGTGGCGGGCGCATCCGGGTCGTGCCAGTTCCCTTTTGCACCGATTTGTGTCAGTAAAGGATATTTCTTGATTTCGATGCGCCATCCCGGTTCGTCCGTCAAGTGCCAATGAAACACATTCAGGCGGAGGGATGCCATGATGTCAAGCAGTTGCTTCACTTTCTTCTTTCCAAAGAAGTGGCGGCTCTCGTCAAGCATGAAGCCACGCCAGGCGTAGCGGGGTGCGTCATTGATGACACATGCTTTTGCCGTTCCTTTGCCTGAGCGTAAGAGTTGCTTCAGGGTCTCTTTTCCACGGAATGCTCCGGTGGCAGTGGCGGATTGGATAAAGACGGAATCGGGAGTGATTTTCAGATGATAGGCCTCATCAGCATCCATTGGTGTACTGCCCGAGATTACGCACTGAACTACCCTTCCGGGAAGCACATCCTGTGCCTCAAAAGCTTTTGTTTCGGCAGCAGTAAGTACAAACTGTCCTTTAGCCGGTCGATATTGCGTTGGCTCAGGAATTACATTTTGTGCAGAGAGGAATGCAGGCAGCAGAAGCATTGCTGCCTGCAAATAAAATTTGGTATTTTTCATGGCATATATTATTTCATACTAAACGTATTGAAAGAGTGTGCCTGCAAAGTTACATCTAAATATTTACTACCCAACTGTATGGTCAAATTCTTTGGCTCATCGTTAAAATTACCTGCCACTACCAGGTATTTGTTCTCCGGTGTCAGGAAAACGATAACAGGCAGATTGTCCTCACCTTTTTCTTTATACTGCAATACCTTCGTTCCCGAAACAACTTTATTACTAAAATGCTTTACTGCATAGTATTCCGGAGTATAAGTAGCAGCACCCGTCTTTGAGTCCACACGAATCAATGCATTCTGTTTCCAGCCCCAACCGCTTGTTCCTTCATCGCATAGGATAGCATTCCAGAAAGTATATTCTTCACAACCATTTCCCAGATAGTGATTAATCAAATTAAACGTATGTTCGGCTGCTTTCCAGTCGAATGTGCCCGAACCGCATTCGTTTTCAGTCTGCATATATTTGTAGTTGGGATACTTTTTACGGATTTCGGGCAGCACTTGTCCACCCCACCATTGGAAACCGACTCCCTCAACCGCATCTTTCATGCGAGGATCGGAAAGAACTTTATCAACCAATTCAATGCGGTTGGTATTGAGCGTACCCAAATAGACCTGAACACCGGGGTGTTGTTTTTTTATGGTCGGTGCCAAATATTCCACATTGAAGCGGATGATACCTTCAGGAGTCCATGCACATGCCGGATAAATAGAGTAAGCCCACGGTTCGTTCTGAAACATGACTCTGGATATCACAACTCCTTCTTCCTGATAAGCAGACACGAATTTACAGAAAAAATCGGCATACGTCTGCAAATAGCGGGGATCCTGAATAAAATAGTCATTGACTGCTACCTGCTTGGGATAAAATTTCTTATCCACATCATCAGTTCCTTCATAAAGAGTGATTTCTGCTTCGGCTGGCAACTTGTTCACTTTAGAATTACTTCTCACCGAATAATAATGGTTAACCTTCATCCACGAAGGAGGAGACCAAGGAGAAGACCAAAAAGTCATATCGGGATTGACTTGTTTAGCCCGCCTAACATAGGGAATAAGGGTTGTTTTGTCACGATTGACATTGAAATATTTCAGTTGGAAATCACCCGGCACTTCATCACAACTGTACCAGTCGCGGGCATAGTC
>OLXA01001020.1_pt1 | contig 11434 bp, 10 predicted proteins | sample 1644551 | NCBI WGS metagenome assembly OLXA01 (sample SAMEA103958150, study PRJEB25191) | human gut metagenome | biome: human-associated habitat [ENVO:00009003]; feature: intestine environment [ENVO:2100002]; material: feces | place: Germany | collected 2013/2015 | reverse complement strand
GCAAGACATTGGACGAGCTGTTCTGGGAGGAATGAGCGATGAACATAAAAGAATTTTTTAAGCGCGACAATCTTGATGAAATGCAAAAGCAGACCCTTTTAAAAATTGAGTCCTGCGGCTTCTGGGCGCTGTGGGTGCTGCTGCTGGCAGCGCTGAACTTCAAGCTGGTAAAGCTGGACGATGTGAAAGAGGTTGGAACCTATCTCACAGGCATCTTCCCGCTGTTGTTCGTGCCCGCTGCCGCCGGTGTGATGGAACTGTGGGCAGAGATGGGCGAGATGCTGCTGCCCATCCTCGTTGCCATTATCCCGGTCACTGTGCTGGTGATGGTGAGTGCAGGCAAGACCACGCAGGCCCTGACCGGCCGCAAGAAAAAGGAGGCTGACAATGACGCAGCTGCTGAATGATTTTCTATCCGGCTCCGCAGCATGGGGCGTTCTGCTTACGCTGGCCGCGTTTGCACTGGGCACCCTTATCAATAAGGTGACAGGCAAAGCCATTTTTAACCCGCTGCTGCTGGGCAGCATCTTTGTGATCATCTTTCTGTCGGTGTGCAGCATCCCGTATGCAGACTACAAGGCCAGCGCGGCACCGGTGAACTATCTGCTGCTGCCCGCCACCGTGGCACTGGCCATTCCGCTGTATGAAAAGATCGACCTGCTGAAAGAGAACGCCGCCGCCATCATTGCGGGCATCTCGGTGGGCACGCTGGTCAGCCTGGGCAGTGCGCTGGCACTGGCGCTGGCGCTGCACCTGACCCAGGAGCAGTACGCCACCCTGCTGCCCAAATCTGTGACCACCGCCATCAGCATGGATGTGGCTGCAGAGCTGGGCGGCATTGCGGCCCTGACCGGTGCCATTGTCATCCTGACGGGCATCGTGGGCAACCTGCTGGCCGAGACGGTCTGCAAGGCGTTTCACATCACCGACCCCATTGCCAAGGGCGTGGGCATTGGTACCTCGGCCCATGCTGTGGGCACCAGCAAGGCCCTGCAGATGGGTGAGGTGGAAGGTGCCATGAGCGGCCTGTCCATCGCCGTGGCCGGTGTGCTGACCGCAGTGCTCTGCCCGGTGTTCGTGAACCTTATTGATTGATCGTAAAATAGCAAAGCCCTTCTCCGTCCGTGCGGCCGCACGGACGGAGAGGGGTATTTTTATGCGTTCTCTTTTTTCAGGACTCTGGTCACCATGAACACACAGTAGAGCAGTGCCAGACCCCAGGCAATGGGGTTGGCAATGCAGATGCCGAAGTAGCCCAGACTATGAACGGCCAGCCAGCCGCAGAGCGCGCGGCCGATGAGCTCGCCCACACCGGAGATAACGGCCTGCACACTGTATCCCAGACCCTGCAGGGTGTTGCGGAAGACCATCAGCAGGCCGTTGATGCAGAACAGCACGCTGATCACGGTCAGGTATTCCACAGCACCGGAAGTCACGGCAGGGTCGGCATCGCCCAGAACAAGGCCCACGGCCCAGCCCTTGACGAAGAAGAGCACCACCCAGGCAGCCGCGCAGTAGCACAGCTGGAGGATGCAGCCATCCCGGATGCCCTGCCTGACGCGGTCAGTGCGGTGGGCACCGTGGTTCTGGCCGACATAAGTTGCCATAGCCGTGCCCACGCTTGCCATGGGCACGGTGAACATCTGGCGGATCTTCTCACCGGCGGTCTGGGCGGCCACGGCGGTGCTGCCCAGCAGGTTGATGGCATCCTGCATGATGAAGGCACCGATGGCAGAAACGGAATACTCAAAGCCCATCGGAAGGCCGATATAGGCCAGCCGCCCGCAGTGCCCCGCCGAGAGGACACAGTTTTCCCGGGTGAAATGGATGCCCTCCACCCGGGTGAAGAACCACCAGGTGCAAAGCAGGCCGCTGAACAGCTGGCTGACAACGGTGGCGATGGCTGCGCCCTCCACGCCCATACCCAGCGGTACGATGAACAGCCAGTCCAGCCCGATGTTCAGGAAACTGGAGATTAGCAGGAAATAGAATGGGTGCTGGGAATCGCCCAGACTGTGCAGGACGGTGGAGGTGTAGTTGAACAGCACCGTGGCCGGAATGCCGAGGAAGATGATGCGGATGTAGGCCACCGCGTCCGGGAACAGCTCGGCCGGTGTGTGGATGAGCTGCAGCAGCGGGGCAGCAGTGAGGGTGGTGACGATGGTGAACACCACGCTCAGGACCACGCAGAGCACCGCGCCGTTGAACAGATACTTGTGCATATCCTCGCTGTCCCTTGCACCAAAGCTCTGGGCCACCGGGATGCCAAAGCCCGTGCAGGAACCCAGCACAAAGCCTAAAATGAGAAAATTCAGCGAGTAGGTGGTACCCACCGCACCCAGTGCATCGGTGCCCAGGCACCGCCCCACAATGACAGTGTCCGCAAAGCTGTACAGCTGCTGGAACAGGGTGCCCAGCACCAGTGGCAGGGCGAATTTCAAAATCTGGGTCAGCGGCCTGCCCACCGTGAGGTCGGTGGTGCCGGAACCCTTTTTGGTTTCTTCCATAGGTTTTACATGCTCCCTCCGGGTTTGATCTGCTATTAAGATACCACGGCAGCCGCCTCCGGTGTTAGCATTATTTTATGGAAAACCCGGATAAATTCTGTTTTTTCTCACCAAAGGGGCAGGGCACTGACTTCATCCCGGAGCTCCAGTGCCTGGGTGTGGGTCAGCTTTTTGGCGCGCTCCATCCGCTCCACCACCACAAGGGCGCGCCTGCGGGCCAGCTCCCCGTTGGCGGCGTAGACCGAGGGCGCGTTGGGCAGGCCGGCCAGTACCACACACTCGGCGCGGGTCAGCTCCCGGGTAGGTTTGCCAAAGTAGCCCTGCGCAGCCTGCGCCACGCCGGACCACTGGTTGCCGAAGTAGCAGCTGCCTGCGTACATCTCAAAGATCTGCTGTTTGGAGTAGTAATCCTCGATGTCCCTGGCGGCAAACATTTCCGCTGCCTTGCGTGCCATCTGCTTTTCCTGGGTGAACAGCTCGTTCTTGGCCAGCTGCTGGGTCAGGGTGCTGCCACCCTCGGCCAGAGAGCGGGTGCGCAGGTCGGCCCAGAGCGCCCGGACAATGGCTGCCGGGTCGATGCCGTGGTGCCTTTCAAACCGGCTGTCCTCCACGGAAATGACCGCATCGATATAGGTCTGGGGCAGCTGGTCACAGCTGGCAAAGCCGGGCCGGGAGCTGATCTCATCATAGAGGCCGGCAATGGGCTTTTGCGCCGCTGTGGCGCGGTAGAGCCGCCAGCCCTGCACGCCCAGTGTTCCGCCAATGACCACCAATACAAACAGCGCCGCCAGCAGCAGGCAGCTGAGCAGCCGCTTTACAAAACGTTTCAGCATCTTCACGTTCCCCTTCGGTTTTGATTCAACGTTATCCTACCCGATTTGACGGCAGAATGCAAGTTACATTTTTGTGAATACGGCTGCACAAGAAAAAAGCGCCCTGCCGGGGCAAACCGGCAGAGCGCTTTTACAAGTTATGGAAAGGGGATGCAGAGGCGCTGCTTACAGAGCGAAGTAACGCTTTGCGTTGTCGAAGCAGATGCCCTTGACGATCTTCTCCAGAGCCTTCTCATCGTTGGGATACTCGCCATCCTCGACCCACTGGCCAATCAGGTTGCACAGGATGCGGCGGAAGTAGTCGTGGCGGGTGTAGCTCAGGAAGCTGCGGCTGTCGGTCAGCATACCAACAAAGTTGCCCAGCAGGCCCAGGTTTGCCAGGCTCTTCATCTGGTTCTCCATGCCGATCTTCTGGTCGTTGAACCACCAGCCGGAGCCGTGCTGGATCTTGCCGGGGATCTCATCATTCTGGAAGCAGCCCAGAATGGTGCCGATCTGCTCGTTGTCAGCGGGGTTCAGGCTGTAGATGATGACCTTGGGGCACTCATCGGTGTCGTTCAGGGCGCTCAGCAGAGCAGCGATCTCGCCGCCGCACTTGGCAGTGTTGATCATGTCGAAACCGGTATCGGGTCCCAGCAGGGCGTTCATCTTACGGTTGACACCGCGCAGGCAGTTGTAGTGCAGCTGCATGGCGATGTTTAGGCGGTGATACTGCTTGCCCAGGTGGATCAGGATGTAGGTCTGGTACTTCTCAGCCTCTTCAGCGGTCACAGCCTCACCGGACATAGCCTTCTGGTAGATGGCGTTGACCTCTTCCTTGGTGGCCTCACGGTAGGGGATGTAGTCCAGACCGTGGTCAGAAGCGCGGCAGCCCATCTCGGCGAAGAACTCGATGCGGTCGGTCAGAGCGCTGGTGACGCAGTTGATGCAGGCCAGCTTCTCCTTGCCGACAGCAGCGGCCAGCTTGCCCATGTACTCAGCAAAGCCGGGCTTGTTGATGTTGAGGGCCTTGTCGGGGCGGAAGGAGGGAGCAACGGTGAACTTGATGGAAGGATCTTCCTTGATCTTCTTGTGCCATGCCAGATCATCGATGGGGTCGTCGGTGGTGCCGATGAAAGCAACATTGGACTGCTCGATCAGGCCGCGGACAGTCATGCTGTCATCGTGCTGCAGCTTGTCGTTGCACAGGTTCCAGACTTCCTCAGCGGTGTCGCCGTTCAGCACACCCTGATAGCCGAAGTACTTGCGCAGCTCCAGGTGGCACCAGTGGTACATGGGGTTGCCAACGCACATGGGCAGAGCCTCGGCAAACTTCTGGAAACGCTCACGGTCGGGCTTGGTGCCGGTGATGTACTCCTCGGGCACGCCGTTGGAACGCATCACGCGCCACTTGTAGTGGTCGCCTGCCAGAGAGCCGTCGGGCTGGCGGCCGCCCAGCCACACCTGAGCGATGTTCTCAAAGCGGCGGTTCTCGTAGATCTCCTTCGGGGAGATATGGCAGTGATAGTCGCAGATGGGCATATCAGCAGCGTAGGTGTGATACAGATGCTGAGCCACAGGAGACTGGAGCATGAATTCCTTGTCCATAAATGCTTTCATGGGTCGAAAACTCCTTTTCATTCTAATGTACTAATATATCACTATGGGGTGCCTTTAACAGCGCCCACGCAGGGCGCGTTAAGTCTATCTTTAGTATAGCGGAAAACGATAATGTATACAACTGAAAAACTGACAAATTTTCAGACTTTTCCTTGTAAAAAACGCTGGAATTTATAAAAATGGCCTGTTTTGGGCCGAAAATCTGGCAAAAAACACTTGACTTCTTTGTATACAACAGCATACAATAGAGACAGAATGCGGGGCACAAATGGGTGCCCCGGAGAGAAGCAAAGCAAGCAAAAAGGAGAACACGTGATATGGAAACTTTGAATTACAAGGTTCTGTCTGAGACCGGCTACAACGGCTACATCCTCAAGGATGCCCCTGTCAAGGTCATGCAGTTTGGCGAGGGGAACTTCCTGCGCGCATTCGTGGACTATTTCTATGATATCGCCAACGAGAAGGCTGGCTACAACGGCAAGGTCAAGCTGGTGCAGCCCATCGGCAACTTCCCCCAGATGGCTGACTGGATCAACGAGCAGGAGGGCCTGTACACCCTGTACCTGCGCGGCAGCGAGAAGGGCCAGAAGGTGGATGCAAAGCGCGTGATCTCCTGCGTGTCTGACTGTGTCTGCCCCTACATCGATGGCAAGTGGGAGGAAGTGCTGGCTCTGGCCCGCTCTGAGGATCTGGAAACGGTTGTATCCAACACCACCGAGGCCGGCATCGCTTACACCCAGGGCGACAGTGAGTTCGATCAGGTCCCTCCCAACAGCTTCCCTGCAAAGCTGACCCGCGTGCTGTACGAGCGCTACAAGGCATTCAACGGCGCTGCGGACAAGGGTCTGGTCATCCTGAGCTGCGAGCTGATCGACAACAACGGCAAAGAGCTGAAGAAGTGCTGCAACAACTACGCCAAGGACTGGAATCTGGAAGCTGAGTTCATCGACTGGATGAACAACGCCAACACCTTCTGCTCCACTCTGGTGGACCGCATCGTTCCGGGCCGCATCCGCGACCCCAAGGAGCTGGCTGCCATGGAAGAGGCCAACGGCTACCACGATCAGGTGCTGGATGTCGGCGAAGTCTTCGGCGTGTGGGTCATCGAGGGCCCTGCAGGTCTGGAGGACAAGCTGCCGTTCAAGAAGGCCGGTGTCAATGTCATGGTCGTGCCTGATGTTACCCCCTACAAGAAGCGCAAGGTCCGCATCCTGAATGGTGCACACACCGGCTTTGTTCTGGGCGCATATCTGGCTGGCTTCGACATCGTGCGTGACTGCATGCACAACGATACCGTCCGCGGCTTTATGAACAAGATGTTGCATGAGGAGATCATCCCCACCCTGCCTCTGGACAAGAAGGATCTGGAAGAGTTTGCTTCCGCCGTTGAGGATCGCTTCAACAACCCCTTCGTCAACCACGAGCTGATGAGCATCTCCCTGAACTCCACCTCCAAGTGGAAGGCCCGCAACATGCCTTCCTTCCTGGCTTACATCGAGGAGCAGAAGCAGCTGCCCAAGTGCCTGACCATGTCTCTGGCCGCTTACATTGCCTTCTATTCCAGTGATATCCAGGAGCGCACTGCCGACGGCCTGATCTGCAAGCGCCCCGCAGGCAACACCTACAAGATCCAGGATGACGCATGGGCGCTGGACTTCTACTATGCACACAAGGACGACACCGACGCTCAGCTGGTGCACGCCGTTCTGACCAACACCCAGATGTGGGATCAGGATCTGACCAAGATCGAGGGCCTGGAGGCAGCTGTTCTGGCTGATCTGGAGCTGATCCGCACCCAGGGTGCCGAAGCTGCCTACAAGAGCTGCCTGTAAGCTGGAATATTACCTGCACAACAAGGGGCTGCTGCTTTGGGCAGCGGCCTCCTTGTGCTTTGTAAATGTCATTAAGGAGAATAACTATGCCGCAGGCGATTCATATCAGCCCCATTGACAACGTGGTGGTTGCACTGCACCCCATTGCCAAGGGTACTCTGGTGGAGGTGGACGGCCTTGCCGTGACCGCGCTGGAGGATATCCCTCAGGGCCATAAGATGGCAGTAAAGCCCATCAAGAACGGTGAAAATGTCATCAAGTACGGTTTTCCAATCGGCCACGCGACCGCCGATGCCGAGCCGGGCACCTGGATGCACACCCACAATGTCCACACCAACCTGTCCGGTGAGGTGGAGTACAGCTATAACCCCGCCCCCGACCTGGCCCCCCTGCCCAAGGTGGAGCCTGAGACCTTTATGGGCTTCCGCCGCAAGGATGGCCGTGCCGCCATCCGCAACGAGATCTGGATCATTCCCACGGTCGGCTGTGTCAACGATATCGCCAAGAAGATGGTGAACGACAACCAGGATCTGGTCACCGGCTCCATTGAGGGCCTGTACACCTTTACCCATCCGTTTGGCTGCAGCCAGACCGGCCACGACCATGCCCAGACCCGCAAGCTGCTGGCTGCGCTGGTCCGCCACCCCAATGCCGCCGCTGTTCTGGTGCTGCATCTGGGCTGCGAAAACCTGCAGCACGACCAGTTCGTGGAAGAGCTGGGCGAGTATGACCACGACCGGGTCAAGTTCCTGACCTGCCAGGATGTGGACGATGAGTTCACCGCCGCCCGTGAGATCCTGAAGGAGCTGGCTGCTTACGCCGGTCAGTTCAAGCGTGAGCCTATCCCTGTGAGCGAGCTGGTGGTCGGCATGAAGTGCGGCGGTTCGGACGGCCTGTCCGGCATCACCGCTAACCCCACCATCGGCCGCTTCTCCGACATGATGGGTCAGCGCGGCGGCTCCACTGTCCTGACCGAGGTGCCCGAGATGTTCGGTGCCGAGGGCTTCCTGATGGATCGTTGCATCAACAAGGAGGTATTCGTCAAGGCCGAGCACATGATCAACGGCTTCAAGGAATACTTCATCAGCCACAACGAGGTGGTTTACGACAACCCCTCTCCGGGCAACAAGCAGGGCGGCATCACCACCCTGGAGGACAAGAGCTGCGGCTGTGTCCAGAAGGGCGGCACCGCTCCTATCATGGATGTCATCGGCTACGGTGACCCCGTGGTGACCAAGGGCCTGAACATGCTCTACGGCCCCGGCAACGATCTGGTGTCCGCAACGGCCATGACCGCCGCAGGCGCGCACCTGATCCTCTTCTCCACCGGCCGCGGCACCCCGTTCTCTGCCCCGGCTCCCACCCTGAAGATCTCCACCAACACCCCGCTGGCCGAGAAGAAGTCCGGCTGGATCGACTTCAACACCGGTGTCATCGCGGACGGTGAAAAGACCATCGACGAGGCCGCCCGCGACCTGCTGGATCTGGTCATCCGCGTTGCAGGCGGTGAGCAGACCAAGGCCGAGAAGCACGGCTTCCGCGAGATCTCCATCTTCAAGGACGGCGTTGTGCTGTAACTGCGATTCGCGTATTTTTAATACGTTGGCAACAGCCGCGAATCGCGTGTCACAAAACAGCCGCCTTTGAAAGGGTCTGGAGTGTATCTTTGTGACCAAAATAAAGGCTGCTGTACGCACTTTTTGCGATACGGCGGCCTTTTTGTGCATGAAAACGGAAAGGAAGTGTTTTATATGATGGGTGCAAATGGCGCAGTATTGTTTTCTCTGCTGATCTATGCAGCGCTGCTCTACGGTGCGGTGCGGCTGATCAAATACTTCATCCGCTACGGCATCGATTATTATTTTGAAAAACTGGCGGAATACCAGAAAAACCAGAAACATACGGAGGACTGAAATTTATGAACCAGATCACCACCCAGTACGTCACCGAGAACGGTGCATGCTATGAGCAGTACGTCATCACCGACCCTGCCGCAAAGACCAGCCTGACCATCACCCCCGAGCGCGGCGGCATGGTCACCGGCTTTACCCTGGACGGCGACGAGTACATCTGGACCCGCCGCCCCAATTTCAGTGAGTGCAACCGCCCCCGCTTCGGCATCCCTGTGCTGTTCCCCAACTGCGGCAAGCCCGACAACGGCGTGCACATCTTCAACGGCCAGGCCTATCCCATGGAGATCCACGGCATGGCTGACCTGTGCCCCTGGGAAGTGGAGAGCGTCGGCCCCGACGGCGTGACCCTGATCCTGGAGTCCAGCCCCCTGACCAAGTTCCTCTACCCCTTTGATTTCACTGTCCTGATGAACTACAACCTGCAGGGCAACACCGCTTCCCTGAGCATGACCGTGATCAATGAGGGCGATGTTCCGATGCCCTTCAGCTTTGGCTATCATCCCTATTTTGTGGCCTCTGCTCTGGAGAATGTGGACTTTGACATCAAGTGCGCCACCTGCTCTGAGGATGCCAAGGGCGAGCAGCCTGCCGCACCCGAGAAGATCACCCTGACCCGCAAGGAAGGTTCTGACAACTCCATCCGCCTGATGACTGGCGTGGAGTTCCCCATGACCTTTACGGATAAGGGCAACGGCCACAAGGTCACCGTGGATGCTGACGAGAGCTTTACCAACGGTGTGCTGTGGCAGCAGGATGCCGAAAACTTCGTCTGCATGGAGCCCTGGAACGGCTGGGCCAACAGCGTGAACGAAGAGGGCAAGCACGAGGTGCTGGAGCCCGATGAGGCTATGACCAGCGAGTGGACCATCACCATTGAGAAGGTCTAAGACCCCGCTGCGAAACCTTTGATACGCAAAAAACTCCCCTGCATTCCGGTAAAATGGAGTGCAGGGGAGTTTTTATGTTACAGGCTCAGGCCTGCGTTTTTTTACTGCTCCGGAGCGGTGAAGCTGATGGGGGTAGCACCTGCAGCAGCATCAACGCTCAGCAGGGAGATGGGAGCAACCTCGTAGCTCAGGGTGTCGAAGCTCTGGGTGTCGCCGCCCTCGGTGGTGAACTCCAGGACATACTCAGCGCTCTTGTCAGCGTCCTCGGGCAGAGTCAGCACAACGCTGTCGCCGTCAGCCAGGCCGTCAGCAGCCAGGTTCTCGCCCTTGTCCTCAGAGCCGGCAACGTACAGGTACAGCTCGGTGACGTTCTCGCCGGTGGTGTTGTAGACAGTGTACTCGGCGGGCTCGACCTCGGCCTCGCTGGAAGCTGCCTCAGAGCTTGCTGCCTCAGAGCTTGCAGCCTCAGAGGAAGCGGCAGCGGAAGAAGCAACGGAAGAAGCGGTGGTGGAAGAAGCAGAACCGCCGCAAGCGGTCATACCAACAGCCAGTGCCAGAGCAGCGGCAACAACAGCAACATTCTTGAGTTTCATTGTGTAATCTCTCCTTGTTCGTGACGAAAATCTTTTCTCGTGGGCAGCTCTCGTGAAAGGCTACCCACAAGCAACTATTATACAAGGATGTGTCGAAGAATACAATAACAAATCCTTTACAAAAGTGTGAAAAGTATGACAAAGACCCTCTCCGTCCTGCTGATGCCCGCCAGCACCTCCAAAAGGGAGGGGCGGCATTGCGCAGCAATGACGAAGAGGGTCTTTTCTATTTCGAGGTGCTTTACTTACTTGGGCTGCTTGCCGATGTAAGCCAGGATGCCGCCATCAGCGTACAGGATCTGGCCATTGACAAAGTCGGAAGCATGGGAGGCCAGGAACACGCAGGGGCCGACCATGTCCTCGGGGGTGCCCCAGCGGCCTGCGGGGGTCTTGGCGCAGATGAAGGTATCGAAGGGATGGCGGCTGCCATCGGGCTGGATCTCGCGCAGGGGAGCGGTCTGAGCGGTGGCAATGTAGCCGGGGCCCATGCCGTTGCACTGGATGTTGTACTCGCCGTACTCGGAGGCAATGTTGCGGGTCAGCATCTTCAGTGCGCCCTTGGCGGCAGCGTAGGCGGAGACAGTCTCGCGGCCCAGCTCACTCATCATGGAGCAGATATTGATGATCTTGCCCTCGCGCTTGGCGATCATATCAGGCAGAACCGCCTTGGAGCAGTTGAAAGCACCGCCAACGTGCACGTCGATGACGCGCAGGAAATCGGTGTGGCTCATCTCGATCATGGGCACACGCTTCATCAGACCGGCGTTGTTCACCAGAATGTCCACGGGGCCCACCTCAGCCTTGATCTGGGCGATCATGGCGTTCACGGCAGCCTCATCGGTAACATCGGCCACATAGCCGTGTGCGTCGATGCCGACAGCCTTGTAGGCGGCCAGGCCCTTTTCCAGGCTACCCTCGTTGGAGCAGTTGAAGCAGACGGTAGCGCCGCACTTTGCCATGCCCTCGGCAATGGAGAAGCCGATGCCGTGTGCGCCGCCGGTGACCAGGGCAACCTTGCCCTTCAGGTCAAATGCAGTAAGATCCATAAGTAGAACTCCTTTACTGAAAAACCCCGCGCCGGATCGCCGGTGCGGGGTCTTATTTGTGTTTAGCGCAGGTCGGTGGTAGCGATGTTATCCATGTCGTCAAACTCCATGTTCTCGCCGCCCATTGCCCAGATAAACGTATAGTTCGAGGTGCCTACGCCGCTGTGAATGCTCCAAGAAGGGCTGATGACAGCATCCTCGTTGTGCATCACGATATGGCGGGT
>OLXA01001019.1_pt1 | contig 11440 bp, 15 predicted proteins | sample 1644551 | NCBI WGS metagenome assembly OLXA01 (sample SAMEA103958150, study PRJEB25191) | human gut metagenome | biome: human-associated habitat [ENVO:00009003]; feature: intestine environment [ENVO:2100002]; material: feces | place: Germany | collected 2013/2015 | reverse complement strand
GATATGATCTGAATGGAACGAATTGTATTTTTAGACAGGGATGGTACCCTGAATGAGGATGGCACCATCGGAAAGCAGGAGACCGCCGCAGACAGCACCCCCGCTGACCAGACTGCCCCCGCCCAGACCGAAACCGGCACGGATGCGGCAGCAGATACGGCCACAGACCCCGCCGCAGGCACCACGGATGCTGCTCAGGAGACCGCACCTGCCGGGCAGGACGCTTTAGACAATTGAAGAGAGATAAAACGCTGAAACGCTGAAACGCTTCTTTTGGTGAAATTTGGCGCTTTTTTCCGAAAAAAGTATGAAGTTTGTCTAAAAAACGGTTGTAAAAGAACGGAAACTGTGATACTATGATATATGCAAGAAAAATGCCCACTGGCGAAACAAAGGAGAGGTTGACCGATGACGATTGCACTGATTGCGCATGACTCCAAAAAAGAGCTGATGGTTCAGTTCTGTACGGCGTATTGCCGGATTTTGAGCCAGCATAAATTGGTGGCTACGGGTACCACCGGCAAGCTGATCTCCGAGGCAACGGGTCTGCAGATCCAGCGCTTTCTGGCAGGTGTTCAGGGCGGTGATCAGCAGATCGCATCCCGCATTGCCTGCAATGAGGTCGATCTGCTCCTGTTCTTCCGCGATCCGATCAACGCAAAGCCCAGCGAGCCCAACGAGATGACCCTGCTGCGCCTGTGTGATGTGCATAACATCCCGCTGGCCACCAACATTGCTACCGCGGAGGTGCTCATCCACGGTCTGGAGCGTGGAGATCTGGATTGGCGGGATATCGTCCACCCGCAGAACTGAAAACTGGAATAAAACACAAGCCCCCGCATGTTGGCCGGAAAACCAACGTGCGGGGGCTTTTTTGCATCCCTGTGATGGTTACAGGAACGTGACGGTTTCGGACAGAGGCTTGCGGGAGCTGTGGTTGGGCAGGGGACCTGCACCCTCGGCAGCGTGGCCCAGATCAAGGAGCATCACGATCTCCTCGTTTTCGGGCAGACCCAGCGCTTTTGCCAGCTTGTCCGGGTCAAAAAAGTTGACCCAGCAGCTGTCTACGCCTGCATTGGCAGCGCCCAGCAGCAGGTGGGTGGCCACGATGGCGGCATCCTCCATGCCGGAGTTCATCCGTTCGCCGGGGTAAGTAAAGGTGTGGTTCTTGTCATAGGCGACCACCAGACAGATGGGTGCACCGTAGCGGCAGGGAGTGGCAGCATCGATCTTTGCCAGCCCCTCTTCAGACTGAATGACGTAGATGCGCTGTTCCTGGGTGTTCTTGGCGGTGGGTGCCAGTCGACCGGCTTCCAGAATGGTGTGGAGTGCTGCAGCGTCTACCTTGCCTGTACCAAAATTTTTGCAGGAATACCGCTGTGCAATAAGCTGAGTGAATTCCATAACGATCTCCTCCTGACTTGGATTGGACGGAACAGAGCGCCGCGTGCGGATGCTCTGTTATGCTGATTATACCACACTGCGCCGGTGGTGCAACCTTTAAAAGAGGTCCAGCATGTTGTCCAGATAGATCGCCTCCCGGACGTGGATCTGATACTCCGGCCGGGTCAGATAATAGAGCAGAAACTCCAGCACCAGCGCGCTGCCCAGCCCGCGCCCTTCCAGCTTGAAATTGGAAAAGCCCAACGGCAGATAGCGCTCCCGGATGTCCGCAGTGCCGATGAACCCGGGGTTTTCCATCGCCTTGGAAAAGCGGTAGCCCTCCTGCGCGCCGGGGGCGGTGCACCGATGTTCGCAGACCTCCCCCAGATTTTTGCGGCTGACGGCTTCGTAGCAGCGCCTGCGCTCGGTGCAGCCGAACCAGCAGCACTCGTTGCAGAGAAATTCTACCTTGTCCTTTTCGGGCTGGGAGAGCGTATCCAGGGCATCGAAGGACTTGTTCAGCCGGAAGTCCGGCACGACATACCGGAACTCCGGCCGCCGGACCTCTGCCTGAAACGCCTGAAGATCCGTCAGGACCTTGGTGGTGGAGGATACGAGATAAAGCTCCGGGTAATGCTGCTGCAGGTAGTTCAAAAGCAGCTCGGAGTGGACGATGACCCCATTCTGCACAGTGCCCCGCTGGGCAAACTGCTGACACACTGCGTTGCATTTCCGGTCTGAAAGGTGCTCCGGGCGGAGCAGGGAATTGCTGAATGTGAGCCGGGCAGAGATGCCGTATTCCTGGGTCAGGGCCAGAACTTCGGCGGGGGAGTGCTCCCCGGCCTCCACGCGGCCCCCGCCCCAGATGCAGTCCGGCGGCGCGCCGTAGATGGAGCCGATCTCGCACCAGTCATAAAAATATTCCCGGTGCTCCCGGAACAGGGGCAGGAACAGGCGGTAGAGCTCGTAGAACTCGAACAGTCCGGGCAGGTGATAGCAGGCGGTGTGTTTCATTCTCAGATTTCCTCGGTGTCAGAAGGTGCGGCGGTGATATCCCGGTAAAAGATCGCCCAGGCCGCTTCCTCGTAGGGGTGCAGAAAAAAGAAGCCGGCGCTCAGCGGGATGGACAGCAGGAACAGCAGAACGAGGACCGTATCCGCCGAGCGGGTGAAGGCAAAGACGAGAGAGAAACCAATCAGCATGGGCAGGGTGCAGAGCAGCTCCCAGCCCAGAAAGCTGAGATCGAGGCAGAACAGCCGCCACTTGTTGCCGTCCATGATGCGCCGGGATTCAGTGATGGCTTCGTTGGCCGTCAGGCCGGGGTGCTCGGCCATGATATAGGGGGTCATGGCATAGCTGTAGGCTTTTACCACGCCGGGGATGAACAGCAGCAGCGACCAGAGCGCCACATAAAGCCCCTGCAGGAAATTCATGCAGAAGCCGTCCCACAGGCGGTGCTTCTGGGAAGCGAGGTCGGAGAGGGCAGCGTCCCTGCCGTCTGCAAGGTTCAGGTTGAACCGGGCGTAACCCAGCCGCGCCGCACCGCTCACGATGACGGTGAACACTGCCCAGGCAAGGATGCAGATCACAAGAACCGCCAGCACGCCGCCGCTGCCGGTGGAAAGCAGCCCGGCAAACCCCGGGGTGTCGCCGTTGGTGTTCTGGCTCATGTTGGAGATGACCCTGTCTGAGCTGCTCACAATGTTGGCTCCCAGCAAACTGGCGATCAGTCCGGCCAGAACAGCTGTCTTCCATCTGCCACGCAGGGCATCCAGCGCAAGGGCACGATAATCAGCAGAAAGTTTCATAGAGCTTCCCTCCTGTCAGCAATGGAGATCGTTCGTTGAAAAACGGCAGCTGCCGTTTTATATAAAATACGTTTCAGCCTGCACAAAAATTGCAGCCGGGACTTCTTTTGCAAAGGCTCATCCCCGGGCATCCTGCCGGGTGGTGCTGAAATATTCCTTGGGTGTCATGCCGTACTCCTTTTTAAAGGCGCGGAAAAAGTGGTTGTAGCCCCCGAAACCACTGGTCTTGTACACCTCGGTGATGGGGAGGCCCTGCTCAATGAGGGTGCAGCAGCGATCCAGCCGGGCCTTTACGATGTAGCGGTGCACGGTCTGGCCGGTCTGGCGTTTGAATTCCCGGGCAATATGCTCCCGGGAGACGAAAAACTCCTTTTCCAGACGATCCAACGTCAGTTCCTCGGTGAGGTGCGCCTGAATAAACAGGAATACCTCATCCAGCATCAGGTGGTGGCGGCTGACCGAAGCGGTGTGGAATTCGGCATGGATGCAGGCACGCAGTGCCAGTACCACGAACATCTGCAGGATGCCGTGCTCGAACGCCGCCGCGCCGAACTGGCTGCTCTCCTGGGGGAGCACCAGCAGTTTCCGGGCAAGATTCTTCAGCAGCATATAGATCTGGCTGTCCGGCCGGACAGCCACTTGCCGGAAGGGCACCACATTGAAGCTTTTTTCAAAGTCAGTGTCCTCATCCGACAACTGCGCCAGCATCTGGGGAGACAACTGCACCCGGATGATCTCCAGCGGGCCGTAGGCTCCGGCATATTCCAGTCTGCCACCCTGCCCGGGCTTGAGGATGATCAGATTCTGCTGCTGGGCGGGCAGCACCACTTCGCTGCACCGGAACACACCGCTGCCCCGCATGACCAGAAACAGGTCATAATACGCGCCGGAAAAGAATTCCCGAACAGTGCTTTGTTCAAAAAGATAACGTTTGGCTGTATAATTCACCAAAATTCCCTCCGTGGAACTGTCAGATGCGACAGTTTGTTGTACACAACTGAAAAGTACAACTGTCATAATTGCATAATACATCAATTTGCGATAGTTTTCAATCATTTTTTGGATATGCTTTGACGCAAAATTAACGTATAATACAATTGAAGAGAAGAGGCTTGTGTGAAAAGCCTCGTGGTTTCATCTGTTTTTTAAGGAGGATAAAACGAAATGGACCAGAAAAAGACCGTTCGGCCCTTCTCCATGAAGGACAAGATCGGCTATACACTGGGCGATCTGGGCTGCTGCTTCACGGAGCAGTACCGCGCCATGTATCTGTCGATCTTCTACACCTTGATCCTGCAGGTCAACCCCTTCCATGTGGGTATCCTGCTGCTGGTCACCAAGATCTGGGATGCCGTGAACGACCCCATCATCGGTGCGATCGTGGACTCCCGCAAGGCCACCAAGGGCGGCAAGTTCATCCCGTGGATCCGCGCCTTCTCGTTCCCCATGGCAGTGCTGTGCATACTTGGCTTTGTCAATGTGGGCAATATCAACTACGGCCTGCGTCTGGCCTATATGTTCGTCACCTACGTTCTGTACGAGGCACTGTACACCTGCGTCAACGTGCCCTTCGGTACCCTGTCCAGCGTGATGACCGATGATGTCAGCCAGCGCACCGCACTGTCCCGCTACCGCAGCCTGGGCGGCACCATCTTCATGACCGTCATGGTCATGATCGGCCCCCTGTTCCTGTATGTGGACAACAAGCCCGTGGCTGGCCGCTTCCTGATGCTGGCCTGCATCTGCGCTATGCTGGGCCTGCTGTGCCTGCAGATCACCTGCGTGTGGTGCAAGGAGCGCGTGGAAGTGCCCGAGCGTCCGCAGGGCGAAAAGCTGAACTACCTGCACGTGCTCAAGGAGATCTCTCACAACAAGGCTCTGCTGGGCGTGATGTTCTTCAGCCTGACCGGCATGATCGGCGCTTCTGTGGTCAACGGCCTGAACACCTATCTGTACAAGGACTTCTTCGGCAACGTCAAGATCCAGGCTGTCTCCGGCATGCTGAGCGTGCTGTACGCTGTGCTGTCCTTTGCCATCACCCAGCCTCTGGCCAACAAGTTCGGCAAGAAGGAGTGGTGCTGCATGGGTGCCGGCTTTGCCGCCATCGTGTTCGGCATCCTGTTCTTCTTCCCCGTCCATAACCCCGTGGCCTTCATCGTCATCAACGGCATCTGCTACCTGGGCGCTTCCGGTATGCAGGTGCTGATCTGGGCCATGGTCAACGACGCCATCGACTACCATGAGCTGCAGACCGGCGAGCGCAACGAGGGCATCGTCTACTCCACCTACTCCTTCTTCCGCAAGCTTGCAAGCGCCATTTCCGGCAGCCTGTCCAGCTTTGTGCTGGGTGCCATCGGCTACAACGTTACCGCTGGCGCTGTGCAGACCGCAGGCGTTGTGAACGCTATCTGGAAGAGCTACACCGGCGTCTACTTCCTGGGCTACGGCATTGCAGTTGCCATCCTGTTCTTCGTCTACCCCCTGACCAAGCAGAAGACTGCTGAGATGTTGACCGAGCTGAAGAGCCGCCGTGCCGCAAAGGAGAGCAAGTAAATGAAGATCTTACAGGTCCAGTTTCAAAACCGCAATGGCCACACCCTGCGCGGCATCGTGACCCTGCCTGATACGGAGGGCAAGGTGCCCTTTGTGGTGCACCTGCACGGCTTTGCCGGCAGCTGCAGCGGCTACAAGTCCATGTACACCCACCTGTCCCGCGCTTTGGCAGCGCAGGGCATCGGCAGCGCCCGGTTTGATTTCTACGGCAACGGCGAGAGTGACGGCGAGTTCGAGGATATGAGCTTTGACGGCCTGCACACCGATGCACAGGATATCTTTGCATGGGCAGCCCAGCAGCCCTATGTGGACAGCGAAAAGATGTTCCTCTCCGGCCAGAGCATGGGCGGCTACATTGCTGCCTCCTGCGCTCCGGTGATCCAGCCCCACGGCCTGATCCTGCTGTGCCCGGGCGCAGGGATGTGGTTCGGCTGCGCCCAGCGCGCCGACGGTGTGACCCAGACCGGCAAGGACTACGCCGACATGGAGGGTCTGTGCTACAAGATGGCCTTTAACTATGAGATGGCCAAGCACCCCGATCCCTTTACCGAGGCCAAGGGCTACAACGGCCCGGTGCTTCTGCTGCGGGCCGACGATGACCGTCTGGTGGACGAGGGCACCTGCAGCCGCTATGCCGAGGGGTACACCGCACCCGAGGTGGATACCATTGCAGGCGGCGGACACAACTTTGCCACGCTGACCGCTCGTGCCGCCGTGGAGGAAAAGACCGCCGCATTCATCAAAGCACATCTGTAAGGAGGCATTTGTATGGAAAACATGATCCTGCAGCCCATTGTAGTGGGCGGACAGACCTTTAAGAATCGCATTATGTTCCCCCCGCTGACCACCGGTTACGAGAAGAACGGCATGATCAGCGAGCAGGACATGGGCTTCTACACCCGTCTGGCAAAGGGCGGCGTAGGCTACATCGTTCTGGGCGACGTTGCACCCATCAACAGCTTTTCTCCCACCCCTAAGCTGTTTGACGACAGCCAGATCCCTGCCTTCAAGGAGCTGGCCGACAGTGTTCACGCCTACGGCACCAAGCTGGGTGTCCAGCTCTTCCACCCGGAGTACGACGTGGATGCCATCAACAGCCTGTTCATGCAGAAGAAGTTTGACGAGATGCGTCAGCGCCTGCATCACGACATGATGTTCTTTACCGATGAGGTCAGCGAGGAAATGCTGATGGCTATCATCGATAAGATGTGCGCCTGCGCGGTGCGTGCCCAGAAGGCCGGTGTGGACGTGATCCAGATCCACGGCGACCGCCTGAACGGCTGCCTGTGCTCCACCCGGATGAACCACCGCACCGACAAGTTCGGCGGCAGTCTGGAGAACCGGGTTCGCTTTGCCCGGATGCTGACCCGCGCCATCCGCAAGGCTGTGCCGGATATGATCATCGACTACAAGCTGTCCATCGTCACCCCGCAGCGCGGCAAGGGCGGCATTGACGAGGCCGATGCCGTGGCTGGTGGAGGACGGCGTGGATATGTTCCACGTTGCCCAGGCCAACCACACCGGCAACATGGCCGATACCATTCCTCCCATGGGTGTGCAGCCCTACGGCTTCTTTGTCAGGATCGCCGGCGACATCAAAAAGGCTGTCAACGTGCCGGTCAGCGCCGTGGGCCGTATCGTGGATGCCGAGATGGCTGAGCGCGTCATCGAGAGCGGCATGGCTGATATCGTTGCCATGGGCCGCCCGCTGCTGGCTGACCCCGACTGGGGCACCAAGATCGCTGCCGGTAAGGCCTGCGATATCCGCCGCTGCATCAGCTGCAACAAGGGCTGCACCGATGCTATCCAGAACCGCCAGTTCCTCTCCTGCGTGCTGAACGCAGAGAACGGCTACGAGAACAGCCGCAGCATCCAGCCTGCAGAGCAGAAAAAGAAGATCGCTGTCCTGGGCGGCGGCCCTGCCGGTCTGGAAGCAGCCCGTGTGGCAGCCCTGCGCGGCCATGATGTGACCCTGTTTGAAAAGACCACCTCTCTGGGCGGTCAGCTGAACATCGCCTGCGTGCCTCCCCGCAAGGAGGAGATGCGCCGCGCCACGCAGGATCTGATCCATGCAGTCTGCAACGCCGGTGTGCACCTGTGCATGGGCCAGACCCGCACTGCCGAGCAGCTGAAGGATGCCGGTTTTGAGGCAGTCATCAACGCTGTGGGTGCCCACAGCGCCGCACCCCGCATCCCCGGCATTGACGGCGTGAACGTGGCCGATGCCTGGAAGGTGCTGGCCGGTGAGCAGCAGGTGTACGGCACTGTGGCTGTCATCGGCGGCGGCATGGTGGGCTGCGAGACCGCAGAGTATCTGGCTGCCCGCGGCTGCAAGGTGTCCGTCATTGAGATGATGGACAAGATCGCAGCAGGCGAGAGCACCACCATTCTGCCCACCCTGCTGGAGAACTACAAGACCTACGGCGTGGAGCAGTACCCCAGCCACAAGGTCAAGGAGTTCCGCATGGATGCCGTTGTCTGTGAGAACAAGGACGGCGCAGAGGTGACCATCCCCTGCGATTACATCGTGCTGGCTATGGGCGCACGCTCCAACGAGTTTGACGCTGCTGCGCTGGAAGCTGCCAACATCCCGGTGTACTCCATCGGCGATGCCGCAGGCAAGGCTGCAGATATCTCCAACGCCATCCGTACCGGCTACGATACCGCCTGCCAGCTGTAAAGTAGTCTGAGATGCGCACAGCGCATCGCCAAAAGTGCAAGCCCGGAAGGTCTGTGTGCCTTCCGGGCTTGCTTTTTTTCGGGAAAAGACGTGATCATTGGCCGCCCTCTGCGATATTTTTCCGTCGGTTAAGACTGGATATAGAAATCCGACAAGAGTTGTGTTAGAATAAGGCATCCGGGAGCGCCATGCGGCGGGTGCTCCGCTTCAACATGAAAAATGGAGGCTTTTTATGAAAAAGACCTATCGCTCGTTCTTTTGTCTGCTTGCAGTGCTGCTGCTCAGTGTCAGTGCACTGCCCGCTGCCTCGGCACTGTTTTCGGAGCGGCTCTACTACTATGGTACGGTGGAAGAGATCAGCCGCAATGAGGACGGCACGGTGGAGTCCGTACTGGTGACCGCAGAGGGGCAGGAGACCTATGAAATGGTGATCACTGAGCGCACCCAGTGGCAGGACCATGACGAAAAGACCACCTCCGATCCCGCTACCCTTGCAGTGGGGGAGCAGATCTGTGTGGTGCACGACCCTGCCGTGATGATGTCGCTGCCGCCGCAGTCGGTGGCTTATACCGTCATCCGCAATTTCCCCGCAGGTACGGATCTGGAGCAGGAAGCCCGCGACGCTGCCTGCCCGGTGAAGCAGTTCTTCGCCCGGACCCGCAAGGCCATTGAGGACTGGTTCTACCAGACCATGCCCATTGCGGAGTGAATCTGACTGCATCGTAAAAAAGGAAAAACATCTGCTGTCCCACACCGGAGGCTGTCACGTCCGGCAAAGGGGCAGCAGATGTTTTTTTGTGTGTAATCCTGCCTTGTTCAACTTACGATTCATCCAGTTGGGCAGCAGTGCAGAAACACTCAGTTCCGCTGGAACCCAAGATAGCGGGTGCCCTGAAAACTCAGCTTTCCAATGTCGCCCTCCACAAGCATTCCGTAGTCCGAACCACTTACGGTAAGCTCCATGCGGTCGCCGCTCTCTACCTGAAAGGTCACATAATAGGTGGTAAACGTATGCATCATCGTGTTGTCCGTGTGGTGATGAGAGACCTCCGTGCGCTTTGCCACCACCGCTGCCGGAACGGTGAGCCGCGGCGAATGGTTGTTTTTATTCCATGTGCGGATATTTCCGATGATGGTGTATAGAATCATGCCCAGAACCACAAGGAACAGGATGGGAAACAGGATGTTGAACAACAGATCAAATCCAGCGAAAAACATCTTACTCCTCCAAAATTTCTTCCAGCAGTCCCTTTACGTCCTCCAAAAAGGATTCCTCTCCAAGGGTGTTCACTTTGAAGAACACCGCCTGACTGCCGCCTGCGGTGATGGCGGATAACCGGATCGGGCTGTCCCCGTTCTGAAACATGGTCAGCGTCAGACTCAGGCGATTACCGCCCATCACGCTGTACCGTTCAAAGACGCGGACGCTGCACCGGGCATCGCCCTCTTTGAAATCACTTCCGGCTTCCAGCTCTGCCGACCAGCTGCTGGCCGGAATTTCGTTTTCCAACTTCCAGAGCAGCTGATCAAATTTCTTGTTCTGAATGGTCTTTTCAAAGATCGCCATAATGGTTCCTCCGTTTTACCAACAAAATTCGGTCCCTTATCCTTAATACGAACGAACCCGCAGGAAAATTGCAGAATGCCATCCCTGCGCTCCGGATTCGGAGGAATACTTTGTGATCTTCCAACAGCATACAGTAGCACCAGGGGGTGCTGTGTATGCTATTAACGCTGCTGCAATTTTTCGCTACAAAATTTCTGGTGCTGGCGCTGCATCTGGAAGCGGGGAGTTTCCCAAAGCCGCTCAGCGCACGGGAGGAGATCGAAACCTTTGCGGCTCTGCGGGCGGGGGACAGGAGTGCGCGGGAGAAGATCATCCGGCACAACCTGCGGCTGGTGGCCCATGTGGCAAAGAAATACTACGCCCAGCCCGGCGACCAGGAGGACCTGATCTCAATTGGAACCATTGGGCTGATGAAGGCCGTGGATACCTTTGACACCACCCGCAAGGCGCGGTTTGCGACCTATGCCAGCAGATGCATTGAGAATGAGCTGCGGATGCATTTTCGCAGGGAGCGCAGAAATGGTGTGGTCGTTTCCCTGCAGGAAACACTGGAAGCGGGGAAAGAAGACAGCGCGTTGACTCTTTCCGATGTGCTGCAGGACGGCTTCTGCATGGAGGATGCCTGTGAGCGGCAGGACGAGGCCCGGCGGCTGCGCAGGCTGATCGAGGGCCTGCCCGCCCGGGAACGCAAGCTGATTCTGCTGCGGTACGGGCTGGCGGGTCAGCCGCCCCTGACCCAGCTGGAAACGGCACAGCTGCTCCAGATCAGCAGAAGTTATGTCTCAAGGCTCGAGACCCACGCACTGGAACAGCTGCGCAAAGGCTGGCTTCAAGAATCACCGGGAGAATAAAGGGTGCCGCCTGCGGGCGGCGTACATATCCTCTTTTGCAATGGGATTTGGTGTGGTATACTGAATTCGTAAAATTGAAAAACGAGAAGGTGCAAAATGAAATGAAAATCCGTAAGGCAAACGCGAAAAAATAGATTCCATAAGCGAGTGACCTGAAAAGGACACCACCGAGAAAAGGAAGCCTCTATGAAAAAAGCATTGGCAGTACGGGAGCAGCAATGGTATCAGACGATCACGGCATGCTGCCTTCTGTGAGTGCTAAATTGATTCGAAGGAAAGTATGTGAGAAGAATTCTGTGTTCTGTTGCGTTCTTGCGGTCGAAATGTTGCAGGATGGCAAGCCTACACTGATTTACGCAATAGTTTGCAAGAAACCTGAAGAAAATTTTGCAAAAGAGAACTTTATGGGACATTACTTCTGCTAAAATGACCTTAGAAGAAACAAAAAGAAACTTCTGAGGAGGACAAAACAATGTCAAACGGTGATTATGGTTACTTCGGCAAAGGCGATACGGGCTATGCCCAGTACATGACGGCGTTCAACCGCAACTTCGGCGGCTCGTCCGGCGGCGGTGGTGGTGGCGGAAACCACAACAAC
>OLXA01001006.1_pt1 | contig 11636 bp, 9 predicted proteins | sample 1644551 | NCBI WGS metagenome assembly OLXA01 (sample SAMEA103958150, study PRJEB25191) | human gut metagenome | biome: human-associated habitat [ENVO:00009003]; feature: intestine environment [ENVO:2100002]; material: feces | place: Germany | collected 2013/2015 | reverse complement strand
CGCTTATCGTGTTAAAAAGCGGTGGTGGCAGCTTGTTCGCGCTCCCCGTTTACGCTCGTTGGCTTTTATAGCCAGAGAGCCGTGTCGTGAAAAAGAAGGTATTTCAATCAAAAAGATACCTTTCACGCCAAACTCGAAGCACAGGATCTCAATCCACCGCCCACTCTTTCATCTCATACATATCCTTATATTCTTCCCAATCCGGATCCATCTCGGTATAAATAGAGATGGGCAGTAACTCGAAAGGAGCCAAGGCCTCATTCAAGCGTTCGCCGAATACACGCACGGTACGTGTGTAAAACACCCAGACCTTCTCTCCTCCTCCGGTATAGACACCCGTCAGGATAGCCAGCTTGTCTTTCTTTTCCATCGCCTTACGAAGCGCTTCCTCCACGGCCTCCATTTTCTCGCCAAGGTCATCGCTAGGAAGGCCTCTCCCATCTCCCTCGTATTTCCAAGTGATCTCGACACGTTCCTTGAACTTACCGGATTCGGTGAACTCATTCAACTCGTCCCGCCCGTAAACGGTAATCATTTGCCCTGACTCGTTTTCCGAGAGAGCCGTAAACCATACATCGCTTAATTTCATCGTCCCTATCTATAAATGATACGCTACTAATTTGACATGATAAAAAAATGAAGCTAAGTAACATTGCCAACACTCTTAACTTACTAGGCAATGTCACTTAGCTTACTTGGCAAAGTAAGTTAACTTCATTCGACAACGAAGTTAACTTCGTAAAACATGTATTATCTCTTTCCTAATCTATGATCCATAATGGCGTAATGGCATTCCCCATAATTCTTCAATTGATCCACGATCTCTTTAGCCGTAGATTCTTCCTCTACTTGCTCGCGTACGAACCAGAACAAGAAATCACGGGAAGCATGATCCTTATCAGCCTCGGCGATATCAACCAATTTGTCGATCAACTCTGATACATAGCACTCGTGTTTGTAAACATGCTCGAATACCTCCAACGGATTTCCCCAGCCTGTCGGAACCACGTTGATCTGGCCGATCGTAATATCGCCGCCACGATCCAAGGCGTAATCGATCAACTTATGAGCATGCTCCAATTCCTCAGCCGCTTGTTTCTTCATCCAATGGGCGAAACCGTTCAACCCTGCTTTCTGGAAATACACGGACATTGACAAATACAAATTCGAAGACCACATCTCCGCATTAACTTGGGCATTGAACGCCTCTGATAAATTTCTACTTAAGATCATAATTTTATCATTGTTTAAAAATGTTGAAGTATTATCCGTTCACGAAATTTCACTATGCAAATATAAATAAAAGTAGGATTCCTTATCTCATTTCCGCCCTTAGATATTGGCTACTTTCGAAAATTTTTCTAACTTACGCCCTTATTTGATAAACATCATGCAATACACCGACAAATATCGATCTCCCTTGGGAGAAATAACCCTAGCCAGCGATGGCGACCACCTGACAGGATTATGGTTCGACGGGCAAAAATATTTTGCCGCCACATTATCGGCGGAACACCAAGAAAGAGAACTGCCGATATTCGAGCAAGCCAAAGAGTGGCTGGATAGCTATTTCATGGGTAAGATTCCCAGCTTCACCCCTCCTATCCATCTGGAGGATACGCCTTTCCGACTTGCGGTATGGGACTTATTGAGCAAAATACCTTATGGCGAAGTCGTAACCTACAAGGAGCTCGCCGGGGAAATCGCCCGGCAAAAAGGTATCCCGAGCATGTCTACGCAAGCGATCGGAGGAGCGGTAGGCCATAACCCGATCAGTATCATCATCCCCTGCCACCGTGTCGTAGGCAGCGATGGCAGCCTAACCGGATACGCCGGAGGTATCGACAAAAAAAGGAGCCTGCTTACAATCGAACGGGCCAAAGGATTCTAAAACCGTATCAGTATGCGCACATTTCGTTCTATCGATGAATTGGTTCGTACGCTCGACCGAGAGAGGGAACTGCTACGTGAGATGTTTCATAAACGGACCTCCCTTTCTTTCAAATACGATTTCGCGGTGGAGCTGACCGATTATAAGGAGGAGCGGGTACAGAGCTTAATCAATCACGGAGTGATACGTAGTAGCGGCGATTTCTTGGAGATGGAAGACATTTACCTAAAGTTCTTCGAGGAGGTGCTGCAAGTGAACGAAGAGGTGAATGTAGCCTATATACAAGGACATCTCAGCAAGCTGAACGAGCAGATAGAGTATTATCTGAAAGAGAATAACGAGAGGCGGCGATATAACTACCATAATGACGTGCGCCGTACGCTCAAGAACATAGCGCTCACCACGGTACGCAACGTGATCGACCTGAAGCGGAATCTGGACAGCACGTATAAGAACGAGCCGAACTATCAGATAAAGAAAGTAAAACTGCAACGACTGGGCGAGAAACTGAAGAATATCATCCAACTCATCAACAAGTGCGAAAATGCGATCGATAAAGATCAATTGCTCTTCTTCCGCAAGGCAATGGATGCCCAGATGCGTGCCACGGTGAGCGACGTGAAGTTGCAACTCATCGACTCCTCCCACAACCTCATGGAGATACAGCGGCAAATCGTTCATTACCTCAACATGATCGAATACCAAAATCGAATCTTCGAGAAAGTACGCAAGCTGAAGTATCTTAAAGAGCAATTCCTGCTGGAGGAGAATACGAATATCAAGCAAGTGCTGGCTGAACGTAACCATGTGTGGATGGAGCCGCAACCTAGTTATCGCATCAAACTTTCAATAGATTACCTGCGCAATTCGGACGAAGCGCTGACACTTATCAAGAAACTCGCCACTAAGCTTAAAAGGCGTGACGATAAATCGAGAGACGTAGCGGAAGCAATACCTACCGAATATCTGGAAGGTAAGGCGGAAGTGATCGATCAAGTGAACTTGAGGGAAGTGTACAACTCGTTTGTGGCTTCCGGCGAGCATCTTTTCGCTTTTGTCATGAATTACGCTTATAAGAATGCGGTAAGTACAGAAGACAAGCTCGTCTTTTTCTGCCAGATAGCCTCTGAATATGCCGAAGATTTGAACTTTTCCGACCGTTACGAATGTAAGGGACAGGTAGAGTATCCCTTAGTTTTCCCTAAATAATTCATCAACCATGAAATATACCGAAGAAATATACAGTACATTGAGCCATGGCGGATTTATCTCGTCCAATAGCCTTTCGCCCGCAGTCCGTCGCTACTACGATGCCATCGAAGAGGAGTTGACCGACTATTATGAATATTATAAAGGCATAGGTTTCTATCTTGAAAGCGGCAATGGCTACTACTTTTTCGCACGTAAAGAAAGCAAGGCGGATATAGATCGTAAACTCGAAGCCGCCGCTCGCTGGATAGATTATCTCTGCTTCTTGAAAACCTACAATTCAGCCTTCGGCCCCGGTTTCGTATTCAGCAAGTCGGACATAGTGACACAAATACGTACCGAAATCGAGCTGAAGGAGCAAGCCAAGGAACTCTTTAGCGACAAGAAAGGTTTCGAGGAAATCGTTGATAAGCTCATCAATGAGTTAAAGACTATGGGATTTATAGAGTATGAAGACGAGGACGAAGGCACTTGGAAGGTACTAACGGCTTTTCATTATATAGAAGAGTTGGTAGATTGTATTAACATAACAGAAGAGGGACAAGATGAGATACCTGAATAAAATAGTTTTCCTGAATAGTGCGCATATCCCTTATTCCGAGATTCAACTGGACGGAAACGTGCATTTCATTGGTACGCAGGGTGTAGGAAAGAGTACGCTGCTCCGGGCTATTCTTTTCTTTTACAACGCCGATAAGCTGAGGCTAGGCATACCCAAAGAGAAAAGAAGCTACGATGAGTTCTACCTTCCTTATGCCAACTCATTCATCGTCTACGAGGTGATGCGTGAAAACGGCCCTTATTGCGTGATGGCTTTCAAGCAACAAGGGCGTGTGGCTTATCGATTTATTGACGCACCCTATCAGTCGTCATGGTTCGTCAACGAGCGTCGTGAGGTTCGTGCTGATTGGATCTCTATTCGCAAAGCCATTGGCACAGAGACGCAAATCAGTCGTATCGTCGTTTCTTATCAAGAGTTCCGGGATATTATTTTCGGCAACAATCGTCGTCCCGATCTCATAGGTTTCCGTAAATACGCTATCGTAGAAAGCCCCAATTATCAGAATATCCCCCGAACCATACAGAATGTGTTCCTCAACTCCAAGCTGGATGCCGATTTCATCAAGGACACGATAATCCGCTCCATGAATGAGGAAGAGGTGAATATAGACCTTGATGTCTACCGTAACCAGACGAAAGATTTCGAACAGAATTACAATGACGTTACGCTTTGGCTGGACAATGAAAAACCCGGAGGGTCGCCGGTACAAAGACAAGCCGGGAAAGTGATGCAAAGCTATCGCGACTTATTGTACATGGATAGCCACATAGCCAAGGGACGTGCCGAATTATGCTATGCAGAGAAATCAGCCTTGAAGCAGCGCCCATTAATTGACGAGGAAATATCCAGACACAAAACCGAGCTGGAACGTGTACATCGCTTACAAAGTGAGGAGACAAAGAAATACCAAGAGGGACGGGACAAATTGATAAAAGAGAAAGGCTCGGTTGATGCCGACTTAAAACGTGCCAAGCAGAAACAGCTGGAGTACGAGCAGATGAACATTACCGAAATAATTCGCAGGGTAGAGCAGAAAAGTGCGGTTACCGATGAATTAACACGCCAACAGCAACGGAGGCAGGAACTCACACGTGCCTACGATGATGTCATAGCCAAATACAGCGCACTTATAGAACGGGTAGATACCGACTTTCGAGCCTTTGAGAATGCGCAACACGCATTGGTGAACGAAAGGGAATATGCGACAAATAAGCAGAACGAGAGCTTGATGCAGACACGGCGCAATGAAGAGAACGAGGTATATACGCGTTTTGAGGAGAAATCGCAACTCTCGGCAGACAAACTCCAGCAACTACGAGAGGAGAAATCGCAACAAAACAATGAGTTGCTACGGATAGCCCACGAAGCTCCCTATAAAGAAGAACATGCCAAAGCCGACGAGGAACTGAACAAACTGAATACTCGTGCGCAGGAGTTGAAAATGTCCATTCAGCAACTCTCTACGCAAGCTGTAAGCCTGCGTCAAGAGGCTGGAATGAAGTTACGGGAATTGGAGTTGGCACAGGCTCAGCCTCTCGCTAACGCACAAAAAGAGAAGCAAGAGATAGAGGAACAAATAGCCCGGCTGGAGTCGCTCATCGAACGGCGCAAAGGTTCGCTGGCCGAATGGCTGGACAGGAACAAACCCGCATGGAAAGATACGATCGGAAAAATAGCCGATGAAGAGAAAATACTTTATCGCAATGACTTGGCGCCGCAGGTAACCAACCAAGGGGAGGCTTCCTTGTATGGCGTGCAAATAGACCTTACGGCATTGGAACGCAATTTCCGTACCCCCGAGGAATTGAAAGCAGAACTGGCCATATACCAAGGAGCATTGTCACAGTGCGTCAAGCGGATCAATATGCTACACCAAGAATTGGCAGAGCAAACGGAGGCTTTGAAGAAACAATACAACAAGCGCTTGCGTGAGATAACAGACCGACAGCGTCTGCAAGAATCCGAACAACTTCAGCTTCCCGCATTCATCAAGAACGCCATGGCACAATCCGCCTCATGGCAAAAGAAGACGGACGATTGGCGTGAACAGCGTATGGTTGAAATCCGGATGAAACAGAACGATACGGCTCATCGACTGGCGCTTTGCGAGGAAGAGATAAAGAAGTTGAAGGCTGATCGTGCGCATCGTCTTAAGGTATGCGAGAAAAGTTACAAAGAGAAGAAGCTCCGGCTGGAACAGGAACTGAATAACTACCGCAACAGTATCGAGACAGAAATAAAACTTCACAAGCAGCAATCGCTGGAACGCCGTAAAGAACTGGAGGCTTCCCAACAAGCGGAGCTTAGCGGAAAAGGCGCCGACACGGCAGCCATCGGAAAATATGACGCACGCATCCTGCAGATTCAAAAAGAGCTGGCTTACATCGAGAAACATTTCCCCGACACCATCCGCTATCAAAAGGACAAAGAGGAACTTTTTGATCGTGAACCACAACTTCGCAGTAGAAAGAAGATGCTTGAGGATGAATTGGCCACGCTTGAAGAACGTTTCACTTTGCGTAGCGAGAAACTGAACATACAAGAAAAACATCAGCAAGCCTTATTAGGCAAGGGCATCGAAACAAAGAGAAGCTTGGAGGAAGGTTTGGCACAGGCCGCCAAATTTCACGAAGACTCCACTTTCTGCCCACCCGAAGTAGTAGTGACCGAAGAGAGGCAGACCTGGAAGAGTTGCGCAGAGTTGGTGCAAGAGTTGAAAGACCATATCACCGGCCGCATGAAACAATTGGAAGAATTCAAACGGATGGTTAATCTGTTTAAAAGCAACTTCTCGGCCAAGAACACGTTCAGTTTCCGCACCGATCTGTCTACGGAGGAAGACTATCTGGATTTTGCCTCCAACCTCTGCGAGTTTGTGGATAATAATAAGATCCTCGATTTTCAGAAACAAATCAGCGAACGCTATACACACATCATTCAGCGCATCTCCAAAGCGGTAGGCGAGCTTACCCAGAATGAAGGTGAGATACATCGTACCATAGGCAATATCAACAAGGATTTCGAGCGCCGTAACTTTGCGGGAGTGATACGCAAAATAGAACTCCGTGCACAACCCAGCAGCGACCGACTGATGCAACTCCTCAAGGAAATAAAGAAATTTTGCGATGAGAACGAATTCAATATGGGTGAAGTAGACCTCTTCTCGCAAATGGATCTGCGCGAGGTCATCAACAGGCAGGCCGTGCGCTATTTGCTCAACCTCATGAAGGAATTGCAAAATGAACCGTCCCGTAAGCGGTTGCTGCTCACCGATACGTTTAAACTGGAGTTCCGCATCACGGAGAATGACAACGATACGGGATGGGTAGAAAAGATATCAAATGTAGGTTCGGATGGAACGGACATCCTGGTAAAGGCCATGGTGAACATTATGCTCATCAATGTCTTCAAAGAGAAAGCCTCACACAAGTTTGGAGAGTTTCGTTTGCATTGCATGATGGATGAGATCGGGAAATTGCACCCCACCAACGTGAAGGGTATCCTTGACTTCGCCAACAGTCGCAACATTTTGCTTATCAACTCCTCACCTACTACCTATAATGTAGAGAGCTATCGCTACACATATTTGTTGGGTAAGGACAGTGGAGCCAACACCAAAGTTACGCCATTATTGAAATATGATAATTAATGTTAGGAACCATGATTGATAGAGAACAGAATTTACGTTTGGGCGATGCCCGTAAACTGTCGCAAATGATGCAAGGCGAGAGCGTGCCCTCTTCCGGGCTTTCCAAACAGATGGCAGAAGAACTGCTCTCCGAGGATTTGATTTGGCAGCAAGTCTATGGTAGCAGAAGAAAATTCAAACTGAGAGACGCAAATGCGTTATCTATCTATTTAGCACAGCGATATGGGATACAAGTCTCGCTGGATGAGTGGATCAAGGTAATGGAGAGTGGCGAAACGGTGAGCCGTGCCAGACAAGTAGAAGTTACATCACGTTCTAAGGCGAAAAGTACCCGTAGTTTTACCGGATTCCTCGTTAAAAGTTATCAGCCCATTGAAACGTCGCTGTATGGAGAACCGCTGCTAATCAACCCTCCGCAGGGACTCTCTCTCTTTATAGAAGATTTCACGCATTTCCGCTTGGCGGATGATGTTACGGTGGTAGGTATCGAGAATGGAGAAAACTTCCAGCATATAGAGCAGATGAGGCATTTGTTCAAAAATATCAAGGTATTATTTGTCTCTCGTTATCCCCAGAGTTCGGATCTTCGCACATGGTTGCGGGCCATTTCCAATCCCTATCTTCATTTTGGGGATTTCGATCTTGCCGGCATTCACATTTTCCTCACTGAATTCTTCACTCATCTCGGTCTTAAGGCCCGCTTCTTTATACCTTCCGACATCGAGACGCGTCTTCAAACGGGAAACACCCTCCTTTACAACCTACAGTACGAACGTTTTAAAGAGATGAAAGTAATTGACGAACGGCTGAAACCACTCGTAGCGATGATCCACCGCTACCGTCGTATCTATGAGCAAGAAGGATATCTTCAAAATAGATAAAAGACACGCATTCAAAACAAGCAAGCTTCAATCCCAAAGTAAGTTAACTTACTTCATCATTTAAGTCAACTTACTTGGCCGCAAAGTTAACTTACTTTTTTTCGCCTTGAAATCTTATAAGTTTTCACCTTTATCAAGCTCTTTTGCCATCCAAAAATTAATAAGACAAAGCTGATTAGCCTTGCGTTTTCGTTCCACTTCTACTATATATCTTTTTTTCAAAGAAAAGGCGAGCGGTTAGGCTCACTTCCGATGTAACTCGTGTGATACCAGCCGTAATCGCATACCGCTCTATATCGTTTAAAAGTATCGTAACGATACCTTTACTTTGGAAGTCCTTGTGAACAAACATCGAATGTAGATGCCCAATCTTCTACCTCAGCTTGCGAATAATCGCACCTGTTCACCACCAATACGGTATTCTGAAATAAAGCTCGAATGCAAAGGTAGGAAAGTTTTTGGAGTAGCAAAACAAAAGTTGCTACTCCTCGCTTACATCACCACTCTCCTCGATGGAATTAATTTCTTGAATGAGTAATGCCTGAAGTTCGTCTTTGGGCAGCAGCAGTTGATACTCGGCAACCCCAATCGGCTTGTTTATATCTTGCAAAGCAATCTCTACATCCAAGTGGTCCTTGTCGGCGCAAAGAATGATACCGATTGACGGGTTCTCATTCTCTCCTTTTTCCAAGCGGTCAAGCAGCGAAAGGTAGAGATTCATCTTGCCTACATACTCTGCCTTGAAGGCCCCGAGCTTCAATTCAATCGCAACGAGCGACCTCAAACCTCTGTGAAAAAAGAGCATATCCACTGCATATTCCTTATTGTTATACTCCAGACGATATTGGTTTCCGATAAAAGAAAAACCTTTGCCCAACTCCAGTATAAACGACTTGATTTTAGATACTAATCGCTTCTCCAGTTCCAACTCCTTAACAGGCTCTGTTATTCTAAGGAATCCTAAGTTGTACGAACTTTTAAATACTTCATTAGCATAGTCGGCATGCGCCATCGGCAGTACGGCATCAAAGTTATTCGTTTTGATTTTCGTCTGACGGGCTGCGTAGGTATTCATCTTTATTGCATTGAGCAGCATATCTCTCGACCAACCTTTTTGCAAGCACTCTTCTGCGTAGAATAAGGCTTCATTAGCTGACAACGACTTATCCAACAGTAGTAAATTATGTCCCCAAGGTAAAACTGCCACAGCTTGTAGCAGTTTTGTATCTTCTTGATAATAACGCTCGTATAGGCGTTTCATATTCCAAAGGTTACGAGGAGACAATCCCATATCCGGAAACTGTTCTTTCAAGTCCACTGACAATCGTTTAACCACGCCACTACCATATCCACTCTCTAAATTTCTATCAAAGAGTAACTTCCCGATATTCCAATATACAGAATTGACGGTAGTGTTTACTTGCCGAGCAACGGTCGTGCGAGCAGTTTGAATCTCAGAAACCGCCTGCTGCAATATTTGAGCGTACTCGTTATCATTTATTCTTATTTCTTTTGCCATATCATGAATCTTTTCAATGCTAATCTATTATATTTTCTTCAGTAACACCTTCTTTGTTATTTTTTTCAACAAATAACATCGGTAACGGAGCACCAGCATATCGGGCATTCTCATGCCTTAACACCCTTTGGGTACGGTGCAAATGTCCGAGTGCCGTGTATGCAATCTTTTCGTCGAATACTTCAGACGAAAAACACTCTAACCTTCCGATAATAGTGCGTTCGGCACGGTTCTTTTCCAAAATCTTCGAACACGTAGCCTGCAAATACCACATTACAATGAAAGGTTTACTTTTGTCCGGCATAGGTAGTATATCAAAAAGTTCTCTGTACATCACTTGCACTCCTTTCAGCCGATAGGTTTGGGATATCAAACAAATCTCCGGCAATAAACAACCCATCCACATTCTTTTTTTATCTCATCTATTTTGAGATCTTTCCATTCCTCTTTCCATAATTTCCAATAAGGGATATCATTTGACGATGGTTCTGGGCTACAACGATCTATTTGAACTATTGAAGGTAGTATAACTGATTCACCTATTAATATACACTCTCCGGCTTTGAGTGTCGGCATTTTATCAATAAGATTTCCAAGTGTATCCGGCAACAGTCTCTTTACATAATTTTGATCGTTTGGATTTGTTAATCGCATGGCTAAAAAATTGTTACACTGAGAAAATATTGTTTCTGATATTTCAGAAGGTCTCTGACTAGCTAAGAGTAAAGATACACCATATTTACGTCCCTCTTTTGCTATTCTTTCAATGGAGTGTTTAGATGACCGATATTTTGCCAAATCACTATTGGGAACATATTTGTGAGCTTCTTCATACACAAGTAAGATAGGGACATCGTTATTAATTCTTTCCTCACCATTCTTTGAGCATCTTAGTCGTTTATAAAAATAACCATATTCAAATATTATCCTTGAAATCAAAGAAACGGTAATACTTAACACATCAAATGGAACCCCACTTAAGTCTATAATTGTGATATTGGAATGTTTTGTTTCCTCATAAGCAATTAAATGCTTTAAAGTATCTTCGAATGTAACGTCTTCTGTGATTTCACCTAAAAGAAAATTTAATCTTTTATCATTAACTTTACTTTTTATTCTAGAGATAAATTTGTCAATGCTTCCGTCTGCGTACGTACCCTTTGAATAATTTTGGCTCTTTGGCTCTTCAAATGTATATATTTTCGTAAAGTAATGATTAATTTTAGCTGACTCATCATTAAAACACTGATGCGCTTCTTTTATTGCTATTTCATTTGTCTTTTTATAATCCTTCGTTTCTCTAGAAAGATTTGACAAACAAGTGATTACTTCATTTAAAATAAATTTCACGGGTGTATCAAAAGATATATTTTCTAGTTCTGAATTATATTTTTTCTTGTTTTCAGTTATCACTTTTTGTAACAAAGAAGCCTGATTGTAATTATTAAAATCTCCTGATTCTAAAAAAAGCTCTTCCAATTCATCCCCATTAAGAAGCCAATATGGGAGTATAAGATTATTGATATCAATAAAGTTTGCATCTGGAAATGCTGATTTGTATTCTGAATGAACATCAAATATTATAATATGAGAATTATTCAAACCAGAATATTCTCCTGTTTTTTCATGTGTAGCACTTTGAATTAGTTTCGCTACAGTATGGGATTTCCCTGAACCTGTTGATCCTACGATGGCAATATGCTTATTGAAAAACTTATTACCATTTACAGGAACCGAAATATCTTTATTTGTAGAAAGTTTAGAGAAAGTGAACTTGTCTTTTGCCTCAAGAGATTCTTCATAAATTTTAGAAATTTCTTCTTTCTTAGCAGGCTCAACTTTTTTAGGTGGAATAGCTATTGTATCTCCACCACGCTCAAACTTGTCACCACGAATCAATCCTAAGGGATTAGCTTCAAGAATAT
>OLXA01000993.1_pt1 | contig 11708 bp, 9 predicted proteins | sample 1644551 | NCBI WGS metagenome assembly OLXA01 (sample SAMEA103958150, study PRJEB25191) | human gut metagenome | biome: human-associated habitat [ENVO:00009003]; feature: intestine environment [ENVO:2100002]; material: feces | place: Germany | collected 2013/2015 | reverse complement strand
AATGGAACAAAAAGAAGCGGAAAAGAACACCGAAGAGCAAACAGAAGAAACAGAAACCACCGCTACCCAAGCGGCAGCAAAAGCAAAAGAAAAGAGAGGGGGAAGTTAATTTTCCCCTTCTTTATTTTCATACAGGCTATCTATAATACCATCCGCCAATCCAATCACCGGAACATGTATATATTCGGAACGTACCACCTTGGCAATAGTCAGAAAGATTTCGGCAGCAGGAACTATAACATCTGCACGGTCAGCTTTCAAACTAAATGTATCCATACGCTGTTCTGGTTTCAAAGGCACCAGTTTATCATACAGAGTTTGCAATGAAGTGACGGGTAAACGCAGCTTCTTCTTATCTTTCTTCTCCGCCAATCGATAGAGCTTATTGATATTGCCACCGGAACCGATGATATTCACCTCTCCCAAGCCTTCAGTCAATCGCTCCAGATCATCATGCATTTGTCCCCACACTTCTTCACGGACCGCACCACTAAGCATACGTACCGTACCGATGTTGTAAGACAAGGAATGTTGCAATTCTCCGTCAACCAGCAGATTGATTTCAGTGCTTCCACCACCGACGTCTACATAGATATAATTACCTGTACGGTCGGCCATACACTCGATATGGTTGTTGTACACCATTCGGGCTTCTTCCTGACCGTCAATGACTTCAATAGAGATACCGGTATCTTTCAATATCTTCTTGATAATGGATTTCCCATTACGGGCATCCCGCATGGCCGAAGTGGCACAGGCACGGTAATCCGTCACATCATAAATCTTCATCAGTTGGCGAAAAGCTTTCATTAACCGGCGTAGCTTTACAGCCTTTGTTTCGGACACTTCGCCTAAAGAAAACACATCGAAACCAAGCCGTAATGGCACACGAAGCAACAAAACTTTTGAGAGACGCTTGTTCAATACAGTCTCGTCTTCTTTTACTTTCTTAATTAAAAGCCGCACGGCATTAGAGCCGATATCAATGGCAGCATAGCAAGTATGAGTAGTTGGCATATCTATTTATTAAAATTATGCAGATAAACTATAATTCGTTTACTGCAAGATAATATTTATATAATTCTTCTTGTGAACGAAACGGTGCATCGCTCTCACCTTCTCCCATCCAGGGACGATTCTCCCCTGTTCCATCTACAACACTTCCCTGGCAAGTATCACGTAAGCCGAAGTCTATGACTTTCCACAAGTCTTCTTTGATCCGGGCATCGTAGACAGGAGCTATCACTTCTATACGATTATCAAGATTGCGGGGCATCCAGTCGGCAGAACCGATATAATATTTTTCTTCTCCGCCATTGGCAAAGATAAAGATACGGGAGTGTTCAAGATATCGGTCGATAATACCGTTGATATGGATATTTTCACTGATACCTGCGATGCCTGTCACCAGCGAACAGTTGCCGCGTACTACCAGTTCCACCTGAACTCCGGCTGTCGAGGCTTCGTAGAGTTTTTCTATAAGCGCACGGTCGGTAATATGGTTTACTTTTGCCAGAATATAGGCTTCTTTCCCTTGTTCCTTGTTCTTTATTTCCTTGTTGATGAGAGCAATCAGACGTTTGCGCATATCGTTGGGCGAAACCAGTAATTCTTTGAAATTGACGGGAGTGTATGGTTTCTCGATAAAATCGAAAACGGCATTCACTTCCCGTACCAGCGGGCGATGGGCGGTCATGATGGTATAATCGGTATACATACGTGCGTTTCCTTCATGAAAGTTTCCTGTGCTGATGCAGGCAATGTCTCCGTGACGGGTACCGATATGTACCAGTTTGGAATGAATCTTCAGTCCCTCCACTCCGAAGATAACATGGATGCCTGCGTCCTGCATTCTTTTGCTCCAGTTGATGTTGGATGCTTCGTCGAAACGTGCCAGTAGTTCGATGACTACCGTCACTTTTTTACCGTTCTTTGCTGCGCAAATCAATGCTTTAACCACTTTGGAGTCTTTAGCTAGTCGGTAAAGCGTCATCTTGATGCTTTTCACTTCTTTGCTGATAGCAGCTTCGCGCAGTACGCGGATGAACGTATCAAAACTATGATAAGGATAATGTAGTGAACGGTCTTTCTGGCGAATCAGGGTCAGCAGGCTTTCTGTACCATTTAGTTCGGGTTTGAAAATCGGTTCCCAAACCGGATATTTCAGATGACTGTGTCCGCAGACAGGAAATTTCATCAGGTCTTTGAAATTATGATAACGTCCGCCGGCTACGCGGGTGTCGTTCTTGTCTATATTCAGCCGGTCGGTCAGTCTTTTTAGCAAGTCCCTGGGGATTTGCTCGTCATATACAAAACGGAGAGGTTCGCCTTTCTTGCGGCTTTTCACTCCTTTGGAGATTTTCTGAAGTACGCCGGTCCGCAAATCACTGTCTATTTCCATTTCAGCGTCTTTGGTAAATTTGAAGGTATATGCTTCATAATCCGTATATTTCATTCCGACAAAAATCATTGGCAGGCAGTAACGGATAACATCATCAAGAAACATTAGATAGGTCTTTCCTTCCGATTCGGGTAGTTGGATGAAGCGTCCGAATTCCCCAACGGGCAGTTGGATAACCGCGTAATCCTTCTCTTTTATTTTTCCTGCTTCATCTTTGCGGAGCAAGCGGATAGCCAGGTAAATATCTTCATCTGTCTGGTCGTCCAGCTGTCGGGGACCGTTAAGGAAAAGAGGGTTGGTGGAACCGTTCAGCTTATTACGATAGAAAGAAGTGATGAACGCTTTCTGCTCATCGTTCATTTCCGTTTCTTTGATAACGTAGATATTCTCTTTTTTCAGTTCTTCCATGATAGAAGCGAACGTTTCTTCAAACTGTTCATAGTAACGGTTGTGCAGTTTACCTATCTGTTTCAGTGTGTGCGCAGCGATTTCCTGTTCTTTCTGTATATTCTTGTCGTCATACTCTATAATCCGGTTTAAGGTAGCGACACGGACGCGGAAGAACTCGTCAAGATTGTTCGAATAGATGCCAAGAAAAGTCAGCCGTTCCAGTAAAGGAACTTCCGGGCGGGCAGCTTCGAGTAAGATACGTTGGTTGAAATACATCCAACTGATGTCACGCTCAACATAAGGGCACTTCTTTCTTGTTTCGCTTGGTTTCATGATGAAGAATCTATTTTTAATTTTCTGCAAAAGTATCTAAGTGAGATGTAATAGCTATAACGATTTTGTTACGAACTTATTACAATGTTTATTTGTTATTTTTATATATCAGTAGAAACACTTATATTCGCAAAAGTATTGGAACAGACTCGGTTAAAAAATATAGAATTTATGAAAACAATGAATTATTCCCTTATTCGCATTCTCTTCGCACTTGTGATTGGATTGGTACTCGTGATTTGGCCCAATGCGGCTGCCAGTTATATTGTCATTACGGTAGGTGTTGCCTTCTTGATTCCCGGTGTTATCAGCCTTTTTGGCTATTTCGGCCGGAAAAGACCGGAAGGTGAAGCAGCTCCCCGTTTTCCGATAGAAGGAATCGGTAGCTTATTATTCGGACTTTGGTTGATTGTGATGCCTGAATTCTTTGCAGATGTCCTGATGTTTTTATTGGGATTTATCCTGATTATGGGAGGAGTGCAACAGATTGCTTCTTTGTCGATGGCTCGTCGGTGGATGCCCGTTCCGGGAGCTTTTTATCTGATTCCTTCGCTGATTCTTATTGCGGGTATTATCGCTTTGTTCAATCCGACAGGAGCGCGTAATACTGCATTTATAATTATTGGTATCAGCAGTTTGGTTTATTCTCTTTCCGAATTGATAAACTGGTTCAAGTTTGCCCGTCGCCGCCCGAAGGCTCCGGTTATGCATGACGATGATGATATTGAAGACGCAAAGATTATCGAATAAAAAAAGAAGAGGACTGCTTCACAGCACCCCTCCCCGCAAACTTAAAACAACCAACAAAAGAAATAGATAATTTCAATAACAGTGAACGGCTAACGGTGAATATTCTGCAATGATAATGCAGTTTGTTCACCGTTTACTGTTTATCGTTCACCGTATTTTTTTCTATCTCACAAATAACAGTTCCCTGTATTTTGGAAGCGTCCACATCTGATTGTCAACAATCAGTTCCAACTTGTCGATGTGATAACGGATTTCTTCTAGTGCCGGGACAATCGTGTCGTGGTAGGCAATGGCTTTTTCCCGTTCGCTTTCTATCTTGTTTGCAACCTTACGAGCCTCAATCATTGCATCTACATGCTCCTTGATGAAAGCTGTACGGTCGGCAATCTCTTCAATAAGCTCCAGGTTCTTAGCAGACAATTTCGCAGCCTTTTCTGCCGGGAAAAGAGATTGCATCTTATAGACATTATTAATTAAGTCCGTCTGGTATTGAGTGGCAACCGGAATGATATGATTCATTGCCAAGTCACCCAATACACGTGCCTCAATCTGAATCTTCTTCGTATAAGTTTCCCATTTCACCTCGTTACGGGCTTCCAGTTCTTTCTTGGTCATTACACCGGTAGCTTCGAACATGGCAATTGTTTCCGGTTTCAGGTAGTTGTCGAAGATAACGGGAACACTCGTTTCACAATCCAGACCACGGCGTGCAGCCTCTTCTTTCCATTCGTCACTGTAGCCGTTGCCGTCGAAGTGAATGGCTTTACATTCTTTGATATATCCGCGAATGATTTCAAGGATAGCGGAAACTTTCGGTTCTCCTTTTTCAATTAGAGCGTCCACGTCTTTCTTGAACTTCGCTAACTGGTCTGCTACTGCGGAGTTCAGCGCAATCATTGCAGAGGCGCAGTTTGCTTCGGAACCTACGGCACGGAATTCGAAACGGTTTCCGGTGAAGGCAAAAGGAGAGGTGCGGTTACGGTCTGTATTGTCAATCAACAATTCCGGTATCTGCGGAATATCCAGTTTCATTCCCTGTTTGCCGCTAAGGCTGATTAAATTGTCTTTTGTGCTGTTTTCAATATGGTCTAATACTTGCGATAACTGCTTTCCGAGGAAAGAAGATATGATTGCGGGAGGTGCTTCGTTGGCGCCCAGGCGGTGTGCGTTCGTGGCACTGGAAATAGCGGCTTTCAATAGCCCATTGTGCTTGTAGACTGCCATCAGGGTGTTCACTACGAAAGTGATGAAGCGCAGGTTTTCTTCGGGTAATTTACCCGGTCCCATCAGTCCGATGCCTGTATCCGTACCCAACGACCAGTTGTTGTGCTTACCGGAACCGTTGACACCTTTAAATGGTTTTTCATGAAGTAATACACGGAAACCGTGTCGACGGCTTACCTTGCGCATCAATGACATAATCAATAAGTTATGGTCATTTGCCAGGTTACATTCTTCGAATATCGGAGCTAACTCGAACTGATTAGGAGCAACCTCGTTGTGACGGGTCTTTACGGGAATACCCAATTTCAGAGCTTCAATTTCGAGCTCTTTCATAAAAGCAGCTACACGGGTGGGGATAGCACCGAAGTAGTGGTCTTCCAACTGCTGGTTTTTAGCACTGTCATGTCCCATTAAGGTACGTCCTGTCATTAATAAGTCAGGGCGGGCAGCATATAAACCTTCATCAACTAAAAAATATTCTTGTTCCCAGCCAAGGTAGGCAACCACTTTTTTCACTTCCGGATTGAAATAATGGCAGACGTCTACGGCTGCTTTGTCTACTGCACGTAATGCTTTCAATAATGGAGCTTTATAGTCAAGGGCCTCGCCGGTGTATGCAATAAATACAGTCGGGATACAAAGAGTATCATCTACAATGAATGCAGGAGATGAAGGGTCCCAGGCACTATATCCACGGGCTTCAAAAGTATTACGGATACCTCCATTCGGGAAAGAGGAAGCATCCGGCTCTTGCTGAACAAGTAATTTGCCCGTAAATTCTTCCATCATGCCACCTTTACCGTCATGTTCAACAAAAGCATCATGTTTTTCTGCCGTACCTTCGGTCAGGGGTGCAAACCAGTGGGTATAATGAGTGACACCCATTTCGATAGCCCATTTTTTCATGCCGGCAGCTACTTCGTCAGCAATGCTACGGTCTAGCGGAGCACCATTATCAATAGCATCAATCAGTGCATTATACACTTTGCTGGGAAGGTATTTAAACATCTTTTCCTTGTTGAACACATACTTGGCGAAATATTCCGACGGACGTTCAACAGGAGTTGCTACCTCAACCGCTTTCTTCTTGAAAGCAGTCTCTACTACTCTGAATCTTAGTTTTGACATAATACCTAATTTGATTTGTTGTTAAATATGTTAGAGTGAAATTTTCTTTTTTAGCTTAGTTGTAAGCAGATTCCCCGTGTTCGTAGATGTCGAGACCTTCTTCTTCGACACGTGCCGGAACGCGAAGTCCGTGAATCTTATCAAGCGTTTTGAAAATGATGAATCCCATGCCTGCTGCCCATGCACCTACTACCAATGCTCCGAATATTTGTGCACCGAGGAATCCGAAACCGTAGCCATAGAATAAACCTTCACTGGTAGAGAACAAACCTGTGAGAATTGTTCCTAAAAAACCACACACACCATGTACAGAAGATGCACCTACCGGATCGTCTATTTTTAGAAATTTGTCAATGAAGTCAACGGAGAATATCATTACGACACCACATATTGCACCTATTAAGGCTGCTCCTGCAGGAGATACTGCGTCACATCCTGCTGTGATGCCTACCAGCCCTGCCAAGATACCATTCAGTGTCAATGACAGGGATGGTTTTCCATATTTCATCCAGCTCACCAACAGAGCAAAGAAACCACCGGCACAAGCAGCCAGGTTCGTTGTCAGGAATACGTGGGAAATAGCGATTGCGTCGGCTTCGGTTGCTGCTGCCAATTGAGAACCGGGGTTGAATCCGAACCATCCGAACCAAAGAATGAATACGCCTAGTGCAGCAATAGTCAGGCTATGGCCTGGGATAGCTTTTGATTTGCCGTCTTTACCATATTTACCGATACGGGGACCAAGAATGGCAGCACCTACCAAAGCAATCCATCCACCTACAGAGTGAACGACTGTAGAACCGGCAAAGTCATGGAATGTAGTGCCGAAGTGACTCATCATGAAAGAACCTTCTTCACCGTTCATCAGCCAGCCTCCGCCCCATGTCCAGTGACCGGATATCGGATAAATCAGTACACTGATAAAGATGGTGTAGACGATATACATGGAGAATTTTGTACGTTCTGCCATGGCTCCTGATACAATTGTAGCTGCTGTCGCACAAAATACGGTTTGGAATATGAGGAATCCTTCGGTTGGCAAACCATTATTAATGAAAGAAAGGTCGCAGAAGTGAGGCATTCCGATGAATCCGCCTGCGCCGAACATCAATCCGAAACCGATAAACCAGTATAGTAAAGAGCCGAACATGAAGTCTACAAAGTTCTTCATCAGAATGTTGGCAGTATTTTTCACTCTGGTAAAACCTGCTTCTACTAATGCAAATCCCGGCTGCATGAAGAATACGAGCATTGCTGCAAGCAACATCCATACAGTATTTAATCCAAGAGCTAATTCACCAACCGTATCGGGAGCTGCTGATGCTTCTTCGGCAGGAGCTGCAACGACTTCGGTAATTGTTTCTGTAACTGCTGCAACTGTATCGGCAGCGGCTGCGTTTTGTGCCGACATATCAGTAGTAAAACAGCACAAAATGAATATAGTAGTGGCTATCCACAACTTTACGAAGCTATGGCTTTTATATTTTGTATCCATAATAATTATCTTATTTTATACCTATTATTTATTAGTGATGTTGTAAACCTCTTTATAAACGTTATAATCCGCAAGGAAACCTGGGAGCGGCACCTTGCCGCTGCCGATTAACGTTCTTGTTCTGCATTGTAGAGGGCTATGTCACCACGTTCGGCAGTGCGTATCCGGATAGCGTCTTCGATAGGAATGACGAAAATACGTCCGTCACCGATTTCTCCGGTCTGTGCAGCTTTGATGATAGCCTGCACTGTTTTCTCGGTATTTTTGTCGCGTACGACAATAGAGATCAAAATTCGTTCAATGGTGCTGGTGTCATATACTACGCCACGGTAGATACGTCCTTGCCGTGCTTTTCCAATACCTCTTACATCGTAATAAGAGAACCATTCGATGTCCGCTTCGAGTAGGGCGTCTTTTACGTCCTCGAATTTGGTCTTACGGATAATAGCTTCAATCTTTTTCATATACCTTAAATATTAGTGTTGACCTGTAAAAGAAAGAGGTATAGGGTAGCGGCAGCCATAGCAGGTTACCATACAACAAACCGATAAAATCTAAACTCTAACTACCTGATCCCTATACGCTCTTTGATATTCTATATTCTCTCTCTTAAAAACTTAATCCGAATGCGAAGTAGGCTCCTTCTGTCCGTGGATTGACAGATACCTTGGCAAATGCCGGAACGGAGAAGGAATCTGTGATTTTGATATCCTTGGAAGCTCCGAGACTTACGTCTGATACGCAGAACCCACTTGTATAGCCATTGTAGAAAGTTGTCTCCCAAGGAACCATACCTAAATCTACTGTCCAGTCGAGACCTCCCAATTTGAATGGTGCGCTAAGTGCGAGGTAAGAAGAATAAGCCCTTTTGCCATTTTCTTTCACGCCGTCGGCACCTGCAAAATTTGTATACCAGTTGACTGCCAGTGGTCCGAAGTCATATCCGACTTGTGCTTCAAATACATGAGCCGTTGAATGAGCTCCGTATTTAAAATACTTGTTAGTTGCAAAGATCGTTTCTCCATCATCGTCTATGCCAGTTTCTACTTGGGTATTAAACCAATAATCCGTCACTGAAACGCTAAAACCGCCTATCGAATAACCAAGAGTTAAATCGAACTCTTTTGTGTCCGTCGATTCGAATCCTACCGATCCCCATGCTCCGAGTGAGAAACCTTTGTAAGAGATTTCCAGTGAGGGTTGAACGCTCACTCCGCCTAAATCCTGGCCGCGCCAGATGTAACCACTTACCAGATCTGCTCCAACGGAAGCTTCTACCTTATCTTGTGCCATCATTGTAGACGGGACAAGCCCTGACAGTAATAATGCTACTGTTATTACCCTCATTTTTTTGTTAATCGTCGTTTTCATCGTCTTTTTACCTTTAATAGTTAGAAAAATGTGGATGTACGGTCCATGTATATATAGTAGCGCGCGAAATACTATCAAGTAAATTGAAAAATCACTGGTTATGAATAGACTAGGAGAAGTTATTCAAAATTCTTATAGCCAGTTTTTTATTCTTCTCATCGCTTCGATACAGTCGTTGCGTTCGCCAAAGGCAGTCAGGCGGATATATCCTTCACCGCTTGGTCCGAAGCCTACACCGGGGGTACCGACCACATTGGCTTCATACAACATCTGTTCGAAGAATCGCCATGACGAAAGCCCGTTCGGAGTTTTCACCCACAAGTAGGGAGCGTTGACTCCTCCATACACTTTCAGTCCTGTGGCTTCCAATCCCTCTTTCATAATTTTGGCATTGGTCATATAATAGCCGATTGTTTCTTTAATCTGTGCTTTGCCTTCTGCACTGTAAACGGCTTCTGCTGCCCGTTGGGTAATGTAAGAAGTACCGTTGAACTTGGTGCATTGGCGGCGGTTCCACAATCTGTTGAGTGGGATGCGGTTTCCTTCCAATGTGGCGGCAGTAAGCTCTTTCGGAACTACGGTATATCCGCAGCGTACTCCGGTAAATCCTGCCGTTTTTGAAAAACTACGGAATTCGATCGCACACTTTTTAGCTCCCTTAATCTCATAGATAGAGTGGGGGACATTTTCGTCCTGGATATATGCTTCATAAGCGGCATCGAACAGAATCAATGTATCGTTTGCCAATGCATAGTCCACCCATTTCTTCAGTTCCGGTTTGGTTAAGGTTGTTCCTGTCGGGTTGTTCGGATAGCAGAGATAAACAATGTCTATCCGTTTGTCTGGAATTTCCGGAATAAAGTTATTCTCACTTGTGCAAGGCATATAAGTAACATTACTCCATTTACCCGTTTCTTCTTCCAACACTCCGGCGCGTCCGCACATGACATTGCTGTCTATATAAACCGGATAGATGGGATCTGTAACACCTACGCTATTGTCATGGCGAAGAATATCGCCTATATTTCCGGTATCGCTTTTGGCACCGTCACTGACAAATATCTCGGATGCCGAGAAATGAATCCCACGTGGAATAAAGTCATTTTTTATAATTGCTTCAATCAGAAAATCATATCCCTGTTCAGGACCATATCCGCGGAATGTATCCTTATCGGCTAGTTCTTCTACTGCTTTGTGCATTGCTTCGATACAAGCCTTGGGAAGTGGCTGAGTAACATCGCCGATACCTAGCCGGATGATGTCCTGCTTGGGATGCGTTATCCTAAAAGTATTTATCTTTTTTGCTATATCCGAGAATAAATAGCTTCCCGGTAATTTTAAAAAGTGTTCGTTTACTAATGCCATGTGGTTATTGTTTTAAGTTTCTATCAATTATTATTATTAATTCTTCATTTTCAACCCCTCAACCCTCGATTTCTTCAATTTCTCCGTCAAAAACTTTAGTTGCCGGTCCCGTCATTAATATATGGCCCGAGGCTTCATCCCATTCAATGGTGACTGTACCACCGTCCATTATTATATCGCTTTTTCTTCCTGTAAGCTCGTTGATGAAGGCTGCTACTGCGGTAGCACAAGCACCTGTCCCACAGGCTTGAGTAATTCCCGAACCTCTTTCCCATACTCTCATCCGTATAGTATCTTTGCAGACAATTTGTGCAAACTCTACATTCGTTCTGTCGGGAAAGAGAGGATGATTCTCCAGTTCAGGACCGATTTCCGGCAGATTAATTCGGGTAATGTCATCAACAAATGTGACGAGATGCGGATTACCCATTGATACTTTAGTAGATGGGAAAGGATATTTCTTTTTCCAATCAATCTCTCCTGTTTCTTGTGGACTGCCCATATCTACGGTGACTGTACTGACTGTTTTTCCCTCTACCTGCAATTTCAGAATTTTAATTCCCGATAGTGTATCCAAAGTTATTTCTGTTTTATCAGTCAATCCGTATTCATATACATATTTGCCTACACAACGGCTTCCATTACCACACATCATCGCTTCCGAACCGTCTGCATTGAAAATACGCATACTGAAATCAGCCTTATCAGAGTTTCCGATCAATATAAGTCCGTCACTCCCAATTCCTGTATGGAACTTGCTCCATTCGATTGCTTTCTTTTCAGGAGCTGCTATCGGATAGTTGGTAGTGTCTACATATATGTAGTCATTTCCCGCTCCATGCATTTTTGTGAACTTAATCTTTGTTGTCATTTTGATTGGTATTTATTGGTTGTTGTATCCTTTTGTTTTATTACAATGCAAAGATATGACTTTTTGATTTAACTTTTGATGAAAAGATGTCTAATCTCTATTTATTTTATACAATCTTACAATCGCGGGAAATAAAGCCATGTTTTGTTATAAATTGAAATTATGCATACCTTTATATTAATAAACTGTTATTTGCTTGATTTGTTTTGCATATCCTTCCATAATATATGAAGAATATTTAGTCCTGATAATTCATAAAACCAGTTATAAAAACAAGAAATATATTCTTTTTCTTTTGACGATATGAAAGTGAAAATCCTTATTTCTCTATCATATTGTTCGCGGAGTGTTTTGAAGAACCTTTTTCTGTATTCATTGTT